>Ga0075421_100000191_pt1 | contig 57344 bp, 55 predicted proteins | sample SoiMetdeltSBSDD5_FD_75292 | JGI IMG/M metagenome (GOLD analysis project Ga0075421, IMG submission 75292) | Bulk soil microbial communities from a Populus tree surrounding site in Tennessee, USA - Soil MetaG P. deltoides SBSDD5 | ecosystem: Environmental > Terrestrial > Soil > Tree plantation... | reverse complement strand
TTCTCGCCCTGCGCGCTGACGAGACAATCGACTGAGATGCAGGGGTGTGTGATCGAGTCGGTGGCCGACGATTGACCGCTCCTCGCCGTGTGCAGGGATTTGCGGCCGCCGATCATCGTCGTTATGGTGGCTCGCCTGGTGATCGAGTAGTGCACCGACGTCGCTTCCTGACGGCGCTCGCATTGGGCGCCTTGGTTGCGCCTTCGAGCGTTGGCGCCGATGAACGTCTTCGCCGAGTGGGCTGGCTCGAGCTTGGGACGGCTGCTGACACGCGGGCGCGAGAAGCTGTTCCCGCGCGGATGCGCGAGCTGGGATGGGTCGAAGGAAAGAGCATCGCGTTCGACTGGCTGTACGCCGACGCGAAGCCCGAGCGTTTGTCACCACTCGTGGCCGAGCTGCTCCGGCGAAAGGTCGACGTCATCGTAACGCGGGGCACCACCGCCATCCGTGCCGCTCAGAGCGCGACCACTACCGTCCCAATTGTCATGGCCGGCGGTGGCGACCCTGTGGGAGCGGGGCTGGTCCAGAGCCTCGCTCGTCCCGGCGGCAACGTCACCGGTGTGTCCCTACTCGGGCAGGAGCTCATGGAGAAGCACGTCGGGCTCCTGAAGCAGCTGCTGCCAGCGCTCAACAGGGTAACTCAGATCCAGGCGGCAGCCAATCCCGCGAACCGCTTCTTCGCTCAGTACATGGACGCCGCCGCCAGAAAGCTCGGCATGCAGCTCGTGATCCTTGAAATCCGTGGTCCGGACGATCTCGAGGCCGCGTTCGGCCGCATCACCACGGACGCCGCCTTCATGCTGCTCGATCCGATGTTTTTCGCGCACCGTCACCGCATCGCCCAGCTCGCGATCCGGCGACGGCTACCGCTGACGACAGCCGAGCGCACGTACGCCGAGGCCGGGTTCCTCATGACCTATGGGGCAGGCGCCGAGGTCCTTCGCCTGACTGCCGTGCTCGTGGACAAGATCCTCCGTGGCGCGAAGCCCGCCGACCTCCCCGTCGAGCAGCCGAGCCGGCTGGAACTCGTTGTCAATCTCGCGACTGCGAAGACGCTGGGCCTGAACATCCCGCGAGAACTCCTGTTGCAGGCAGACCAGGTGATTGAGAAATGAACACTGTCCATCTCGGTGACGGCTCGGAGGCCCCACGGGCCAACCTGAGGAGGAGCCATGCTAACTCGACGTGAATTCCTCGTCGTCGGTTCAGCGATCACGGCTTGCACGGCCCATAACGCGGGCGCGCAGCAGCCGGCCTCGAGCGCCAAGCCCAACATCCTCTTCATCGTCGCGGATGATCTGGGCTGGGGTGATCTCAGCTGCTACGGCCGACCTGACTACACGACGCCGGTCCTCGACGATCTCGCCGCCCGCGGGATCAGACTGACGCAGGCGTACGCCAACTCCTCGACGTGCAGCCCAACGCGAGTCGCGCTCATCACCGGGCGATATCAAACTCGCCTGCCCGTCGGCTTGTACGATCCCCTGCCAGGTGGCGCGCCGGCGGGCCTTCCGCCACAGCATCCAACGCTCCCGAGCCTGCTCAGGACGGTGGGATATCGGACGGCGCTCGTCGGCAAGTGGCACCTAGGCTTCCCACCCGCGTTCGGTCCGTTGAAGAGCGGGTACGACGAGTTCTTCGGCTTCCTCGGTGGTGGGATGACCTACTTCACCCATAAGAGCGGTCCCCCCCGCGGCGCGCCGACGGTGCACGGGCTGTACGAGGGAGAGACCCGCGTCGAGCGTGCGGGCTACTCGACCGATCTCTTCGCCGACCGCGCGATCGACGTCATCAAGGGCGCCGATCCGAAGCCGTTCTTCCTCAGCCTCCACTTCAACGCGCCCCACTGGCCGTGGGAGGGCCCGCAGGATCAGGGAAAGGCCGCGAGCATCCGCGAGATGGCGCACTACGAGGGCGGCTCTCCGAGAGCGTTTCGGGTGATGGTGGAGAGTCTGGACGCCGCCGTGGGACGCGTCCTCAAGGCACTGGAAGCGTCGGGACGCGCTGGCGACACGATCATCGTGTTCACGAGCGACAACGGCGGCGAGCGCTACTCATACCACTGGCCGTTCCGCGGCGAGAAAGGCTACCTGTGGGAGGGCGGCATCCGCGTGCCGGCGATTGTCGTCTGGCCGCGCGTGCTTGCGGCCGGCAAGGTCTCGAGTCAGCTCGCGATGAGCATGGACTGGCTGCCGACGCTCCTGTCGGCAGCCGGCGGGAAGTCCGATCCCGCCTATCCGGCGGATGGCATCGATCTCATGCCCGTCCTCCGCGGCCGTACGCCGGAGTTCGAGCGCACGGTGTTCTGGCGCACGCAGGACATGGTGGCTGCCCGCAAGGGCGACTGGAAGTACGTCCGCTGGGACACGCGCGAGTACCTCGCGAACCTCGCCGAGGACGAGACGGAGAACGCGAACTTCAAGGTGAAACACGGAACGATCTTCGAACAACTCAAGCGCGCGTACGAGGACTGGGACAAGCAGATGCTGCCGATCCCTCCCGAGGTCCGACGCGGCCCGTGGGAGAACCAGGTGAACCGCGCGCGCGACCTTGAGCCGGTGCGGCCTTAGGTGTTTACTCTCTGGTCGCCGTTCGCCGCGCAGCCGACCAACGCTTGCCGGATCAAGGGCGCTCGGCCTCACGATTCCTCAACCGGTGCTTCTTCGAACGGACCAACTCATTGACTAAGTGGGTCGAAGACGCCTCCATTGAAGGCTCAGGGGATCCGCGAAACCGCGGAGACCGCGTAACACCTATGCACGCCAACAAGCTCATCGTCATTCTCCTGGTGGTGGTTGCTCTCGGAGTCTTCTCCGCGCCTTTCGTCAGTGATGCGCAGGAGCCGGGGAAGGGGAAGGTTCCCCGCGTCGGGTTTCTTGGGCCGAGGAATCGTTCGGATGGGCCCTATGTCGGCGCATTCCTGCAAGGACTGCGGGAGCTGGGCTGGGTCGACGGTCAGAATATCGCCATCGAGTATCGATTTGCCGAGGGTAAGCTCGACCGTCTGCCGGACCTCGCGGCCGAGCTGGTACGCCTCAGGGTTGACGTCATTCTTGTCACGTCGACGCCGCCAGCCTTGGCGGCCAAGAATGCGACGAGAACGATCCCCATCGTCATGGGGACGAGCGCTGACCCGGTAGGCACCGGCCTCGTCGCCAGCCTTGCGCGTCCCGGGGGGAATGTCACCGGGCTATCTTTCAGCGTTGGCCTGGAGGTGGTTGGCAAGGAGCTGGAGCTGCTCAAAGAGACGGTCCCCAACGTCCGCCGGGTGGCGGTCCTCTCGAACCCGGGCAATCCGGGCAACGTGCGCTCCCTCGAGACCGTGAAGACCACCGCCCGGGCGCTGGGCGTGCAGCTCCAAATCCTGGAGGCGCGAGGTCCCGCCGAGTTCGAGGCGGCATTCGCCGCGATGGCGCGAGAGCGCGCTGGGGCCCTCCTCGTGGTGCCGGATTCGGTGTTCGGTTTCCACCGGGCGCCACTCCAGGTCCTTGTGGCCAAGAGTCGCCTCCCGGCGATGTACGGCTTGCGGGAGCACACGGAGGCCGGTGGCCTGATGAGCTACGCGGTCGACCTTCGTGATAGTCTCCGTCGCTCCGCGGCGTACGTCGACAAGATCTTGAAGGGGGCCAAGCCTGCCGATCTCCCCATCGAGCAGCCGACCAAGTTCGAGCTGGTCATCAATCTGAAGACCGCGAAGGCGCTCGGCCTCACGATCCCACCGTCGGTGCTCGCGAGGGCGGATGAGATCCTACAGTAGGCCACCATGTCGGGACGACGCTTCGCGCCGCCGTTCCGGTTAGAGCCTGAACCGGGCGCGAATCTCCTCGGGCTTCTCCGAGTAGGGCGGGATCTCCTCCCCCGCGTCGAAGGCAATGGGTACGACGAGCAGGGCCGGCGCCGCCGCCCGGCGTGCCGCCGCGAGGGCCGGCGCCATTGCCGCGGGCGTCTCCACGGTGGTGACGTGCGCGATGCCGGAAGCGCGGACGAGCGCGGGCCAGTCCACGGGGGCGCCGGGCAGGGCCTGGCCGCCCGACGACTCGTAGTGCCCGTTCACCCATAGAATGCTCGTGAGGTTCGTCGGCCGCGCCGCCGCCACCGTGGCGAGCACGTTCGGGCTCATCAGGAGCGAGCCGTCGCCCTCGAGCGCCACCACGTGACGGTCCGGGCGCGTCAGCGCGATGCCGAGGGCCAGCGGAATCGCCGCGCCCATCGAGTCGCAGAGGGCGAAGACCGGCGCCGCCACCTGCATGTGCGGGAGCCAGCGCGCGTTGGCGCCGAGGCACGACACGAGCACGTCTCGCGGCGTGAGGAGCGCCACGAGGGCGTCGAGGAACGGCTTCCGCGGGGTCACGCGAGGTCCTCCCCGCTGATGAGAAGCACGTAGGGCCCGCGCGACTCCTCCGCCTGCGCCACGCCGCGGCGCACCTGGGCGGCGAGGTCGCCGGCGCGATCGGCGATCGCGTGGGGGAGACGCCAGGCCTCCAGGGTCGCCACGGTGACGCGGCCCTTCGGGACGTGATAGTGGATGGGATCGCGGTGATCGCCACGGAGCGACACGATGAAGAAGCACGGCAGGCGGTAGAGCTCCACCAGCCCCGCGAGGATACCGCCGCAGTTGAGCAGGCCGGCGTTCTGGATCAACACCGCGCCGCGGCCCCCCGCGAGGTTGGCCCCGCAGGCGATGGCCACCGCCTCCTCCTCGCGGGCCACGTCGAGCGCGCGGATCGTGCGCGACCCGCGCACCGTCGCCATCAGCTTGCCGATCCAGGTGTCGGGCACCGAGGCAACCAGGGTCACCCCGGCCTCCTCGAGCCCCCGAACTATCGCCTGCGCGCCGCTCACCCGATCACCATGAAAGCGTCCGCGGGCAGGTGCAAGCGCACCCGCTGCCCGGGCGCCAGCGGGATCGGCGCCGGCTCGGTGACGAAGACGCGCACGCGCTGGCCGTCCGCGAGCTTCGCCGTCAGCTCAGTCTGGGCGCCCTGATAGACGAGGGCGTCGATCTCGGCCTCCACGACATTGTCGCCGGGAGCCGTCGCCAGCCGCACGCGCTCGGGGCGTATGGCGAGCTCCACCTCGGCGCCGACCTTGAGCACGCGCCCGACGGCGACGCGGAGGGCGACACCCCCGGTCACCGTGACGAGCTCGCCGCTCGCCGCGCGCCCGCGTAGCATGGTGGACGCGCCGATGAAGTCGGCCACGAAGCGCGTGGCCGGCCGCTCGTAGATCTCGCGCGGCACGCCGAGCTGCTCGATGCGCCCGCCCTGCATCACCGCGATCCGGTCGGAGAGACCCAGCGCTTCCGCCTGATCGTGGGTGACGAACACCGTGGTGATGCCCACCGCGCGCTGTATCGCCCGCAGCTCGTCTCGCATCTCTTCCCGGAGCCGCTTGTCGAGCGCCGCGAGTGGCTCGTCCAGCAGCAGCACGCGGGGCCGGTAGACGAGCGCCCGGGCCAGGGCGACGCGCTGCTGCATGCCGCCCGAGAGCTGCGCGGGCCGCTGGCGCTCGCGGCCTTCCAGGCGTACCAGGGCCAGCGCCTCCTTCACCCTCTGCGCGATGGCCCCGGCGGGCACGCGGCGCTCCCGAAGGCCGAAGGCCACGTTCTCGAACACGGTCAGATGCGGGAACAGCGCGTAGGACTGGAACACCACACCGAGGCCGCGGAGATGCGGCGGGCGGCCCGTCACGTCCTCCCCGTCGATCAGGATGCGGCCGGCCGTGGGCTCGACGAACCCCGCGATGAGGTTGAGCGTGGTGGTCTTCCCGCAGCCGGAGGGCCCCAGGAGCGAAAGAAACTCGCCCTCCAGCACCGCCAGGTCGAGGGCGTCCACCGCCCGCAGGGCGCCGTACTCGCGCGTGCAGCCCCGCAGCTCAACGACCGGGCGCGCCATCTCAGTGCTGGAGGAACACGCGGCCAAGGTCGAGGAAGCGGTCGGCCAGCCAGATCACCAGGAACGTGGCGGCGATGAAGAGGCTCGACAACGCGGCGATGGTCGGGTCGGTGTAGTTCACCACGTAGTTGAACATGGCCACCGGCAGGATCTCGGTGACGCGGTTCGAGATGAACAGCGACACCACGAACTCGTTCACCGACACCACCACCGCGAAGAGGAGCGCGGCGAAGAGGCCAGGGCGCAGCAGCGGCAGCGTCACGCGGAAAAAGATGCGCCGTGGCGAAGCCCCCAGGCTGGCGGCGGCGCGCTCGAGGGCGGGATCGAGGTTGCGGACGCTGACCCACACCGACCGCACCACGAAGGGTAGCACCAGCGCCACGTGCGCGACCACGAGCACGATGCGGCTCCGGAGCAGGCCTAGGGCCGCGGCCAGGATCAGAAAGCCGAGCCCGGCGGCGACGCCAGGCACCACCAGCGGCGAGAGCAGCGCCGCCGCCCAGAGCGCCCGCCCGCGCAGCCGCGCGCGCTCGAGGGCCAGCGCGGCCAAGGTGCCGATGGGCAGGGCCAGCAGCACCGCCCCGCCTGTGACCACGAGGCTGTTCCACGCCGCCCGCTGGAACTGGGGATACGTGAGCACGTTCACGTACCAGCGCCAGGAGAAGCCGGCGGGCGGGAACGAGAGGATGGCGGTCGGGTTGAACGACACCGCGATCACCACGACGGTCGGCAGCGTCATGAAGGCCAGCAGGAGCAGCACGGCCAGGCGCAGCCTCACGCGGGACGGCTCCCGGTGAAGCGGCCGGCAGCGGCGAGCAGCGCCAGCGTCAAGGCCAGCGCCAGCATGGCGAAGGCGGCGGAGCCCGGCCAGTTGAAGGAGTCCAGCCCGAGATCCTTCACCACGTTGGCGATCATCTTCACCTTGCCGCCGCCGAGCAGCTCGGGCGTAGGGAAGGCGGATAGCGTCCACGCGAAGACAATGAGCCCGCCGGAGACGATGCCGGGCATAGAGAGCGGCAGGGTGACGCGCCAGAATACGCGGGCCGGGCGCGCCCCGAGGCTCGCGGCGGCGCGCTCGTAGGCGGGGTCGATGTGGCTGAGCGCGGCGGCCAGGATCAGGATCATGGTGGGCATGGAGAAGTGCACCAGCCCCACGAGCACCCCGCGCTCGGTGAAGAGCATGGGGATGGGCCAGGTCATCACCGTGTTGCCTAGGACGAGCACCCAGGCGTAGGTGCGCACGATGGCCCCGGTGAAGAAGGGCGCCAGCGTGAGCACGAGCAGGGTGGAGCGGACGGCGCGCGACGGCGTGCGCGCCAGCGCGTACGCCACCGGGTAGGAGGCCAGGAGCGTGAGGACGGTGGTCAGCGCGGCGAGGATGACAGTGTCGCGCACCGCATGGAGGTACTGCGGCGCCAGCACCGCCCGGAAGTTGTCGAGGGTGTAGCCGCCGGGAACCAGCGACCCCGGGATGAACTCGAGGAGGCTCCACCGGAACAGCGCGGTGAGCGCCGCCGCGAAGACGGCGAGCACCGCGATGGCCGGCAGGAGCAGGAGCTTCACGCCGCTCCGGTCACTTCTTCACGATGTTGGCGGTGAACCACTCCCGCCACCCGGGGAGGTTCTTGGCCCGCGCCTCGTCGTTCATGATGTAGCCGCGCTCCTTCCACTCCGCGGTGGTGGCGAAGATGCCGGGCTGCCCCTTGAGATTGGCGGGCACGGGCGCGCCGAGGTTGACGGGGCCGGCCCGCAAGGCCTTCACCAGCTCCGCCTGGATCTCCTTCGACAGCGCGAGGTCGATGAACTTGTGAGCGGCGTCCGATTTCTTGGTGCCGGCCATGACCGCCATGGTGTCGATGCCGACGATGCCGGGATAGTCGGTGGGCTGCACCAGCTTTACCGCGATGCCCTGCTCCTGGAGGTGATACGCGTTGACGGAGAGCATCACCTGCACCGGCGCCTGGCCCGTCTTCATCAGGTCCTGGCTCTGGGCGTCGGTGGAGAAGAAGGCGGCGATGGACTCCTTGAGCTGCTTCAGCTTGCCCTCACCCTTCTGCCAGTTCACCTCGTTGCCGCCTTCCATGAGGGCGGCGATCGTGATGATGTGCGACGGGTCGAAGTCGGGCATGGCGATCTTGCCTTTCAGCGAGGGCTTCCAGAGGTCCGACCACTTCGTGATGTCCTCCTTCACGAGGTCGGGCCGGTACACGACCGTATAGACGTAGGCCCAGGAGCCCACGTGATAGTCGCTGCGGATGGCCTCCTTTGCGATCTCCTTGGCGTTGGGAATCTTGGCCATGTCGAGCTTTTCGTAGAGGCCGTCGGAGATATAGAGCCGCGCCACGTGGGTGGTGGTGAAGTTGAGGTCCACGAGCGGGTTGCCCTTGGCCACGCGGGCCTTGGCGAGGCGGTCGATGGTGCCGCCCACCTCGAACTCCACCGGCATGCCGGTCTTGGCGGTGAAGGCCTTGCCGATCACCTTCTCGACGGTGTCCTTCCAGTTGCCACCCCAGACGCTGACCACCAGCGAGTTCTGGGCGTGGGCCGGTGGGGCCCCGACGAGCAGCACGGCGAGAGCGCACGTAAGCGCGAGCAAGGCGATGGTGCGAATGCGCATGGGAGCCTCCTGGTCAGGCGGGTTTCGGACGGACGACCGCGCGCGCGGCGGCCTCGACCGCTTCGACGATGAAGTGGTAACCGGTGCAGCGGCAAAGATGACCCGCGAGCATCTCGCGGATCTCCTCGTGGGTGGGCTCGGGATGCTCGCGAAGAAACGCGTGGGTGGCGAGGAGAATGCCGGGCGTGCAGTAGCCGCACTGGAGCCCGTGCTTGTCCTGGAACGCCTGCTGAAGCGGGCTCAGCCCCTCGTGCGGGGCAAGCCCCTCCACCGTGGTGACCCCGTGGCCGACGGCCTGTATGGCCAGCATCAGGCACGACCGCACGGGCTCGCCGTCGAGCAGCACGGTGCAGGCGCCGCATACGCCGTGCTCGCAGCCCACGTGGGTACCGGTGAGGTCCAGCGCGTCGCGCAGGCAGTCTGCCAGCGACGTCCGCGGCTCGACCCGGGCGGTGTGCTCCCGGCCGTTGACGGTGAGCCGGATCTCGCGCGTCATGGCGTCTTCCGGCAGCGTTTCCAGGCTTCGGCGAGGGTGCGCTCGGCCAGCACCGCCGCCACGTCCTGGCGATAGCGCGCGGAGGCATGCAGGTCGCCCTCCGGTTGGAGCACGGCGGCGGCGGCGCGCGCGGCGGCGACAATGCGCTCCGTGCTCGGCGTCTGCCCCGTCAAGGCCGTCTCGGCGGCCGTCCCGCGCGTGGGCGTGCTGCCCACGCCGAAGAAGGCCAGCCGCGCACCCGCCACCCGTCCGCCACCGTCCAGCCACAGCAGCGCGGCCGCGCCTACCAGCGCGAAGTCCCCATGGCGCCGCGCCACCTCCGCGAAGCCCCAGCCCGCCTCGGGGCGCGGCAGCGTGAAGCGCGCCTCGGTGACCAGCTCGTCCGCGGCCACCGACGTGGTGAGCGGCGCGCGGTAGAGGGCGCCCGCCGGAATCACCCGGTCGCCCCGGGGCCCCCGCGCCACCACGTCACCGTCCAGGCAAAGGAGCAGCGCGGGCAGCTCGGAGGCGGGATCGGCGTGGGCGACGCTGCCGACCACGGTGCCGCGATTGCGGATGGCGAGATGGCCCACGTGCTTGAGGGCGGTGGCGAGCAGCGGCAGGCGCTCCCGCGCCCAGCGCTCGACGGCCGCCTGTCGCCTGATCGCGCCGATGTGAACGCGCCCGTCGGTCTCGCGGAGATAGTCCAGCTCCGCCGCCCGGTTGATGTCCACGAGCACGGCCGGGCGCGCGAGCCGGAGGTTCAGCATGGGCACGAGGCTCTGCCCGCCCGCCAGCAGCTTGGCCTCGTCACCGTGCTGGACGAGCGCCGCGATGGCTTCCTCGGCGCTGGTGGCGGCCAGGTAGTCGAAGGGGGCGGGCTTCACGGTTGCCCCTTCTTCGCCCGCGCGGCGACGATGAGGCTCCGCACCGTATCCGGCCCCAGCGGCGCGCGGGTGACGCGGACGCCGAAGGAGGCCAGCGCGTCCTCCACGGCGTTGGCGATGGCGGCGGGCGGCGAGATGGCGCCGCCTTCACCGATGCCCTTGATGCCCAGGGGATTGCGCGGCGACGGGTACTCGAGGTGCACGGTCTCGATGGGCGGCAGCTCCATCGCCGTCGGCACCAGGTAGTCCATGAAGGTGCCGGTGAGGAGCTGCCCCTGCTCGTCGTACACCATCTCCTCGAGCAGCCCGCCGCCGATACCCTGGGCCACGCCGCCGTGTATCTGCCCCTCCACGATCATGGGGTTGATGAGGCGGCCGCAGTCGTGGGCCACCATGTAGCGCAGCAGGCGCACCGCGCCCGTGCCCGCGTCCACCTCCACGTGGGCGATGTGCACCGCGCTCGTGTACGTCACCGTGGGCTGATGGTGATACACCGTGGCCTCGAAGTCCGCCGTCACCGCCCCGGGCTTGGCGAAGGTCGGCAGCGCGGAGCGGACCACACGCTCCAGCGACACCGAAGAAGCCGGCGCGCCTCGAACAAACGCCTGGCCGTCGTCGATCTCGATGTCCGACGGCGCCGCCTCCAGCAGGGCGGCGGCGGCGGCGGCCAGCTTCTCGCGCACCTTCCCCGCCGCCACCAGAATGGAGCTGCCCGCGTTCACCGCGCTGCGGCTCGCGAAGGTCCCGATGCCGAAGGGGATGGCGGCAGTGTCGCCGCCCACCACGGTGACCCAGTCGAGCGGGATGCCGAGGGCGTCCGCGGCCACCTGGGCGAACGAGGTCTCGTGCCCCTGCCCCTGGCTGCACGCGCCGGTGGCGACCACGGCCCGCCCGGTGGCGTCCATGCGCACCGTCGCGCCTTCGTAGGGCCCGATGGCGGTCCCCTCCACGTAGCCGGAGATGCCGATGCCGCGCAGGATACCCCGCTCCGTCCGCGCGGCCGCCTGCTCGGCCCGGAGGTGATCGTAGCCGATCGCGTCCAGCGCCGCGTCCAGGTTGGCGCGAAAATCGCCGCTGTCGTAGACGAGCCGGTTGCCGTCGCGGTAGGGAATGTCCAGCTCGTAGGGCAGATCGGCCGCCGAGAGATAGTTGCGCCGCCTGAGCTCGGCGGGATCCATGCGGAGCTCGCGCGCCAGGCAATCCACGATGCGGTCCATCGCGTACACCGTCTCCGGCCGTCCCGCGCCGCGGTAGGGGGCGTTCGGGGTCTTGTTGGTCACCACCGCCCGGCACTCGACGTCGAGGGCGGGCACGCGATGGGGGCCGAGGAGGTGCGCCACCGTGTTGTAGGGCAGCACGATGCCCCAGGAGTTGTACGCGCCGAGGTCCACGCAGATGCGGTCGCGGACCGCCAGCATCGTGCCGTCCCGCCGCGCGCCGATCTCGATGTCGTGCACCTGATGGCGCGCATGCGCGGCGGCCATCATGTGCTCGCGCCGGTCCTCGGTCCACTTCACCGGCCGGCGGCAGACGATGGCGGCGGCGGGGACGAGGAGGTCTTCGGGATAGCCGGTGGCCTTGGTCCCGAAGCCGCCGCCCACGTCGGGAGCGATGACACGAATCTTGTTCGCAGGCAGCCCCAGGGCCGCGACAAGCCCCTGCTGAACGAAGTGCACGACCTGGGTGCCGTTCCACGTGGTGAGGCTCCCGTCGCGCGCGTCCCACTGGGCGACCACCCCCCGCGTCTCCATCGGCATGCCGACATAACGTTGTACATAGAACCGCTCATGCACGCGAACATCCGCGGCCTTCAACGCGCCGGCGGCGTCGCCGAAGCCGGTCTTGAAGCGGAGGGCGACGTTGTCGGGCCATTCGCTGTGGATCAAGGGGGCTCCGGGCTCGGCTCCCGCGAGCATGTCCACCACCGCGGGCAAGGGCTCGTAGTCCACCTCCACCAGCTCGGCGGCGTCCTCCGCGAGCGCGCGGCTGGCGGCCACCACCATGGCCACGATCTCGCCCACGTGGCGGACACGGTCCCGCGCCATGGCGAGCTGGGCGACCTGCTTCATGGTCACGTCCACGCGCGCGGCCAGTCCCGGGGGGATGGCGCCGAAGAGCGGCAGCGGCTTCATCCAGCGCTCGAGATCGGCGAAGGTGAGCACGCGCGCGACCCCGGGGCGCGCCGCCGCCGCCTCCGTCCGGATGGCGGCGATGGTGGCGTGCGCGTGGGGGCTGCGCACGAACGCGGCGTGGAGCATGCCGGGCAGCTTGATGTCGTCCACGAAGCGCCCCTCGCCCCGGAGCAGGCGGGGATCCTCCCGCCGGGGAACGGACGCGCCGAAGAGCTTGGCTCCCATGGTGTCCGGCTAGCCTCCCAGGTAGGCGCGCTTCACGTGGTCGTCGTCGAGCAGCTCGCGCGCCGGGCCTTCCCGCGTGATGCGCCCCGTCTCCATGACATAGGCCCGCGTGGCCATGCGGAGGGCCATGTAGGCGTTCTGCTCGACCATGAACACGGTGGTGCCGTCCTTCTGGATCTCGCCGATCGCCTTGAACGTGGTCTCCACCACGGTGGGGGCGAGCCCCAGCGAGGGCTCGTCGAACATGACCAGGCGCGGGCGGGCCATGAGGGCGCGCCCGATGGCGAGCATCTGCTGCTCCCCGCCGGACAAGGTCCCCGCCGCCTGCCGCCGGCGCTCGCCGAGGACCGGGAAGTGCGCGAGCACGCGGGCGAGGTCCTGCGCCACCGCCTTCGTGTCCTCGCGCACGTAGGCGCCCATCTCGAGGTTCTCCTGCACGGTGAGGTGGGGGAAGACGCGGCGGCCCTCGGGGCAGTGCGCGATCCCTGCGCGCAGGATATCTTGAGGCTTCCAGCCCTGGATCTCGCGATCCTCGAAGAGGATGCGCCCCGCCGAGGGCCGGAGGAGGCCGGAGATGGTCTTGAGCGTGGTGCTCTTGCCGGCGCCGTTGGCGCCCACGAGACAGACCAGATCGCCTCGCCGCACCTCCACGCTCACGCCGGACAGCACCGGCGCGCGGCCGTAGCCCGCGGACACGCCCTCAAGCCGCAGCATGCGCGGTTCCCAGGTAGGCGCGGATGACCTCGGGATCCCGCCGCACCTCGGCGGGCGCCCCGTCGGCGATGAGGCGGCCGTGGTTGAGCACGAGCACGCGGTCGGAGATCCCCATGACCATGCGCATGTCGTGCTCGACGAGGAGCACCGTCACGCCGGAGTCGCAGATGCGGCGGACGAGCGCCGCCGTCGTCGCCTTCTCGGCGGGCGTCATGCCGGAGGCGGGCTCGTCGAGCAGCAGCATGCGCGGCTTCGCGGCGAGCCCGACGGCCAGCTCTACCAGCCGCTGCTCGCCGTAGGAGAGATCGCTGGCGATCTCGTCGCGCCGGGCGGCGAGGCCGACGAAGTCGAGCACCGCCCGCGCCGCCTCGCGGAGCCGGCCCTCCTCCGCCGCCACCTGGCGCCGGCGGATCAGCGCGGCGCCGACGCCGACGCCGCCCCGGAGGTGGAGACCGGTGAGGACATTGTCGAGCACGGTGAGCCCGGGGAACACGCTGGTCTTCTGGAAGGTCCGGACGAGGCCCAGGCCGGCGATGTGACAGGGCCGCCAGCGGGTGATGGTTCGGCCCGCGTACGCGACCTGGCCGGCGGTGGGCGCCTGGAAGCCGGTGATCACGTTGAAGGCGGTGGTCTTGCCCGCGCCGTTGGGACCGATCAGGCTCGTCACCCCGCCGGGACTGACCGTGAACGACACGCCCGCCAGCGCCGCGACGCCGCCGAAGCGCATGGCAAGGTCGCGGACCTCCAGGCCTGACGGGGTCGGCAGGCCTGACGGGGTCGGCAGGCCTGACGGGGTCGGCAGGCCTGACGGGGTCGGGAGGCCAGGGTCGCTCATGACGAGACCGGCGCGCGCGGGAAGCGGGCGGCCAGCGCGGGCACGATGCCGCGCGGCATGAAGAACAGGGCGGCGATGAGGAGGACACCGTAGAGCAGCATCTGCCATTGCCAGGAGGCGAGCGCGCGCAGCGCCTCCGGCAGCACGGTGAAGAGCACCGCGCCCAGGACGGGGCCCGCCAGCGTGCCCTTCCCGCCCGCCACCACCATGATCACCATGGTCACGGTGTAGGTGAAGAGGAACACCTCGGGGCTGACGAAGCGCGTGTAGTGCGCGTAGAGGCCGCCGGCCGCCCCCGCCATCATGGCGCTGAGCATGGCGGCGAGGACCAGGTAGTGGGTGCCGTCGATCCCCACCGACTCCGCGAGCGCCTCGTTCTCGCGCAGGGCGACGAGGGCGCGGCCCACGCGCGAGGCGACCAGGCGGCGGCACAGCACGTAGGCGGCGATCACCGCGGCGAGCACGAGGTAGTAGAACGCGCCCTTGCCGCGGAAGGACAGCTCGGGGAGCCCGGGCAGGGCCACCGCGAGAGCGGGGACGCCCGGAATGCCCAGCGGCCCGTTGGTGAGATCCATCCAGTTGACGCTCACCAGCGAGACCACGCCCGCGAAGCTGATGGTGAGCAGCACGAAGTAGGCGCCCCGGAGCTTCAGCGCAAGCCGTCCGATCCCCCACCCCGCGAGGCCGGGCAGCACGACGGCCGCGAGCATGCCGAGCCAGGGCGACCACTCGAGCTTCACCGACAGGAGGGCGCTCGCATAGGCGCCGATGCCGAAGAAGGCGGCGTGGCCCAGCGAGAGCTGCCCCGTGTAGCCCAGGAGCAGGTTGAGGGACAGGGCGAGCACCGCGAAGATCCCCGCCATGATGAGGGTGTGGAGGTGGTACGGGTTCCAGACCCAGAGCGGCGCGCTCGCCGCCACGACGAGAAGCACCGCGGTCGCCGCGCGGGCCCGCATCAGCCGACACGCTCGGCGCGCGCGAAGAGGCCGGAGGGGCGCACGAGGAGCATGAGCACGATGATGACGAAGCCCACCGCGTCGCGGTAGCCGGAGGACACGTAGCCGGCGCCGAGCTCCTCGGCGATGCCGAGGAGGAGGCCGCCCACCGCCGCGCCCACGAAGTTGCCGAGCCCGCCCAGGATGACCACGCAGAAGGCCTTCTGGGCGGCGAGATCCCCCATGGACGGATAGAGGAGGAAGACCGGGCCGAGCAGCGCGCCTGCCGCGGCGGCGAGGCCGGCCCCCAGGGCGAAGGTGACGGTGTGAATGCGCTCGATGCTCACGCCCATGAGGGCCGCCGTCTCACGGTCCTGAAAGGTCGCCCGCATGGCGCGGCCGAGCCGGGTCCGCGTCAGCACGAGGTGAGCGCCGAGGATGAGCAGCGCCGACATGACGAAGACGAAGATGCGGAGGCGAGACACCGACACCGGGCCCCACGCGACGGGCTCGGTGGGAAAGGGCGTGGGCACGCTCTTGGCCACTCCGCCCCAGGCGAGCAGCTCTGCGTTCTGCAGCGTGATCCAGAGCCCGATCATCACCAGCATGGTGGTGTCGATGGAGGCGGCGCGGAGCGGCCGGAGAAGGAGGCGCTCGCAGGCGGCGCCGATGAGGGCGCCGGCGAGGATGGCGACGGGGATGGCGAGGAAGAAGTTCAGCGACGCCGCCACGAGCGCGGCGAAGGCACCGTAGGCCCCCAGCGTGTAGAACTCGCCGTGGGCGAAGTTCACCACGTTCATCAGCCCGAAGACCAGGGTGAGCCCGATCCCGAGCAGGCTGTAGGTGCTGCCCAGCAGCAGCCCGTTCAGCAGGTGCTGGAGGAGCTGGTCCACGCCCGCGGGACAGCGGCCCTCGGCGCCGCCGCGCCTACTTCTTGACGGCGAAAGCCGGGAGCGCGATCTTGCCGTCCTTGATCTGGACGATGAAGATGCTCGGCTTGCTCTGGCCGCTCTCCTTGCCCGCCGGCCCGTCCTTCTCGAACTTGATGGGGCCGTTGACGCCCATGACGCTCACCGACCACAGGGCATCGCGCACCGCCTTGGGATCGGGCTTGCCCGCGACCTTGAGCCCTTCCACGGCGGTGATCACGCCGTCGTGCCCGCGGAAGCCCTCGGTGAGCCCCTCGAAGGGATGGCCGCGCTTGGCCCACTCGTCCACGAAGGCCTTGGCGAGCTTGCCGTCCGGCATCGCCTCGGGGAACCACGGCAGGAAGAAGAGGATGTGCATGGTGCCTTCCGCCGCGGGGCCCGCCTGTTTGATCAGCTGGCTGGGCGAGGAGCTGCCGCCGGTGGTGATGATCTTCCGGCTGAGCCGCTGCTCCTGCGCCTGCTTCAGGACGAGCGTGATCTGCTCGACGCTGGTGGTGAGGAAGAGGGTGTCGGCGCCGCCCGCCTTCACCTTCGTGATCTGGGCGTTCATGTCGGTGGCGGCCTGGTCCATGAACTCCACCGCCCCCACGCTCGCCCCGCTCCGCTTGAGGAGGTCGCCGAAGGCACTGGCGGCGCCGCGGCCCCAGTCGGTGTTGACGGCGAGGAAGTCGGCCTGCTTGATGCCGAGGTCCTTCATGTACTTCTCGAGGCCGACCGCCTCCATCTCGCTGGGCGGGCTGATCCGGAAGATCCACGGATTGCCGCGCTTCGTGATGGTGGCGGCGCTGGAGGTCTCCACGATCATGGGCACGCCGTACTCCTCGAGCTTGGGCATGGCGGCGAGCGTCATCGACGAGCCCCACGCGCCCACGATCACCGGCACCTTGTCGCGGACGATGAGCTTCTCGGCGGCGGTGGCGGCTTCCTTGGGATCGGACTTGTTGTCCTCGATCAGGAGCTGCACCTGTCGGCCGAGCACGCCGCCGCGGGCATTGACCCAGTCGCGCCCGATCTCCGCGCCCATCCGCACGTAGTTGCCGGACGCCGCCACCGGGCCCGACAGGGGCTGGATGACGCCGATCTTGATGGGATCGCCCTGCGTCCAGGCCGCGGGCGCGAACGCGCCCAGCAGCATCACCACCACGACACCCAGACCGATCGCGGCTCGCCTCATCACCGACCTCCCCTGGAATGGCTCTCCGGCGTGAACGGCAAGCGGTTCGACACTGAGCCGCCGTCGCGGGTACTTATCGTACATTTCCCCTCACCTGTCAATTCCAAACCGATTGACTTTGCTCGCGCGGGACGCCAAGAATGAGCGCCATGACCATCGCCCCCGCCGAGTACGATTTCCGCGCGGCGCGGCGCCGCCTCGAGGCCAAGCCGAAGTCCGCCGGGGAAAAGCTCACGAGCCTGGAGGACGCGGCGGCGCGGGTGCCGGACGGCGCCATCGTCGCCTTCGGCGGCATCCTCTACAGCCGCACACCGCTGGCGCTCTTCCGCGAGGTGCTGCGGCGGCGGCCGAAGCACCTCACCCTCGTGCGCAACCTCATGTGCTACGAGGGCGAGTGGGGCATGGTGGCGGGCGCGGTGGACAAGATCGTCACCGCCTGGATGGGCATCGGGCTGCCCTGGGGGCTGTCGCGCATCATGCGCGAGTACGTGGAGTCGGGCCGCGTGCCCATGGAGGAGTGGAGCCATCTCGGGCTCGGCCTGCGCTTTCGGGCCGCCGCCATGGGTCTGCCCTTCCTCCCCACCCTCACGATGCTCGGCTCCGACCTCATGGCGGTGGGCGGCTCCAAGACGGTCGCGTGCCCCTACACCGGCGAGACCCTCCACGCCGTGCCCGCCCTCTTTCCCGACGTGGCGCTCCTGCACGTGCAGCGCGCCGATCGCTTCGGCAACTGCCAGATCGACGGCTACCCGCACATGGACGCCGACATCGCCTTCGCCTCCCAGACGGTGCTGGTGACGGCGGAGGAGATCGTGCCCGAGGAGGAGATCCGCCGCCGCCCCGACCGCACGGTGATCCCCGGCTTCGTCGTGGACGCCCTCGCCCACGCCCCGTGGGGCTCCTATCCGCACGAGTGTTACGGGCGCTACGACTCCGAGCCGGGGCACTTCAGCGAGTACGTGGCGGGCATCCAGGCCGACGGGGCCGCCGGCGTCGAGCGGTATCTCGAGCGCTACGTGTATGCGCCGCGGACCCACGCCGACTACCTCGCCCTCTTCTCCGAGGGCATGCGCGAGGCCGCGGGCGAGCGCGGCCGGGACCTCACGTCGTGAGCGCGACCCTCGAGGGCGTCACCGCGAACGAGCTGCTGGCGGTGATGGGCGCGCGCGAGCTGGCCGACAATCAAACGGTCTTCACCGGCGTCGGGGCCCCGATGATGGCGTCCGTGCTCGCCCAGCGCCTGCACGCGCCGCGCCTCACCATGGTCATCGAGGGCGGCATCGTGGGGCCGCAGTGGCGGCCGGGATGGCTCCCCATCTCCACCAACGAGATGCGCGCAGCGTATCACGCGCAGATGCTGCCGGGCATCACCGACGCCTTTCTCCTCGCCCAGCGCGGCTTCCTCGATGTGGGCTTCATCGGCGGCGCCCAGATCGACCAGTGGGGCAACCTCAACACGAGCGCCATCGGCGGGTACGACCGGCCCAAGGTGCGGCTGCCCGGCTCCGGCGGGGCCAACGACATCATCTCGCTGTGCCGCGCAGTGATCATCCTCACCGTGCACGAGAAGCGCCGCTTCATCCCCAAGGTGGACTTCATCACGAGCCCCGGCCACGTGGCGGGGGGCGACTCGCGCGCCCGCAGCGGGCTCCTGTTCGGCGGGGTGAAGCGCGTCGTCACCACGCTCGGCCTCTTCGACTTCGAGCCCCAGTCGCGGCGCATGCGCCTGGAGTCGGTGCACCCCGGCGTCACCGTGGAGCAGGTCCGCGACCTCACACCGTTCGACCTCCTCGTGGCCGAGCGGGTGACGACGACCACGCCGCCGACCCCGAACGAGCTCGGCATTCTGCGCTCGCTGGATCCCGAGCGCCAGTTCATCGGATAGGAGCGCGCCCCATGCCCCTGGAAGTCTGGCTCCTGTACGTGGCCACCTGCTTCGCCGCCACCCTCACGCCCGGGCCCGCCGTGCTCATGACGATGTCGGTGGGGCTGCGCGGCGGCGCCTTCGCCGCGGCGTGGACAGGCACGGGGGTCTGCGCCGCCAACGCGATCTGGATCACGCTGTCCGTGGCCGGGCTCTCCGCGGTCATGCTGGCCTCGGCCACGCTCTTCCTCGTCCTCAAGTGGGTGGGGGCCGGCTACCTGATCTACGTCGGCCTCCGCTTGATCTTCAAGCGCGGCGGCCACGCCGCGCCGGCGCCGGGGCCCGCGAGCATCCGGGGCTCGTTCGCGCGCGGCTTCGCCGTGCAGATGACCAATCCCAAGGCGATGATCTTCTTCGGCGCGCTCGTCCCACAGTTCGTGACGCCCGGCGAGCCCATGCTCGTGCGGGGGCTGATCCTCGCGGTGACTCTCATCGTGATCGAGCAGCTCGTGCTGGCCGGCTACGGCACCTTGGCCGCGCAGGGCGCCCGCCTCGCCGGCCGCGAGCGCTGGACGCTGGTGACGGAGAAGACCTCCGGGGCCCTCATGGTCGGCGCCGGCCTCGGCCTGGCGAGCCTGCGGCGATGACGCGCTACGGACTCGCGGTGCGCAACTTCGTGGGCCCCGGCGAGGTGCCGGACATCGAAGGCCTGTACGCGTATGCACAGCGTGCCGAAGCGCTGGGCTTCGAGTCCCTCTGGGCGTGGGACCACGTGCTCCTGGGGGTGGAGCCCTCGTTCCCCATCGTGGACTCGATCACCATGCTGGGCGCCATCGCCGCGCGCACCCGCACCATCAAGCTCGGCACCGGCGTCCTCGTGCTCCCGCTGCGCAACCCGGTGGTGGCGGCGAAGGCGCTCGGGAGCCTGGACGTGATCTCGGGCGGCCGGCTCATCCTGGGGGTGGCGGCGGGGTGGTACGCGCGCGAGTTCGACGCGGTGGGGGTGCCCTTCAAGCAGCGGGGGCGCATCTTCGAGCGCAACCTCGACATCCTCACGCGCCTGTGGACCCAGGAGCGCGTCACCCTCAAGGTGGACGAGTTCAACCTGCGCGAGGCGGTCATGGTGCCGCGCGCGGCGCAGCGGCCCCGCCCGCCCATCCTCATCGGCGGCTACGTGGACGCGGTGTTGAAGCGGGCGGGCACGGTGGGCGACGGCTGGCTCACCTACTTCTACACACCGGAGAGCTTTACCAAGGGCTGGGAGAAGGTGAAGGCTTTCGCGCGCGAGGCGGGCCGCGACCCGGCCACGCTGTCCTCGACGAATCAGCTGGCCGTGTACGTGGGCGCCTCGCGCGCCCAGACCGCCGCGGATATGCGACACTGGCTCTCGACAGAGTGGGACACGGCGGCGTGGAGCGAGTCGACCATCGAGCACGCCATCCACGGCAGCCCGGAGGAGTGCGTGGCGCAGCTCAAGGCGCACGTCGCGACCGGCGTCGATCGCATCATCTTGATCCCCTACCGCTATCAGCCGGAGCAGGTGGAGCGGATCGCCAAGGAGGTCTTGCCAAGGCTATGACGACCTACATCGACATCAACTGCGACATGGGCGAGAGCTACGGCCGCTGGACGCTGGGCGCCGACGACGAGATCATGCCCAACATCACCTCCGCGAACGTCGCCTGCGGTTTCCACGGCGGCGACCCTCACGTGATGCAGAAGACGGTGGAGTCGGCCGTGCAGCACGGGGTGGCGGTGGGCGCGCACCCGAGCCTGCCCGACCTCATGGGCTTCGGCCGGCGGCGAATGGACGTGTCCCCGAAGGAGCTGAAGGAGATCCACCGCTACCAGATCGGGGCGCTGTGGGCCTTCTGCAAGGCCGCGGGCACCATGCTCCAGCACGTGAAGCCGCACGGCATCCAGTACCACATGTTCGAGGAGAACCTGCCGCTCGGGCGCGCCACCGCCGAGGGCGTGAAAGAGCTCGACCCCTCGATCATCCTCATGACCATGGCCATGACGAAGTACGACGCCGAGGCGCGCAAGGTGCCGGGCGTGCGGGTGGCGGCGGAAGGCTTCGCCGATCGCGTCTACGCCGACGACGGCCAGCTCGTCTCGCGCAAGCTCGGCAAGGACGCGCTGGTCTCCGACCCCGCGAAAGCCGCGGAGCAGGCGGTCAGAATGGTCATGGAAGGCAAGGTGCGCACGATCAGCGGCAAGGTCATCGACGCCAAGATCCAAACCATCTGCATCCACGGCGACAGCCCGGGCTCGGAGAAGATCGTGGCGGCCGTGCGCGAGGGCCTGGTCAAGGCGGGCGCCGTCGTCAAGCCGCTCCGCGACTGGTTCGGCAAGTAGCTTGCCCCCGGCCTGGTCACGGTACTCGGCGGCGCTGCCGTCCATTTCCGCCGCCGTCGGCAACACGCCGCTCGTCCGCCTGAACCGCGTAACGGCCGGCCTCCGGCCCGCCATCTACGTCAAGGTCGAGTGGTATGGCGCCACCGGCAGCCTCAAGGACCGCATCTATCTCCACATGTTCGAGCGGGCGGAGGCGCGCGGCGACCTCAAGCCCGGCATGCGCGTGCTCGAGTGCTCCACCGGGAATGCCGGCATCGCCTGCGCCTGGGTGTCCGCGGTGAAAGGCTACCCGTGCACCATCGTCATGCCCGAGGGCATGAGCGAGGAGCGGAAGAAGATCATGCGGGCGTACGGGGCGACCCTCGTCTTCACGCCGGGAGGCGAGAGCGACGTCGACCTCGCCCTCGCTCGCCTCGCCGAGATCCGAGCCGCCGAGCCGGGGCGCCACTGGGTGCCCGGCCAGTTCGACAATCCCGACAATGTCGAGGCGCACACGCTCTCGACGGGGCCGGAGATCTGGGAGCAGATGGGCGGCGCCGCGGGAAAGATCGGCGCCTTCGTGGATTCGCAGGGCTCCGGCGGCCTCATCACGGGGGTGGGTCGCTATCTGCGCGGCAAGGACCCGGCGGTGCGCCTATACGCCGTGGAGCCGGCGGAGTGCGCGCTCCTCGCCCGGCGTGAGTGGGGCCATCACGGCATCGAGGGGATCGGCGACGGCTTCGTGCCGAGGAACCTCGACGTCTCCCACCTCACCGGCGTCATCACGACCACCACCGAGGAGAGCATCGAGGCCGCCCGCCGCCTCGCCGCCGAGGAGGGCATCTTCTGCGGCATCTCGAGTGGCTGCAACGTCGCGGCCGCGCTCAAGCTCGCCCGCGCGCATCCCGAGCTGCCCGCCATCGTCACCATCATCAACGACACCGGCCAGCGCTACTTCACCACCGCGCTCTGCGGAGAAGTGAAGCACGTGGACATCCCCGAGCGCGAGCATCCCATGGACCCCTACACGGCGCGCGAACTGGACCAGTACCAGAAGGGCTGGGAGATCCTGACCTGACGACCGTCCGCGCCGCGCTTGCTGCCCTGGCCGCTCTCGCGATCCTCGTCAGTCCTCCGGCTGCGGATGCCCAGCAAGCCGGACGGGTGTACCGCGTCGGCAATCTCGGCGTACCCTCTCGCGACTCGTCGGCGCACCTCATCAGGGCCTTCGAGGCGGGATTGCGCGACCAGGGCTGGACCGTGGGGCAGAACATCGTGGTCGAGCATCGCTTCGCTGACAATCACCTCGATCGCCTTCCCGGGCTCGCGGAAGAGCTCGTGCGGCTCAACGTCGACGTCATCGTCACGAGCACGGCCCCGACGATAGCCGCGGCGAAGAACGCGACCCGGACCATCCCCATCGTCATGATCCTCGCGGACGATCCCCTCGGCTCGGGCCTGGTCGCCAACCTCGCGCGACCGGGCGGGAACGTCACCGGGCTCGCCGTCAACGCCGGGCCCGGGCTCGTGGGCAAGCAGCTGGAGATGCTCAAGGCCGCCGTGCCGCGACTCCGCCGCGTCGCCGTACTCGTGAATCCGGCCCGAGAGCACACGCCAAATACCCTCCGAGAGGTCGAGGGGGCGACACAGGCGCTGGGTTTGCAACGGCAGATCCTGGAGGCCCGCGAGGCACGCGAGCTCGACGCAGCCTTCGCGACGTTGAAGGCGAGCCGTCCGGACGCGCTGTTCGCCGTGCGTGACGCGCTGTTCTTTCAGCACCGGGCCCGGCTCGCGGACCTGGCCGTGAAAGGCCGGCTGCCGACAATGTGGGCTCTGCAGGAGCATGCGGAAGCGGGGGGCCTCATGGCCTATAGCGCCGACCTGCGCGATCTCGCGCGGCGCGGCGCCACCTATGTGGACAAGATCCTAAAGGGCGCCAAGCCCGGCGACCTGCCCATCGAGCAGCCCACCAAGTTCGACCTCGTGGTCAACTTGAAGACGGCACGCGCGCTCGGGGTCAGCATCGCGCCATCGTTGCTTCAGCGCGCCGACAAGGTGATTGAGTGAGGTCGGGTCGCCGCCTGCCCCGCTACGGCTTACCGCGTTTCACATCCGCCCCCTCCCGGGGTCTTACCGGGTGAGGAGGGCGTGATCATGAACGAGTACCTGATGCAGGTGATGGCAAAGCAGCGGATTTACGATGCAATGCGGGAGGCCGCCATCGCCCGGATTGCGGACCGCGAGCGCCATGCGAACCCCCAGCCCACCGGCCCCACGACCCGCGCCCTGTTGCGCCGGGCCGCTCGGGCCTTGGGCGCTTACCCGGCCGGCGCCCCCGCCAACTGGCGCGACACCAGTCGCGCGTAGAGCCCGCCCCGCGCCAGCAGGGCGGCGTGGGGCCCCGCCTCCACCACGCGCCCCTCGTCGAGCACCACGATCTGGTCGGCGCGGCTCACCGTGGAGAGCCGGTGGGCGATGATCACGGTCGTGCGGTGGCGGGCCAGCCGGTCCAGCGCGTCGTGCACGGCGCGCTCGTTCACCACGTCGAGATGCGAGGTCGCCTCGTCCAAGATGAGAACGGGGGCGTCCTTGAGAAACGCCCGCGCGATGGCGACGCGCTGGCGCTGGCCCCCGGAGAGCCGCGTACCGCGCTCGCCCACGACGGTATCGAGCCCGTCCGGTAGCGCCGCCACGAACTCGCCAAGCGCCGCCCGTTCCACCGCGAGATCGACGTCCGCGGGCGTGGCGTCGGGGCGGGCGAGCGCGACATTGTCGCGCAGGCTCAGGTGGAAGAGATACGTGTCCTGGGCCACCAGGGCCGCCCGTCCCCGGAGATCGTCGAGGCGATAGCGGCGCGCGGCGTGGCCGCCGAGCCGCACCTGCCCGTGGTCCGGATCCCAGAAGCGCAGCAGCAGCGCCGCCACCGTGCTCTTGCCCGCGCCGGAAGGCCCGACGATGGCGGTGGTGGTGCCCGCCGGCACGACAAGCGAGACCGCGTCGAGAGCGGGGCGCAGGCGGCCCGGATAGGTGAAGGTGACGGCGTCCAGCTCCACCCCGGGCACGCCCGCGCTCTCGCGCGGCACCGCCCCCGGGCCGTCGGCCACCGGCACCGGCTCGCCGTGTACGGCGTGGAGCCGCCGGGCCGCGCCCAGCGAGTCGGCGAGCTGGCGGCCGACTTGCGCGATCTCCCAGATGGGCACGAAGGCCGACATGGCGAGGAGGGTCATGAGCGGGAGCAGGCCCGCGTCGAGCCGCCCCGCCGCCACGAGCGCTGCCCCCGTCAAGATCACGGCAAGCCCGCCCACGCCGGTGGCGATCTCCTGCAGCGCCGCCTGCAGCGCGAGATCGCGCAGCAGCGGATGCCGCGCCGCCGCGTAGCGCCGCGCGAGCGCGCCGAAGGCGGCGCCGCGCGCGGGCGCGGCCTGGAAAGCCAGCAGCTCGCCCAGCCCCTGCACGGAATCCACCGCGTGCGCGTTCATGGCGCCGGACGCTTCTCGCGCGGCCGCGCCGAGTCGGTCGATGCGCCCGCGTCCCAGCACCGGGCTCAGGAGCCCCACCGCGAGGAAGGGCAGGACGACCAAGGCGAGCGCGCCGCCGTGCAGCCCGAGCGTCACGAGCACCACCAGGGGCACCAGGATCGCCACGAAGGCCGGCGCCACCGTGTGGGCGAAGAAGTACTCCACCAGCTCCACGTCCTGGGTGGCCACGCTCACGAGATCGCCGCTGCGCCGGCGCACCAGGTACGCGGGCGCGAGCGCCTCGAGCTTCCAGTACAGATCCACGCGCATCCGGTGCAGGAGGCGGTACGCCGCGTCGTGCGCGATCCACGACTCGAGCCAGTGCAGCACGCCCGCGAGCGGGGCGACGACGAGCAGCGCGACGACGAGGCCGCCGAAGGGGTCGCCGCGCCGCACCGCCGCCACCACGAGGGCGCCGAGCACGCCCACACCGATGAGAGCCGCCACGCGGGCCACGCCGAGCACGAAAGCGGCAGTCAGCCGGGGCGCCTCACCGCGGGCCAGCCCCAGCAGCACGCGCAGCGCGCGCGGCCAGCCGAGCCCGCGCGCGGGCACGAGCTCCTCCGCGTGGTCGTCCGGCCCCCCCGCCCCGTCGGCCGTTTCCGCGGCCGGCTCACCGCCGTTCCGCTCGGCCATTTCGGCCGCCGCGCCCGTGCCCAGCTGGCCCGCCATGAGCCGCGCGTACCCGCCGCCCCGGGCGAGGAGCTCGCCGTGAGCGCCTTCCTCGACCACGCGCCCCTCATCGAGGACGACGATGCGGTCGGCGCCGATCACGCTCGAGAGCCGGTGCGCGACGATGAGCGTCGTGCGGCCCACCATCAGCCGGTCGAGCGCGGCCTGCACCAGCGCCTCGCTCTCGGCGTCCACCGAGGACAGCGCCTCGTCGAGGATGAGGATGGGCGCGTCGCGCAGCAGCGCGCGGGCGATGGCGATGCGCTGGCGCTGCCCCCCCGAAAGCCGGATCGCGCGCTCCCCCACCCGCGTCGCATAGCCCTGAGGCAGACGGCGGATAAACTCGTGCGCGTTCGCGGCCCGGGCCGCCGCCTCCAGCTCGGCGGGGGTCGCGTCGGGCTTGCCGAGACGGAGGTTCTCCTCCACGGTGCCGTGGAAGAGATAGGTGTCCTGGCTCACCACCGCGATGTGGCGGCGGATCTCGTCGGGCGCCAGCGTCCGGAGGTCACGCCCACCGATGAGCACGCGGCCGCCCTGCGGGTCGTGGAACCGCAGGAGCAGCTTCACGATGGTCGACTTCCCCGCCCCGCTCGGCCCCACCACGCCGACCCGCTCGCCCGCGCGCACCGCCAGCGAGAGGCCGTCGTGCGCGGCGCGGCGCGCCCCCGGATAGCGGAACGCCACCGACTCGAAGGTGAGGGTGGGTGTCAGCCACGGCGCCTCCACGCCGCCCCGCGGGGTGGGCGGCACCTCGGGCGTGATCGCGAGGAGGGCGAACACGCCCTCCGCGGCGGAGCGGCCGAGCATGCCCTGATGGAGCAGCGCGCGCAGCTCGCGCAGCGGCCGGAACACCTCGACGCCCAGCATGAGCACCACGAGGAGCGCGGGCAGGCCGAGCGCGCCGTCGGCCACGCGGTACGCGCCCCAGGCCAGCGCCCCCGCGGCGCCCATCGCCAGCCCCACGTCGGTGATGCCGCGCGCCGCGGTGTTCGCGCCCAGCACCCACATGGTGCTCTCGAAGAGCGCCTGGCTCTTCCGCCCGAGCCGCTCGCCCCACGCCCGGCTCTGGCCGAACGCCTTGAGCGTGCCCAGCCCCTGGATGGCGTCGAGCAGCTCGGCGCCGAACTCGGCGTAGGCGCGATTGCGGGCCAGGCTGCCGGCGCTCTCACGCCGGTGCCAGACCATGGGCGCGACGAGCGTGAACAGCGCGGCGGCGAGGAAGACGAGGGCGAGGCGGAGGTCCAGCCAGGCGACGGCCGCAAAGATCAGCGGCGGGGTGAGAAGGGCCACGAAGAGCTGCGGCAGGTACTGGCCGAAATACACCTCGAGCTGCTGCACCGCCTCCACGAGGGCGAGGGTGACGTCGCCGGTGCGTCCCTGGGCGACGTGCGCGGGGCCGAGCGCCACCACGTGGCCGTAGAGCCGCTCGCGCAGCCGGGCCTGAACCCGCGCCGCCGTCTCGTGCGCCACCATCGCGCGCCAGTACTCGAGCCCGCCACGGAGCGCGATCACGGCCGCGGTGATCGCGGCCGGCCCGACCAGCTCGGCGGCGCTCGCGCCCGCCACCACCCGGGCGAGCAGCCAACCGAGCAAGGCGAGGCGCGCGATGCCCGCCGCCACCGCGACGAGGCCGATGATGACGGTCCAGGCGATGCGCGAGCGCACGCCGGCGGTGAGCGCCCACAGCCTACGGTCGATGTACATGGGGTCGCGGGCAGTATACTGCGGCCCATGGCGACGATGCGGGAGGGGATGGCCCGGATGCTGCGCGGAGAGACCCCGCCGCCCGCGGCGGCGACGCTGATCGGCATGGCCCTCACCCGCTTCGCCGACGGCGAGGCCGTTGTGGACCTCCCAGTCCACGACGGTCAACTGAACCCGATGGGCACCGTGCAGGGCGGAATCCTCGCCGCCCTCGCCGACGCCGCCATGGGCTGGGCGTTCATGACCATGCTGGGCGAGGGCGACAGCTACACCACGCTCGAAATCAAGACCAACTTCCTCAAGCCCGTGCGCAAGGGGCGCCTGCAGGCCCGCGCCCGGGTCAAGAAGGCCGGGCGCACCGCGGGGCTAGTCGAGTGCGACGTGGTGGACGAGGGCGAGAGCCTGGTCGCCTACGCGGTCAGCACGTGCCTGATCCTGCGAGGTGACGCCGCCGCGGGGCGCTGAACACTCGATCTGTCAGGGCGATCTCTCGGCCCGTGGGTGACGATGGATCCGACCTCGGACTCCCTGCACGGCTCGGGCGCCGAGGACTGGGCGGATCTGGCCGACCGCATGCACATGATCCTCACGACGGAGCAGGTCCAGGCGATCGCCGCCGGTCACACGCCCGACGGAAGTCTCTAGAAGACGTGGCCGCCGTCGTGCTCAGTCACACGCCGAGCAGGACGGACGGGCTTCCGCAGACCGCGAGAGCAGACCGTCGGGGCCTGCCCAGAAGAACGAACCCAGCAGCAGCGACAACACGACGAACACTTTGAGCTTCATGACCTTCTCCTCCTGATGGGGGACGCGTCCGTCATCGCGCGTCCCCCGCCTCACGTGCTCGATCATCGCGGCGACTCCGGTGTCGCCGCAGCAGAGGTCGGTCGCGGCCTGGCACACAGCTCCTTGGCGGCGATCTCCCTCGACACGAACTTCGTGCCTGCGATTTCCGTGATGGAGCGACGGATCCGCGCCGCCTCGTCGTGTCGCTCCAGTCCGGTGTAGATCTCGGCGAGGGTGTCGAGGTAGTCGGGGTTCAGGCAATGCGTGTACTCCACGGCCTTCCGGGCCATCCCTTCCGCTCTCGGGAGGTCCTTCAGGCTCGTGTCCTGGGCGTAGATCCAGGCGAGATTGTTGTACGTCTGGGCGTCGAACCTGTTGCCGCGAAGCGCCGCCTCTCCCGCCTGAATGGCTTCTCGGTGCTTCCTCTGCTCGAGGTAGATGTAGCTCAGGGTACTGTACGCGTCCCAGTAGTCGCGCTTGAGCTCGAGAGCCTGGTTCAGCTGGGCGATTGCCCGGGCGGCGTCGTCAGGCTCTCCCCGCTCGAAGTAGAGGGCGCCGAGCCGGACGAACACCTGGTGGTGGGGATACTTCGTCGCCAGCTCGCTGTACTCGCTGATGGCCCACGGCAGGTTCCGGGTGGTCCCGTATACGCGCTCGACGAGATTCACCCGCTCCAGCGCCTCGACCTCCTTCAGTCGCGAGCTCAGCCGGAAAGCGTAGGCGCCGAGGATGAGAATGATGACCAACGGGACCGAGAAGACCAGGAGGAGCCTGAACGCGAGCTTCTTCTGAACTCGAGCGACTTGCTCGTGGGTCGAAGCTGATCTCGTGCGGGCGGTCCCTGTCTTGCGCATGTCCTTCTCCTCCCGTCAGGACGAAGCACCAGAGCTGCCAGGGATCTTCGGCAAGAGCCCGAGGATCGTCATGACCGGCGCGAGCGCCAGACTCGCCAGCTTGATCCGGGCCTCGGGACTCGCGGCGGCAAAGCGTTGATCACCGAAAATGCTGCCGATGAACCAGATGAGGGCCGCGAGGACGAAGAGAAAGGTCGCCAGCACCGACCCCATGAGGGCCAACACCGGCGCAGGGGGCGGCCACAAGAAGCCCCTCACCGCGCCCCCTCCCGCGACAATCCCGATGAGGACGATCAGAGTCATGATCACGAGGAGCACGGCCGGATGCTTAAACTCCGTGCGGGGGCTGCGCTGCTTGGCGGACCGCGTCCGCTTCGCCGTGCCCGATCTCTCTGCCCTGTCGATGCTTGTGCGACGCATGCCGAGTTGTGAGGGCAATGCGCATGCCAGACCCGTATCGCAGGAAACGAGTGATTTCCATTGACGTCATCGTGAACGGCGCACTCCATCGGGTCGGGCAATGCACCCGTGAGTCGAGCAATGCCCGGTTCGTGACGCGGCGCGCGGGCTCTGGGCGGGACAGTCTGACGTTAGCCGGCGCCCAACACCGCCTCCAGCCGCGCGGTAGCACGGTCCCAGTCGAACTCGCGGCGGATCAATGCCTGCCCGGCCCGCGCGAGCCGCTCGCGCAGGGGCGCGTTCTCCAGCAGCCGCGCCAGCGCGCCCGCGAGGGCGTCCACGTCACGCCGCGGCGCCACCAGGGCGGTCTCCCCGTCGCGCGCGTAGTCGCGGCAGCCGCCATTGTCGTAGGTCGCCAGCGCGGCGCCGCAGGCCATGGCCTCCATGGGCGGCATGCCGAGGCCCTCGTCCCAGGACGGGCAGAGATAGATCGGGCAGCGGCCGTAGAGCCAGGCCAGCCTTTCCTGAGGGAGATCGGCGTGGAACTCGTCGTAGGGATGGGAGCCACGAGGTGGCTTCACGCCGAAGCCGACCAGGCAGAGCGCGGAATGGCGCGCGCGGACCCGCGCGACCGCCTCGAGCCCGTCGGCGACACCCTTCCAGGCGTACTCGTGATGCAGCATGAGCACGCGGAGGCGGCCATCCGCCAGCTCGGGCGGCACCGGATGGAAGAGGGCCGGGTCCACCGGGGTGACGATCACCTCGGCGGCGGCGCCGAACTTCTCGCGCATGATGTCGGCGAGCCAGGTCGAGATGCAGATCTTCCGAAGCGGCAGGCGATAGGTCGCGTCCACCCGCTCGGCCTCACCGTGATAGAGGCTCTCGTAGTGCTGCACGAGATAGGCCTTGGCGCCGCAGCGGCCGGGCGCGGCGGCCACCGCTTCCGCGGTCTGCCAGGCCGTGGCCACCAGGGCGTCGCCGTCGGGGAGCCGCGCGGGATCCCAATCTTGGACCCACGTAATGCGAGCGCGGAGGGCCGGCATCCAGTCGGGCGCGGCGGGACGCCGGTTGCGCCGCCAGGCGCGCCAGCGGGAGCCGCCGGGCACGAGGATCGACACCTCGTGGCCGCGCCCGGCGAGGCGATCCGCGTAGGTGAGAATGGCGCGCACGCCGCCGGCGATGCGGACGTGCGGCGCGAGGAAGGCGATGCGCACGGCGCTACTGCGTGCCGGGCACTAGATCGCCATGGAGACTTGGCCCGTGCGCCGGTAGGCCGCCGGGTCGAGCTCCACGTTGATGCAGTACACCTCGCCCGAGCCGAGCGCGCGCTCCAGCGCGGGCCGGATCTGGCCCGGATCGGTGACGTGTATCCCCTTGCCGCCCAGCGCCTCCACCATGCGGTCGTAGCGTGTGTAGGGCAGCGAGGTGCCGACGGCGCGCTCCGCGCCGAAGAACGAGAGCTGCGGGTTGCGAATCTGTCCCCAGCCGCCGTCATTGCCCACGATCACCGTCATGGGCAGCCGGAAGCGCACCGCCGTCTCCAGCTCCATGCCGTTCAGGCCGAAGGCGCCGTCCCCGGCGATGAGGAGCACGCGGTCGGCGGGGCGGAGGAGCTTGGCGGCGATGGCGAAGGACGGCCCCACGCCGAGGCAGCCGAAGGGGCCGGGATCCAGCCACTGCCCGGGCCGCTCGAGCGGCACGATCTTGCTGGCGCAGCCCACCACGTCGCCCCCGTCCCCCACCACGGTGGTACTCGCGTCCATCACCGTCGCGATCTCGTGCGCCATGCGGTAGTGGCTGATCGGCGCGTCTTCGGACCGGCGCTCGACGAGGAGCTTCGCCTGGCTCTCCGCCTCCTTCTTGCGAAGCGCCGCGAGCCAGTCGGCCCCGCGCGCGGCCAGGTCCGAGGGCAGCGCGTCGCCCAGCTGGCGGAGCACGAGGCCGATGTGCCCGCTGAGGCCCAGCGCGAGCGGGCGATTGCGCCCGAGCTCGGTGGGGTCGCAGTCCACCATCGCCACCTGCGCGTCCTCGGCGAAGGACGGCGGGCGGCCGTACCCGAGGCGAAAATCGAGCGGCGTGCCCAGGACCAGGACGAGGTCGGCCTGACCGAGCGCCATCCCGCGGGCCTGGCTGAAGGCCAAGGGATGATCGCTGGGGAGGCAGCCGCGCCCCGCGCCGTTCATGAACACGGGCAGGCCGGCGCCCTCCGCGAAGCCCTGCAGATCCTTGGCCGCGTCGTCCCAGTAGACCCCGCCGCCCGCCATCACGACGGGACGCTTCGCCCGGGCCAACAGCGCGGCGAGCCGCGCGATGGCGTCGGGATCGCCCGCCTGCCGCTCGCGATGCACGTACTGGGTCGGGATGGGCGCGAGGCGGTCCTCGACCATGGTCATGAGGAGGTCCACCGGGATCTCCACGAAGACGGGGCCGGGGCGTCCGGTCAGGGCCGTGCGGATGGCGGTGGTCAGCACCTCGGGGATCTGGCGCGTCTCCGCCACCGACCAGGCGCCCTTGGTGATGGGACGCAGCAGGCCCACCTGCTCGGTTTCTTGCAGCGCGCCCAGCCCGCGGAGGCCGAGCGGCGCGGCGCCGCCGATGAGGAGCACCGGGCTGCGCGCCGAATAGGCGTTGGCGATGCCGGTGACCGCGTCGGTGACGCCCGGGCCCGCGGTCACGACCGCCACGCCGATGTTGCGCGTGAGCCGGGCATAGGCATCCGCGGCATGGGCGGCGGCCTGCTCGTGGCGCATGTCCACGACGGCGACGTTCTCGTTCAGGCAGCCGTCGTAGATGGGCAGGATATGCCCGCCGCACAGGGTGAAGATGTGGCCGACGCCCGCCCGGGCCAGCGTGCGCGCCACCAGATGCCCGCCGGTGAGATCCGCCATGGCGTCGCCTCCGCGCTCCCGCCCTAGCCGCCGGGGGGGATGGTCTTGAACGAGGCGATGATACCCTCGATCACCCGGTCGTAGCCGGTGTCCGTCCGCGCGCCGTCGAGGTGCTTCTTCTGGGCGAAGAGCTCGATGATGAGGTCATCGCGGAGGGGCATGAGGTAGTAGAAGGCGGCATCCCCGTACGGGCCGGGAAAGCCCGGCAGCTTGTAGACCGGGCGCCCGCCCACGGTGGTCTCCCATTCCTTGCGGAAGAACTGGCGGCGAAGGAAGTCCGCCTTCTGACCTCGTGTGGGTGTCACGGTCACGGTAGCGACCTCGCCCACCGGAATCGCCTGAAGCGTCCCGCGCGTCCCCAGGCGCCCGGGCTCCACCAGGGGGATCGCGTGCTTGAACGGGTTCTCGAGGCCCGTCTCCCGCATGCGCGCCTCCTGCTCGGGCGTCATCTGATCCTTGTACCGCCCCACCGTGAGCGTGTCGGGATACGCGAACTCGAAGCCCCACTCCGCGCTGCGATACGTGCGGGACGCGGCGCCCGCGAGCCCGGCGTCCAGCCAGACGAAGAGGAGCGCCGCGGTGAGGCTAGTGGCGCGGCGGCACATACGCCACCTCGAGCTTGAGCCGATCGGGATCCTCGAAGAACACCGCGTAGTAGCCGGCCGTGTACTCGGGAAAGTCACGCGGCGGCCCATAGAGCGTGGCAAGCCCTCTCGGCTCGAGGAACTCGCGGCAGAAGCGGTCGACGTCCTCACGGCTCTCGACGCGAAACGCCACGTGGTTGAGGCCGGCGCGCTTCCGGTGGAAGCCCGCGCTCGCGTGCGCCCAGTCCGTCGCCATCAGCCAGAGGTCGGTGGTCCCGTTCGAGAAGCCCGCGATGTCACGCTCGTCCAGCACCGTCCGGTACTCGAGATAGCCGAGCAGCGCCTTCCAGAACGGCAGCGACACCGCGGCATCGCGCACGTTCACCTGGATGTGGTAGACGCGCGCCTTCACGGTCCGGTGGGGCCGCCGTCGCCGGGCACGAACGGCGCGTAGAAGAACCGCATCACCAGAACTTCTCCCACTTCACGCTCTTCCGGTCCATGCCCTTGGCCACCAGCGCCTGGCGCACCTGCTTGATGGTGCCCTCGCCGCCGCAGACGTAGACGACCGTGCGGTCCACGCTGTGCACCAGCCGGTCCACCGCCTCGTGGCACTCCCCCTTCTCCCCGCGCCACGCGGATGGCGGCTCCCGCAAGACCGGCAGGTAGGAGAATCCCGGGTGGCGGCGCGACAGCTCGCGGAAGTCCGCCTCGTAGAGGAGCCAGGCGGGATTGCGCGCCCACTGGATGAGGGCGCTCGGCCGGTCGAAGCCGGTGTCGTAGAGGTCGAAGAGAATGGAGCGGATGGGGACGACGCCGATCTCCTCCGCCACGAACACCGGCCGACGCGCGTCCGCGCGGTCCATCACGAAGCCGCCCGTTGGCCCCTTGAACGGGACAACGTCGCCCGGCTTGAGTCCGCGGATCCACTGCGAGCCGAGCCCACCCGGCGCCACGTCCACCGACAGCGTGAGGACGTCGCCTGCGCCCGGCGCCGAGGCCATGCTGTAGGCGCGCACGACCTTGGGCCCGAAGGGCACCGATACCCATTGCCCGGCCGCGAAGGCCAGGGCGGGCGGCTCCACCATGCGGAAGTCGACCTCGATGACGTCGGGATTGAGACTGCGGACCGCGGTGACCTCCGCCCGGCACTCCCGTGGCCGCGGCGCCACGGGCTACCGGCCGCGGAAGCGCGGCATGATGTCGGCGGCGATCATCTCGAGCTGCTCGCGCTCGTCGGCGGGATCACAGATGGCGTTCATGAGAAAGTAGCTGCACCCGCCCGCCACGTATCGCTCCAAAGTAGCCGCACATTGTTCGGGGGTGCCGATGATCCCGTACTTCCGCGCCAGCAGGCCGAAGTCCTGCGCGTAACGTCGGCTCAGCCGCTCCACCCACGCGCGCTCCGCCGTCTCGTAGTCGCGCCCCACCGTGATGAACGCCAGGTGCGCGGCCACGAAGCTTTCCATCGGGCGCCGGGCCTCGGCGGCCGCCACGTGGATCTTCTCCAGGCTCGCCTTGTAGCGCTCCGGCTGGACGACGTAGGACACCCAGCCGTCGCCCTGAAGCCCAGCGCGGGTGAGGGCGGCGTCCGACCGCCCTCCGATCCAGATGGGCGGCCCGCCCGGCTGCACGGGCTTGGGATCGAGGCTCACGCCCTCGAAGGCGGTGAAGCGGCCCTTGAAGGTGGCGGGCGTGTCGCGCCAGAGCGTGCGCACCGCCTCGATGCCCTCGGTGACGCGTGCGCCCCGCTCCCGGTGGGGAACTCCGCAGGCCTCGAACTCCTTTGGGTTCTCGCCGCCGACCCCCACGCCGAAGACGAGCCGGCCGCCCGACAGAGCGTCCAGCGTGGAGGTGATCTTTGCGGCGACGGTGGCCTGGCGCAGGGCGAGGAGGTAGACGGCGGTGCCAAGGCGCACCCGTCGAGTCACGCTGGCGTAGGAGGCGAGCAGTGTGAGCGATTCGTAGAGGGGCGTGTGGAAGGAGACGTGATCGCCCGTCCACAGGGAGTCGAAGCCGAGCGCCTCCACGCGCTGCGCCAGCGCCCACTGTGTCTCGGGCGGATGCAGCGACAGGAACGCGCCGAAATGCGTCACCGGCCGGCCTCGCTTCGCTCGGAACCCACTTTCGTTTCCGCTCGCCTCGCCTTCGGCTGCGGCTCGCCAGACATGTTAGCGCGGAAAGGCGTCCTTGACGCCGCCGTCGACGGAGAGGCTGCAGCCGGTGGTCTTGGCGGACCGATCCGAGGTAAGGAACAGCACGGCCTCCGCGACGTCCTCCGGCAGGATGGGACGGGCGAGGATGTTCCGCTTGCGATAGAAGTCCTCGAGGTCGTCCACGCTGATCCCCTGCGCCCGCGCCCGCTCGCGGCGCACGTCGTCGGACCAGAGCTTGGAGTCCCGGAAGACGGCGTCGGGGTTCACGATGTTCGAGCGAATGCCGTGCGGCCCGCCCTCGAGCGCTAGGACCTTGGCCAGCTGCGCCTCGGCGGCCTTCGCCGCGGAGTAGGCGGAGAAATCCTTGCCCGGCGACATGACGTTCTTGGTGGCGACGAAGACGAAGGCGCCCCCGGTTCCCTGGGCGCGCAGCACCCGCATCGACTCGCGCGCCACGAGGAAATGCCCGGTGCTGTTGACGGCGAACGAGCGCTCCCAGTCGGCGAGCTCCATTTCGGCCACCGGCGCGGAGTGCGCGATGCCCGCGTTGGAAACCACGATGTCGAGCCCGCCGTAGGCGAGGACGGTCTCCTCCAGCGCCGCGCGCACCGAGGCCTCGCGGGTGACGTCGAGGCCCACGCCCACCGCGCGGCCCGCGCCCTGGACGGCCAGCACCTCCTCGGCCACCTTCCGCGCCCCTGCCCCGTCGACGTCCGCCACCACCACGTGGGCGCCCTCGGCGGCCAGGCGCAGGGCGACGGCGCGCCCGATGCCGCCCGCGCCCCCCGTGACCAGGGCGACGCGGCGGGCCAGCTCCTTCTCGGGCGGTGCCTGCTGGAGCTTGTAGAGCTCGAGTGGCCAGTACTCCACGTCGAAGGCGTCGCGGGCGGACAGCGAGACGTACCGCCCGAAGGCGGTGGCCGCGCCGAGCACCGAGACGGTGTGGTGATAGATGTCGTTGACGATGCCCGCGGTACGCCGGTCTTTCCCGATCGTGAACATCCCGAGGCCGCCCATCACGATCACACGCGGGTACGGGTCCACCAGGGTGGCGCCCTCTCGATTGTGGGCCTCGAAGTAGGCGGTATAGTCGGCGACGAAGCGCTCCACCGCCGCCTGCGTCGCCGCCTTCACGGCCTCGGCGTCGCCGGGCCGCTCCACGGGCACGTAGCAGGGCAGCCGCTTTGTGTAGATGGTGTGATCCGGCGTGGCCGGCCCCACCGCGCAAAGGGCGGCCGCGTCGCGCGAGGCGGCGAGCTCGAGCACGTCCGGGGCGTCGTCGAAGTAGAGCACCTGCCGACGCTCGCGGCCCACCAGCCCGCGGAGGAACGGCGCCACCGCGAGGGCCACCCGGCGCCGCTCGTCGGGCGGCGGCGGCGCGATCGCCACGCCGCCGAACCGGGTCCGTCCCTTCGCGCGGTGGGCGATCGCTTCTTCAGCCCGGCTGATCAGCTCGAGGGTGGCCAGGTAGGCGTCCTTGACGGTGTCCCCCCAGCAGATGGTGCCGTGCTTCTGCAGCAGCATGGCGCGCAGGCGCGGCCGCGCGGTCAGAGTGTCGGCCACGTCCTTGGAGATGCGGAAGCCCGGCCGCCGGTACGGCAGCGCCACCACCTCGTCGCCGTAGACCTCCTTCAGCACGTCGCCGGCGCGGTCATTGTTGGTCAGGGACACGATGGCGTCGGCGTGGGTGTGAATCACCGCCGGCGCGGGGAGAAAGCCGTGCAGCAGCGTCTCGATGGACGGCCGCGCGCCGCCGGGATCCTGCAGGGCGAAGCGGAGATAGTCGACCATTTCGGCGTCGCCCATGTCCTCGCGCGGCAGCAGCGCCTCGATGTCGTCCATGCGCACGCCGGGGAAGTCCTTCTTCTGTATGCTCTTGAGATCGGAGCCCGAGCCCTTCACGCGCAGCACGCGGCACTCGCGGCCCCGATGATCCCGCTCGGTCTGCTTGATCGACGTGTTGCCCCCGCCCCAGACGACGAGCGAGCTCTCGGCGCCGATCAGGCGCGAGGCGTAGACGAGAAGATCGAGGCCCCCGAGCGAGGCCGCCGTCGCGTCGTCCCAGCGGGAGTTCATGCCGACCCACCATACCCGAATCAGGCAATTCCGTAAAGACGACGCGGCGTTGACAGCCGGACGGCCCGCCCCTATCCTGCCGGGGCGTGAGCCCCTGGCCGACACGCGTCGTCATGGCCGTCGCCGCCCTGAGCCTCGTGGGGGCGCCGGAGGCGGCCGCCGAGGGCATGATGCTCGTCAATCGCGGCCCGTTCACCATGGGCAGCGACCGCGACGGGCCGGACGAGGCGCCCGCTCATCGCCTCTACCTGGGCCCCTTCTGGATCGACCGCCACAAGGTGACCAACCGTGAGTTCGCCGACTTCCTCAACGCCCGCGGGCCGCGCAGCGCCGAAGGCGAGGACTACTTCGACGCGGAGGACGCCGACGCCCGCATCCATCGCGCCCAGCGGCCGGGCGAGCGGCCCCGCTGGGTGGCCGATGCCGGCTTCGCGAGCCATCCCGTGGTCGAAGCGTCGTGGTTCGGGGCGCGCGACTACTGCCTCTGGCGCGGGCTGCGTCTGCCTACCGAGGCGGAGTGGGAGAAGGCCGCGCGGGGCGACGACGCCCGGCGCTACCCGTGGGGAGACGCGCCGCCCACCCCCGCACGCGCCGTGTATGGGCGGGCGTACAATGCCACCGAGCCTTCGGCGGACCGGGGCGCCAGTCCCCATGGTGTCCAGGACATGGTCGGCAATCTGCGCGAGTGGACGTCGAGCCAGTACCGGCCCTACCCGTATCGCCCGGACGACGGGCGGGAGGGGCAGGAGCCGACCGCCACGCGCGTCGTGCGCGGGGCCAGTCACGACGACGAAGCCCTCGCGCTTCGCGCGTCGATCCGGCGATACTACGAGCACCGCGGCACGCGCCGCGGGCACCACTTCGTCGGCTTTCGCTGCGCCACGTCGGAAGATCTCGGAGGGTACTAGGACGATGAAGGGTCTCATCATGGACTACCCACTCACCCTCACCCATTTCTTCGAGCGGACGCGCAAGGTCTTCCACCGGAAGACCCTCGCCACGCGGGTGCCCGGGGTAGGCCTCCAGCGCTACACCTACGCCGACTACGCCGACCGCGTCTGCCGGCTGTCCGCCGCGCTGGCCCGGCTGGGCTTGAAGAAGGGCGATCGGGTGGGCACCTTCGCCTGGAACTCCCACCGGCACCTGGAGGTGTACTTCGCCGCGCCCCTGATGGGGATGGTGCTCCACACCGTGAACATCCGGCTGTCGCAGCAGGACATCACCTACATCGTCAATCACGCGGAGGACCAGGTGCTCATCGTGGACGCGAGCCTCTGGCCCCTGCTGGAGCCCCTCAAGAAGGACCTCAAGTCGGTGAAGCACTTCATCGTGATGCGGGACACGCCGACCGCGGAGATCCCGCCGGGCACGCTCGACTACGAGGCTCTGGTGGCGGACGCGCGGCCCGTGACGGCCTGGCCCAAGCTCGACGAGACCGACGCCGCCGGCATGTGCTACACCTCGGGCACCACCGGCCACCCCAAGGGCGTGGTCTACAGCCATCGCGGGGTGTTCCTGCACTGCTTCGCCTCATCCACCGTGGACGTGCTGGGCATCTGCGAGCGCGACGTCATCCTGCATATCGTCCCGATGTTTCACGCCAATGCCTGGTGCGTGCCCTTCGCCGGCGTCATGAACGGCTCCACCCAGATCTTCGGCGGGCCGAACCCCCAGCCCCGCGACATCATCGAGATCGTGCACGCCGAGAAGGTCACGCTGGTGGGCGCCGTCCCCACGGTGTGGATCGCCATCCAGGCCATCCTCGAGAAGGAGCCGCACTGGGACATCTCGTCCATCCGCTGTATTCCCATCGGCGGGTCGGCGGCCCCGCGCACCCTCATCGAGGACTTCGACAAGAAATATGGCGCCTACATGCTGCACGCCTGGGGCATGACCGAGATGAGCCCCCTCGGCACGGTGTGCCGGCCGCGCTCGTACACCGACGGCCTCCCCGACGACGAGCGCTACGCCATCCGCGCCAAGCAGGGCTCGGTGGTGGCGGGCGTGGACATGCGCATCGTGGACGACGCCGGGCAGGTCCAGCCCTGGGACGGCAAGGCGGTGGGCGAGATCCAGGTGCGCGGACCGTGGGTGACGAGCGGTTACTACAACAATCCCGCCGGCGCCGCCCAGTTCACCGACGACGGCTGGTTCCGCACCGGCGACGTGGCCTCTATCGACCCCGACGGCTATGTGCAGATCACCGACCGCACCAAGGACCTGATCAAGTCCGGCGGCGAGTGGATCTCCAGCGTGGACATGGAGAGCACGATCATGGGCCATCCCAAGGTGCTGGAGGCCGCCGTCATCGCCGTCCCTCATGAAAAGTGGGTGGAGCGACCCCTCGCCTGCGTGGTGCCCAAGCCGGAGTTCAAGGGGCAGCTCACCAAGCGGGAGATCCTCGACTATCTCACTCCGCGCGTGGCCAAGTGGTGGCTGCCCGACGACGTGGTGTTCATCGAGGCGGTGCCCAAGACGAGTGTAGGCAAGTTCGACAAGAAGGTGCTGCGCGAGCGCTTCAAGGCCTGGACGCCTCCGGCCTGAGCCGTCCGCGCGGTGCCCTGGGTCTATCTCCTCCGCTGCGGTGACGGCTCGCTCTACGCGGGCTCGGCGATGAACCTCCCCCGGCGGCTGGCCCAGCACGCGGCCGGGCAGGCGTCGCGTTACACGCGGGCCCACCTGCCGGTGACGCTCGCGTGGTCGCGCCGCGTGACCACCTGGGGGGCCGCGCTTCGTGAGGAAGCGCGCATCAAGCGCCTGCGCCGGGGCGAGAAGGACGCGCTGGTCGCGGCGCCGCCGCGGGCGCCCCGCGTGCGGCGGAGACGGCCGTGACAGCGGCGCCGCTCCTCTCCGTCCGCGACCTCGCCAAGGCCTACGGCGCGGCGCCGCTCTTCACGAACCTGGCCCTCACCCTCGGCGAGGGTGACCGGGTCGGCCTCGTGGGGCCGAACGGCTCGGGCAAGTCCACCCTCCTCCGCATCCTCGCCGGCCTCGAGACGCTCGATGCGGGCGCGCGCTCGCTACGGCGCGGCGCGCGGCTCGGGTACGTCCCCCAGGACCCGGCCTTTCCCGCGGACGAGACGGTGGAGCGCGTGGTCGCGGGCGCGGTCGCGGAGGCCGCCGACCCCGCGCTGGCAGAGCCCGGCGCCGCCGCGCTCCGCGTGGCCATGACGCTCTCGCGCGCCGGCTTCGCGGACCCGCGCGCGGCGGTGGGCGACCTCTCGGGCGGCTGGCGCAAGCGCCTCGCCATCGCCCGCGAGCTCGCCCGGCACCCCGACGTGCTGCTGCTCGACGAGCCCACGAATCACCTGGACGTGGACGGCATTCTGTGGCTCGAGGCGGAGCTCCGAAGCGAGACGGCGGCATACCTGGCCGTGAGCCACGACCGCTGGTTCCTCGAGCGGGTCGCCGAGCGGATGGTGGAGCTCAACCGCATCTACCCCGCAGGACTGTTCGAGTCGCTGGGGCGCTACAGCGACTTCCTCGTCGCGCGTGACGAGGCGCTGCGCGCCGAGGCCGCATACCAGGAGACGCTCGCCAATCGCGTCCGGCGCGAGATCGAGTGGCTGCGACAGGGCGCCAAGGCCCGGACGACGAAGCAGCAGGCGCGCATCAAGGAAGCGGGGCGGCTGATCGACGAGCTGGCGGAGGGGAAGAGCCGGAGCGCGAGCGCGCGGGCGGACATCGACTTCTCCGCATCGGGCCGGCAGAGCCGCCGGCTCCTCGCCGCGCAGGGCGTCAGCAAGACGCTGGGCGGGCGGCCCATCGTGAACCGGCTCGACCTCGTCCTGGGTCGGGGCTCGCGGATCGGCCTCATCGGCCCCAACGGCAGCGGGAAGACCACCGTGCTCCGGCTCCTCGACGGGACGCTCGTGCCCGACCGCGGCGAGATCGAGCGGGCGCCGGGGCTTCGGGTCGCGCACTTCGATCAGCACCGCGAGGGACTCGACGGAGACGAGCCCCTGCGTCGTGCGCTGGCCCCGGAGGCAGACAGCGTGATCTACGCGGGACGCCCGCTCCACGTCGCGGCCTGGGCCAAGCGCTTCCTCTTCCGGCCGGAGCAGCTCGCCCTACCTGTCTCGCGGCTCTCGGGCGGCGAGCGCGCCCGCGTCCATCTCGCCCGGCTCATGCTCGAGCCCGCCGATCTCCTCCTCCTCGACGAGCCCACCAACGACCTCGACATCCCCACGCTCGAGGTGCTCGAGGAGGCGCTCACGGAGTTCCCGGGCGCAGTGGTGCTGGTCACCCACGATCGCTTCCTGCTCGATCGCGTCGCCACGGCGGTACTGGCCCTCGACGGCGCCTGCGGGGCCGGCTGGTTCGCCGATTGCGCCCAGTGGGAGGTCGCGCGGCGCGAGGCGGTGCGGCCGCCGCGGCCCGCGCCCGTCCCCCGGGCGGCCCCCGCGCGCGAGGCCCAGGGCATCAAGCGCCTTACCTACGCCGAGCGGCGCGAGTGGGAGGAGATGGAAGAACGGATCGAGGCGGCCGAGCGCGTGCTGGCGGACAGTCGCGCCGCGCTGGAGGATCCGGTGGTGGCGTCGGACCCGACGGCCCTGGCCAGCCGCTACGCGGCGGCCGAATCAGCCCGCGCCGCGGTAGAGAGCCTGTACGGGCGCTGGGCGGAGCTCGAGCGGAAGCAGAGCCCCTAGGATCGAGGCGGCGCTAGCTGCGGTCGGGCGGGTTCCAGAGGAAGGCGCGCGGGTTCACCGCCTGCCCCTTCACGTGCACCTCGTAGTGGAGGTGCGGGCCGCTGCTGCGGCCGGTGTTGCCGGTGAGCGCAATGACGGTGCCGCGGTCCACGCGCTGCCCCTGGCGCACGTGGATCTTCGAGAGGTGACCGTAGAGCGACTTCACCTCGTTGCCGTGGTCCAGGATCACGCAGTTGCCGTACTCGCCGCCGGAGCCGGCGAACACCACCGTCGCGGTGGCGGGCGCCTTGACCGCCGTTCCCATCTGGGCCGCGATGTCCAGGCCGCTGTGATGCTCGATCGCCTCGCCCCACGGCGAGCGCCGGCGGCCGAACTCCGAGTTCACCGCGCCGCGCACCGGCCAGCGCGAGGGCATGGCCTGGATGGCCTTGCCCGCCGAGGTGATGACCTTCTCCAGGGCGCGCACGCGAGGGCCTTCCTCGAGCACGCTCGCCGCGAGCGCCTCGACTTCCAGGTAGACCTGCGGCCGCTCGCCATCGGCGTCCGCGCGCACGAGGCCGGTGCCGCCGCCGATGCCGAACGGCGCGGACGGGCGCGTGGAGCCGGCGTCGGGACCGAACGGCTCGGCCATCCGCGCGTGAATCTCCTTCCAGCTCGCGATCTCCTTCCGGACCTCGCCGATGCGCTTCTGGAAGGACTCCACGAGCGCGCGCTGCTCGGCGGCTTCCCGGTGGACGGTGGCCAGCGTCATCGCCTGCCGCTTGAGCAACAGATAATCGGCGGTGGCCAAGCCCAGCGCGCCCGCCGCCACCGAGATGACGGCGGCGACCACGCACGTGGCCACCCGGGGCACGTGCAGGGTGCGGCACCGGCCGCCATCCGCCCGCACGAATTGCAGGTGATGGAAGAGGCGCCCGCGGCTCTGACGCGCGACGTACCAGTTCATCGCTGGAGCGCCACCACCGACAGGCTCGTCGGCTCCGGCAGGGGTTTGGGCCGCGTCATGCGGCAATGCCCCTCCAGGAAGACGCCTTCCTCGATGACAATGACGGCTGCTTCGAGATCACCCGTCACGCGCGCGGTGGACTTGAGCTCCACCCGCTCCGTCGCCATGACGTTGCCCATGATCTCCCCGTGCACGATCACCGTGGCCGCGCGGACGCTTCCATTGATCCGGCCGCGCTCACCCACGATGAGCGTGTCGCTGGATTCGACCTCGCCGCGTATCTTGCCGTTGAACATGACGGTGCCTGAACAGGTGTAGTGGCCCTCGATCTCGGAGCCCTCGTCGAGGATGGCGCTGAGATTGCCACGCAAGGTCGCGCTCGATTTCCGGCGGCCACGGAACCACATGGGCCCCTTAGGGCAGCAAGGCGGATACCAAGCCCGCCGCCCTGGGGCGGGGAGAGAATCCTCCTTATCCGACCGGCACTTGCCAATCTGGAGTCTTCCGGGGTCGGTCAGGAGGAGAACGGTGGCCCCTGACACCCTGACACCTTTGACACTCGGGGTGTCACCAATGGGGACACCAGGAGGGAGTGGCGCCCGCACGCTGGCCGGCCAGCTCGCCCGCGAACCCTTCAAAGTGGCGGCCTACCGGCCTGCGACGACTGAGCGACACGGTCAGGGGGCGCCGCCGGCCCCCTTGCAGATGGCCCGAAGGGCGGTCCACTCGGCGGGCTCCAGGGCCGGCCGGCGCGCGGCCGGCGCCGCCGCGGCAAGGCGTCGGAGCCGCGTCACCCGGTCCGCGGTCCCCGGGTGGCTCGACAGGTACTTCAGCAGGCCAGAGGAATCCCGCTCCTTCCGCTCCAGGGCCTCGAAGAAGTCGATCATGCCCGCCGGATCGAGCCCTGCCGCGACGAGCAGGCCCATCCCCTTCGTGTCGGCCTCGGCCTCGGCGGCCCGGCTGTAGCTGAGCTGCCCGAGCACCCGGGCGCTTTCCAGCCCATAGGCCATGGCGCCCGTGACGTCGCCGGTGAGCGCGGTGATGAGGAGCCCGGTGGAGACGTGCTGGACGAGGGCCTTGGTGGAGTGGCGCTGCAGCACGTGCTCGATCTCGTGGGCGAGCACACCGGCCACCTCTTCCGGGCGCCGCGCCTCGTCGAGCAGGCCACGCAGCACCACCATGTAGCCGCCGGGCGCGGCGAAGGCGTTCACGACCTTGCTGTCCACGACCTGCACGCGGAACGTGTACGGCGAGGGCGGCGCGGGGGCCACCAGCGTGGCCACGAGCGCGTCCAGCGCGCGCTGCCCCGCGGGCTCGCGACATTGCTTCTCGGGCTTCACCAGGCTCTCCACCGCCGCGCGTCCCAGCTCTTCCTCCCACGACACGGGCACGCGCTCGGCGACGATGCGGGCGGCGGCGGGAATCCCCCAGAGATAGAGGACGGCGCAGATGGCGATGATGGCGCCGGCGGCGACGCCCGTATAGAGTACCCGGCGGCGGCGGCGGCGCGGGTCGTGAAAACGGAGGCCCGGCGCCTGGGCGATCTCGCGGAGGTCGGCGAGAAAGGCCGGATCGGCGATCACCACCGCCTCGGCCGGGTCGGGACCGTGCTCGAGCCGCACGGCCTGGCCGGCGTGCCAGCCCTGCGTCTGCCGGATCTCCGCGTAGGGCCAGAACGCGGTGGCGCCGCCTTCGGGGGAGATCTCGAGGCCCGCGCGGGTGAGCCGCACGCGCGCGGGGCGTCGCACCGGCGTGCGCCCGTCGAGATAGTGGCCGTCCCAATCCGTGCGCATCGCGGCGGGGTGGCGGCTCAGCCGAGGTCGAGGCCGCCCGCGTCGAGGAGACCGGCCAGGCCCTCCCCTGTCGCGGAGGCGGCGCGAGCGTCCTGCTGAATGCTTTCGAGATCGAGCGGGCCCACCACCGTGAGGTAGCGGGCGACGAAGCGGGCGGAGCGGACCTGCGCCCAGGGCCATCCGAGGCCGAGGGTGAAGATCAGGATGATCAGGTTGCCCAGCATCAGCCGGAGGACGGCGCCGCCGGTGGCGGTGTAGCGGAAGCGGGCGGCGCCGAAGGTGGTGTGGTCCCAGAAGTAGCGCCGCTTCTTCGCGATGTACCAGAACCAGCACAGGCCAAGGGTGAACGGGGTGAGGATCACGGTGAGCAGGAAGGACCCGAAGAGCCCGCTGCTCGCGCCGTCGAAGCCGAACTTCCGGTTGCCGAACCACGACTCGCTGGTAAGGAAGGCGTGCCGGCGGACGTCGAAGAGCGGGTACCAGAGCCCGAGCGTGATCGACACCAGGATGGTGTTCACAATGAAGAGCTTCACGAACTCGCGGGCCGAGCCGCGGAACGACAGACGGATGCCCCGCCACGAGGTGCGGCTCAGCCGGTAGCGGCGCGCCCCCACGATGGCGAGCGGAAAGAACACACTGACGATCACGTAGGACAGGACGAAGGAGAGCCACTTGAGCAGCTCCCAAGTGGTGAAGTCCCGGAGGAGCGAGAGCAAGAAGAGCGGGAACGCGAAGAAGGCCATGGCCTTGAGGAAGCCGATGAAGAGCTCGCGCCCGCTGCCGTGATAGGCGAGGCGATCGCCCGCGATCTCGGTCTGTCCCCAGAGATACGCGCGCACCCGCGTCTTGCCCCAGAAGTAATAGACGCCGAGGGTGACGAGGGTGAGGAGCACATTGACGATGTGAATGCCGAAGAGAGAGCCGCCCCGTCCATGGAAGAGGATTCGGTGTATCTCACCGCCCGCCGCGGGCGGCGGAGTGCCCATCGGACGTGGCGCCGGCGGCGGAGGGGGCGGCGGCGGAACGAGGACCGTGGGCGGGGGGGGCGGCGGGGGAGTCACGGCGACCGGCGGCGGCGGCTTCCGGAAAAACGAGGGCCGGCCTTCCGGCCCGTGCGGCGCTGGCCCCGCCATGTCCGCACTATCCGCGCCGCGGCGGGCGCGTGTCAAGTTATGCGAGGGTGCCGAGCGCGCGTAGCACCACGTCGGGCGTGATCGGCTGCCGCGTCACGCGCGCGCCGAGGGGGGCGAGGGCGTCGTTCACGGCGTTCAGCACGGCCCCCGGCGCTCCCGCCGTGCCCGCCTCCCCCGCGCCCTTGAACCCGCCCTCGGCGAAGGCGGTCGGTGTCTCCACGTGCCCCACCACGATGTCCGGCATCTCCGCCGCCATGGGCACGAGGTAGTCGGCCATGGTGCCCGTGAGGAGCTGCCCCGCCGCGTCGTACACGCAGTGCTCGAAGAGCGCGGCGCCGAGGCCCTGCACGATGGCGCCGCGGAGCTGCTCGTCCACGAGGCGCGGGTTGATGATGCGACCGCAGTCCTCCACCACCCAATGGGCGAGCAGCCGCACGAAGCCCGTCGCGGGATCCACCTCGACGTGGGAGAGCTGTATCCCGTTGGTGAACGCGAAGCCCTGATGCCGCGGCACGTAGTGCCGCGTCACCGTCAGCTCCGACTGAAAGTCCTTCGGCAGCGTGTCGGGCCGGAAGTAGGCCACGCGCCCCAGCTCGGCGAGGTCGAGGCGGACCTCGCCGGTGGCGGAATCCACGACCTTGCCGCGGCGGACGTCGAGCTCATCGGGCTCGCACTGGAGCATGGCGGCGGCCACCCGCAGGATATTGCCCTTGAGCGCCTTGCCGGTCTGCAGCGCCGCCTCGCCGCCGATGCCGGCGCCGCGCGATGCCCAGGTACCGCCGCCGTACGGCGCGACGAGGGTGTCGCCGGTGAGGACGCGCACGTGCTCGATCGGCACGCCGACCGACGACGCCACCACCTGCGCCAGCATGGCGTCGGTCCCCTGCCCCTGCTCGGTGACGCCGGTGATGCAGGTCACCGCGCCGCCCGGCTCGAGCTTGAGCGTGCAGCCGTCCTGCGACGAGATCCGCGCGCCGCCCACGCCGTAGAAGGCGGGGCCGGGCGTGGTCAGCTCGACGAAGGCGCAGAGTCCGAGCCCCCGATACACGCCCTTGGCCCGCAGGGCGTCGCGCTCGGCGCAGCGCGCGCGGTAGTCGGAGAGGGCGAGGAGGCGGTCCAGGCACTCCTCGTGCGAGAGGCGCTCGAAGAAGTACCCCGTCTGCGAGGTGTGCGGATACATCTCGGCGGTGACGTAGTTCTGGCGCCGCACCTCCACGGGGTCCAGGCCGAGCTCGCGCGCCACCCGGTCCACCATGCCTTCCATCACCGCGAAGGCCACCGGATGGCCCACCGCCCGGTACTGGCACATCGGCGTCTTGTTCTGGAACACGACGCGCAGGCGCGCGGCGTAGTCGCGGAATCGATACACGCCGGGGGTGAGCCGGATAGTTTGGTTCCCCTCCACCGCGCTCGTGCGCGGGTATACCGAGTAGGGGCCGATACCGGTGAGATCGTCGACGCGCATGCCGAGGATGGTCCCGTCGCGGCGTACCGCGATCTCCGCGTTGACGCGATGGTCGCGGGCGTGGATGTCGGACTGGAAGGACTCCAGCCGATCGGCGACAAACTTGACGGACCGCCCCAGCAGGACCGCGAGGGCGCAGGTGGCCATCTCGTCGGGATAGATGTGGACCTTGATGCCGAAGGAGCCGCCCACGTCCTTGCAGATCACGCGCACGGCGTGCTCGGGCAGCCTGAGGTGCCGCGCGAGGATGTCCTGCATCATGTTCGGGGCCTGGAAGGAATGGTAGACGGTGAGGCGCCGCTCGCTGGGGTCGAAGTCGGCAATGATGGCCCGCGGCTCCAGGGTGACGCCCGTGTGCCGGCCCATCCAGAAGGTGTCGCGGTAGACGTGGTCGGCGCCGGCGAAGGCCGCGTCCGCGTCGCCCGACTTGAGCTCGAGGGCGAAGGCGAGGTTGTCGCCCAGCTCGGGGTGGATGACGGGCGTGGCGGGATCGAGCGCAGTCTCCGGGTCAGTCACCACCGGCAGCGGCGCCCACTCGACGGCGACCCGCGCCACGCCGTCCTCGGCCAGCGCGCGGCTCTCCGCCACCACCGCCGCCACCGGCTCCCCCTGCCAGGTCGCCCGTTCGCGCGCGAGCGGGTGCTGGGTGGCCGACTTCATCCCCGCGAAGTGGGCGAGCGTGCCCACCCAGCCCGAGCAGACGCCCGCCAGCTCCTCGCCCGTGACCACCCGGACCACGCCCGGGATGGCGAGGGCGGCGCGCGCGTCGAGGGACACGATGCGGGCGTGCGCGTGCGGGCTCCGCAGGAAGGCCACGTGAAGCATGCGCGGCAGGCGGAGGTCGTCGGTGAAGACGCCGCGCCCGTCGAGCAGGCGGGCGGCCTGGGGACGGACGACGGATTTGCCGATGTAGCTCTCGCCTTCGGGAATTCGCGCCGGCGTGTCAGCCACCGCGGGCCTCCCGCCGTGAGCGCGCGGTGGCGAGCACTGCCTCGACGATGGCGTGATAGCCGGTGCACCGGCAGTAGTTGCCGGACAGCCCCCGGCGGATCTCGTCGGCGCCCAGCCCCGGGTCCTCTCGCAGCAGCGCATCGGCGGTGAGCAGCATGGCGGGCGTGCAGTAGCCGCACTGCAGCGCGTTGGCCACCGCGAAGGCCGCCTGCAGGTCGGCGATGGTCCCGGAGGCGGCGACGCCCTCGATGGTCTCCACCGCGCTCCCGTCGCACTGGGCGGCGAGCATCAGGCAGCCGCGTGCGAGGACGCCGTCCACCCGCACCGTGCAGGCCCCGCAGACCCCGTGCTCGCAGCCCACGTGCGACCCGGTCAGCTCGAGGTCTTCCCTGAGGAAGTCGACCAGGGACTGGCGGGCGTCGACGCGGCGCCGGCACGCGACGCCGTTCACGGTCACTGTGATGTCGATCGCCTCGCCCGCGTCCACGCCTAGCGCGCTTCCACGATGGCCGCGAGGGCGCGGCCCACCAGCACGCGCGCGAGATGACGCCGGAGGGCGGCGCTCGCGTGGACGTCGACCGGCGGGTCGAGATCGGCGTCGAGGGCGCGGCCCGCCTCGGCCATGGCGTCGTCGGGCCGGCGGCCCGCCACCGCCGCCTCGCAGCGCGCCGCCCGTACCGGCGTCACGCCCACTCCGGCGAGAACGAGCCGCGCCTCGGCGATCACGCCGCCCTCGACGCGGCAGTGCGCGGCCAGCGCCACCAGCGCATAGTCCCCGTGGCGGCGGGCCAGCTCGCTGAAGTGGGAGCGCCAGCCGGCTGTTGCGGGCGGAATGACCAAGGCGGTCAAGATCTCGCCCGGCTCGATGGCGGTGGTGTAGATCCCCCGGAAGAAGCGCGCGGCGGCAACCTCGCGCGCGGAGCCCCGCCGGGCGAGCCGGATCACCGCTTCGAGGGCCACCGCGCAGGCCGGCAGCTCGGCGGCGGGATCGGCCAGGGCCAGGCTCCCGCCGACGGTGCCGCGGGTGCGCAGGGCCAGATGCGAGATGTGCGGCATGGCCTGCGCGATCAGCGGCGCGTGGCGCGCCACCAGGGGGGAGCGCAGCACCACCTGCTGCCGCGCGAGAGCGCCGATGACGAGCCCTTCGGGAGCCAGGCGTATCCCGTCGAGGCCGGGCACCCGGTTGATGTCGACCACCGCCGTCGGCTGGGCCAGCCGCATGTTCAGGGCGGGCACCAGGCTCTGGCCGCCGGCGAGGATCCGCGCGTCGGGGCCGTAGCGCGCGAGGGCGTCGAAGGCTTCCTCGAGCGAGGCGGGGCGATGATAGGCGAACGGCGCCGGCTTCATCGGCTTGAAGTCCGGGGGAAGTCTACCTTGACACTCGGAAAAACGGACTGCTATGTTACGCCCCGACTCGCCGACGATGCCCGAGCCCATCCTCGAGACGACCAAGCTCTGCCGCAACTTCGGCAGCCTCACCGCCGTCCATGAGGTCGACTTCTCGGTGCTGTCCGGCGAGTTGCGAGCCATCATCGGCCCCAACGGGGCGGGCAAGACGACGTTCTTCCGCCTCATCTCCGGCGAGATGACGCCCTCGAGCGGACGCATCCGCTTCAAGGGTCAGGACGTCACCGGCATGCCCCAGCACCGTGTCTCGCGCCTGGGTGTGTCCAAGTCCTACCAGATCACCAACGTGTTCCCCCATCTGTCCGTGCTCGAGAACGTGCGCGTGGCCGTGCAGTCCTATCGCCACTCGTTCAACTTCTGGTCGCGGGCCGCCGATCTCGACGGCGTGCGCGCGCGCGCCGAGGCCCTCCTGCAGGAGGTGGCGCTCCGTGACAAGGCCGCGCTCACCGCCGCCCAGCTCTCGCACGGTGAGAAGCGGCACCTCGAGCTCGGGATCGCGCTGGCCACCGAGCCCGCGCTGCTGCTGCTCGACGAGCCCACCGCGGGCATGAGCCCGGAGGAGACCGACGAAACGATCCGACTGATCCGCAAGATCGCGTCCGGCCGCACTGTCATCCTCGTCGAGCACAAGATGAAGGTCGTCATGAACATCTCCGACCGGATCACCGTGCTCCATCAGGGCCAGGTTCTCGCCGAGGGCTCGCCTGCCGAGATCCGCGCCAACACCCTCGTGCAGCAGACGTATCTGGGCGTGTCGCGATGACGACGCCCCTCCTCGCCCTCAGGGACGTCCACGCCTATTACGGTGAGGCGCACATCCTGCAGGGCATCTCCCTGGAGGTGGGCGAGGGCGAGGTGGTGACTCTGATCGGCCGCAACGGCGCCGGGAAGACCACCACGCTCCGCAGCATCATGGGGATCGTGCCGCCCCACGGCGGCCACATCACCTTCGCCGGGCGGGAGCTGCGCGGCCTGCCGACCCACGCGATCGCGCACGCGGGCATCGCCTACGTGCCCGAGGAGCGGCGCATCTTGCCAAACCTGACCGTGGCGGAGAACCTGCGGCTGGGCCGCCTCGGCGCCGGGGGCGGCGGGCGCGATGGCGGGGCGGTGACGGAGGAGGTGCTCGGCTACTTCCCGCGCCTGCGCGAGCGGCTCACCCAGCGGGGCAAGAGCCTGTCCGGGGGCGAGCAGCAGATGCTCGCCATCGCGCGCGGCCTGGTGGCGAGTCCGCGCCTGATGCTGGTGGACGAGCCCACCGAGGGGCTCTCGCCCATCATCGTGGAAAGCCTCACGCAGATCCTGCGGGAGATCAACCGCCGGGGCACCGCCATCCTGCTCGTGGAGCAGATCCTCGAGGTCGCGCTCGCCCTGTCCCACCGCCTCTACGTCATGGACCAGGGCCGCATCCAGTTCGAAGGCAGTGCGGAGGCGCTGCGCGCGGACCCGGAAATCCAGCAGCGCTTCCTCGGGGTCTAACGCGCCGACACGGTTCACCCAAAGCACCGCGGCAACGCCCGCTCGGCCCCCGGTAACTTCTACGCGGGCCCCGGCCATTCGTGCCCTCTCCCCCGTCGTCCCGGCGCCCTTGGGCGGCAAAACCGTGCGAAGCCCCGCGCCTGGAGGGCGGGCCACGCTGGCACGGGCGATGCGTCACCTTCGGGCAGGGGGTTCCTCACATGCGATGGAGGACACCTGGTCGCCGGCGGGAGCTCATCGCCGCGGGTCTCATCGTGGTCGTGGTCGCGGCTGTCTCGGTCTACGCGTGGCCGTCGGTCCTGCGTCACCTCTTGGTCGCGCAGATCCAGTCGATCACCGAGCGCCGGATCAGCATCGAGGCCGCCGGATTCAATCCCTTTACCGGTCGCCTGGTCGTTCGCGGATTCCGCAGCTGGGAGCGGGACGGCCAGACTCCCTTCACCGACGTCGACCTGCTCGACGTGCGCTTTCGCCCCTTCTTACTCTCGCTCGGCCACCTCTCGATCCGCGAGGCGCGGCTCGAGGGCTCGACCGTGCGCATCGTCCGCCTGGCCGACGGGTTCAACATCTCGGATCTGCTCGAGCGCCCGCACGGGACCCGCCGGGCACTCGACGTCACCGTGGATCGCCTCGTCGTCACGGGGGGCACCGTCACGCTCGAGGACCGCGCGCTCGACGAGCCGCGCACGTGGCGATCGGAGCACATCGAGATCGACGCCCACAACCTCTCGACTCGCCGCGAGGACGGCCGCGCCGTCGCGCGATCCGTGACGGTGGGAGCGCCGGTCACCCTCGAGATGCGGGACGTGCGGCTCCGTCCGATCCATCTCGAAGCCGTCGTGACGACCTCGGGGCTCGATCTCTCGCTGGCCCGCCTCTATCTCCCGCGCGACGCCGCGGTGGCGCTGGAGCGGGGACGGGCAAGCTCCAGGGTGACGGTCGCGCTCGACGCGCGCACCGGCTTGCGGGCGAGCGTGACCGGCACGCTCGAGGACGTCGCGCTGGTGAAGCGCGGCGAACGCGACCCCGCCGTCCTCGTGCCGCGGCTCGGCTTCGAGCTCGCCGACTTCCGGTATCAGGACGACCAGGCTCAAGTCGGGCGCTTCGAGCTGGAGGGCACGGCCCACGTGAAGGACCCTGGCCCACGTGGCGGAGGCCGCGTCCAGGTCTCCACCCTTCGCGCGAGTGTTGCCGACGTCACGTGGCCGGTGATCCGGCCCGGACGCGTGGAGCTGCGCAGCAGCGTCCCCGGTGGCGGGATGCTCGATCTCACCGGCCGTCTGAGCCCGCCGCCCGCCGCCAGCCAGCTTCGCCTGCGCCTCGCGCGAGTCGATCTCGGCAAATGGGCCAGCCTCGTGCCGGGCGCCCTCCGAGTGGATGGTCTCATGGAGGCCGATCTCCACGTCGATGAGCCCCTCGCTCCCGCGGCCCCGGCCCATGTCCGGGGCGCGATCGCGATCAATCAGCTCGCGGTCAAGGACGCGCACGCGGAGCTCCTGCGCGCGAGGCGGGTCGAGGCGACGGGGCTCGAGGTGCACTGGCCGTCGCGCCTCAGCGCCCGCCGGCTCGTCGTCAGCGGGCCACGGGGAACGATCGAGCGCGACAGCAGTGGGAGCGTCGCCGTCCCGTCCGTTCTTTCCGGTGGGGACAAGCCGGCGTCCGCGGCCCCGACACCCGCGTCCACCCTGCCTCTGGCGCTGACCGTCGGCGAGATCGTCGTGAGGGACGGTGCGCTCGTCTGGCGCGATCGCGCCGTCAGGCCGAACGTCGCCCTCGAATTCGCAAGCGTCGACGCCAGCGTGAGGGGCGCGGCGTGGCCCCTTCAGGGCCCGCTCGGCGTCCGGGCGGGCCTGCGCCCGCCCGGCGGCGGACGGATCGAGCTCAGCGGCCGCGTGGGCATGGATCCGATCGCGGCGGACGCACGGGTAACCGGCCACGATGCCGAGCTCGCGCCGTACCAGGCCTATGTCCCCCTGCCCGCCCGGATCGGCGGCCGTGTCGACTTCGATCTGGCCGTGCTCCTGCCGCCGGGGGCGGACGGACGGATGAGCGTGCGAGGCCGAGCCGGGGCATCGTCGATCGACGTCCGGGACGGCGCGCGTACCGTGATGAGGGTGGAGCGGGCGCAGGCGACCGGGCTCGACGTCGATTGGCCCCAGCGCATCGCCATTCGCGACCTGACCCTGCGGCGGCCATGGATACTGCTCGAACGGGACGCGCGCGGGGCGCTGGTCCTGCGTGACCTGCTCACGCCGCAACCCGCCGGAACCTCGGCAGCGAGCGGCGGCACGGCCGTCCCCGTCGCCATCGACCAGCTCACCGTGGAGGAAGGGGGCGCGCGCGCTGCCGACCAGCGTGTCACCCCGCCGCTGGCCCTCGACGTGCAGCGTCTAACGGGCCGCGTCGAGGGCCTCTCGACCGTCCGGGGCGCCCGGCCCGCCCGTGTGGAGATGACGGGGCGCGTCGGCGCCGACTCGACTCTCGCGGTCCACGGCACCATGGGGGCGCTGGGCGGCCCACTCCGTCTGGACATGAGCGCGGAGCTCCGCGGCTTCGCGGTGCCGCGCACGAATCCGTACCTCGCGCAGCAGGTCGCGTGGGAGGCCCGGTCGGGGTGGCTGAGCACGAGCGTGCGCTGCCGGATCGACGGCGATACCCTCGACGCGCGAACGGATATCCTCCTCAGCCGGCTCGAGGTAGCGCGGGCGGCGGGCCACGCCGACGCGCAGGCGCGCCTCGGCCTGCCCCTCGGGATGATCGTCGCGCTGATGAAGGATCGCCGCGGCGACATCCGGCTGTCGCTCCCCGTGGGGGGCCGGTTGAGCGATCCGCGCTTCGACCTGAGCGAAGCGCTCTGGAGCACGGTGCGGAACGTGGCCGTCAAGGCGATCACCGCGCCGGTGAGCTGGATCGGCCGCGTTCAGGTCGGGTCGGATTCGAGGATACAGCGCGTCGACGTGGACCCGGTCGCGTTCGCGCCGGGATCGGCCACGCTCGGGCCGGAAGCGCGGGAGCATGTCACCCGGCTCGCCGCCTTCCTCGAGCAGGTACCCGAGCTGCGCCTGTCCCTGATGCCGGTCGTGTCGTCGCAGGACCGCGCCGCGCTCGAGGAGAAGGGCCTCGCGCTCACCGACCTCGCCGCCCGGCGGCTCGAAGCGGTGCGCGAGGGGATCAAGAAGGCCGGCGCCGACGGCGAGCGGCTGATTGCCGCCGCCCCTGCCTCGACGGACGGCGCAGAAGGCCAGGTCAAGGTGGACCTCGTCGAGCCGGCGGATCCCGGCCCGCCGGGCCGGCCCCGCTTCCTGAAGCGGCTCTTCGGCCAGACCGGCTCGGGCGGCCGCGCCGCGGCGATCTGAGATGATGTGGCGGCGCAGCTTCGTCGTGGTCGGGCTGCTCCTCGCAATATCCGCCTGCGCCACGACCGACCCCTGGCGGGACGCCCGGATCGAAAGCGAGGTGAAGGCCCGCCTCGTCGCCGAGAAGGAGGCCAATCTCACGCGCCTCGGCGTGGTGAGCCGTCAGGCTGTCGTATACCTCACCGGTGACGTCGTGTCACCCGAGCAGAAGGCGCTGGCGGAGAGCGTGGCGCGGAGCGTGGCGGGCGTCCGGCGCGTCGTGAACACGCTCGATGTGCGGGTCCCGGCCCCCGGGGCCCCGACCGGGTCGCGATAGGTCGACCTCCCGCAAGCCGGCCGGCTAGGGCAGGAGCACGATCGGGCCGGTGGTGCGACGGGCCTCGAGATCGCGGTGGGCTTCGGCAGCCCCGGCGAGCGGGTAGCGGTGGCGGATCTCGACACGGAGTACGCCGTCGCGCAGGGCGGCGAAGACGCGGCCGGCGATCTCGGCGAGGGCCGCGCGCTCGGCCGTGTAGTGAAACAGCACGGGCCGGCTCAGGGTGGCCGACTTTGCGGTGAGCCGCTCGGCGGCGATCGCGTCGAGGGGGCCCGTGGCCTGGCCGTAGCTCACCCAGTGGCCGCGGAGCGCCAGCGCCTCGAGGTTCTCATCGGCGGCGGCGCGGCCGAGGCCGTCGAAGATCACGTCGGCGCCGCGCCCGCCGGTGGCCTCGCGCACCGCCGCCGCGAACCGATGCTCGCGGGTGATGATGGGCGTCTCGCAGCCGTGGGCGCGCGCCAGCCGCGCCTTGTCCTCGCTCGAGACGGTGCCGATGACGCGGGCGCCCAGGCTCCGCGCCCACTGGCAGAGGAAGAGCCCGACGCCGCCGGCGGCGGCATGCACCAGAACGGCATCCCCCGCGCGCACGCGATGGGTACGGTGCAGCAGGTACTCCGCGGTCATGCCCTTGAGCATCACCGCGGCGGCGGTCTCGTCGTCGACGTGGTCGGGGAGCACGACGACCTGGGCAACGGCCATCGTGCGCGCGCCTACGTAAGCGCCGGGCGGCGGGCAGGCATAGCCCACGCGGTCGCCGGGCAGGAGATGGGCCACGCCCTCGCCCACATCCAGCACTTCGCCGGCCGCCTCCATGCCCAGCGCGGCCGGGGGCGTGATGAGCGGATAGTGGCCCGCGCGCACGTAGACGTCGATGTAGTTGACGCCGACGGCGGTCTGGCGGAGGCGCACCTCGCCGGGGCCGGGGGCGGGCGCGACGAGCGCCTGATGCCGCAGCACCTCGGGCCCGCCGAACCGCTCCACCACGACGCCGTGGGTGGCGAGGTCCCCCGCCGCGCCGCGCGCCCGCGCGGGCGCGCCCGCCCCGGATCGGTCCCGCCCCCGACGCAGGTAGGCGCGCAGCCCCTCGAAGCCCCCTTCGTAGACGCCGACCCCCACGAGCTGCTCGAACTCGCGCTCGCGACCGCGCGGCACGTCGAAGGTGGACTGCCAGTGCCAGAACGTGCGCTCGCCGTCGGTCACGCGCTTGAGCTGCACGGTGGCCACGTAGCGGCGCATGGGCAGGGTGGCGTCCAGGATGCAGTACGTGGAGACGTGCTCCTGATCGGACAGCGTGAGGAGCTGCTCCCGGATCAGGTTCCCGTCGCGCAGGCTGAAGCGCCGCACGCACCCCACCTGATCCGCGGGATAGCCGTCCTCGATCTCGGACTCCGCCACCGCCGGGTGCCACGCGGCATGGCTGTTGAAGTCGCGCAGCACCGCCCAGACGCGCTCGAGGGGCGCGTCGATGATGGCGGAGCGGGTGACGCGGATCAAGCGAAACCGGCTAGCGCCGGAAGCGGTGCTTGAGGGCGTCCAGGCCGACCTGGAACACGCCCTGCCCGATGGCCTGCGCCAGCTCCCCTTCCCGCTCGGGCGCGCAGTCGAACTCCGCCCACCACTCGGCGAAGGTGCGGCCGCCGTCCGTCACCGGGGTGAGCTTGAGGGTCGCGACGTAGTTGTCTACGCCCATCGGGCTCTCGAGGATGGAGTACGTGCACTGGAAGTCATAGTCGGACAGCGTCAGCAGCTGCTCGCGGATGGCGCCCCCGTCCTTCAGGCGGAAGTTGCGGACGCAGCCCACCTTGTCGGAAGCGAGCCCCCCTTCGATGCGCGATTCGGCCACGAACGGCGTCCACTTCGGCAGCGCGTTGAAGTCGCGGATCTCCGCCCACACCGCATCCGCGGGCGCCTCGATCACGCTCGAGACGTAGACCTTGATCATGCCGGTGAGGGGGCTATTCCTCGGTCGGCCCGTTGGGGGATGGCGTGGTGGGCAAGGCGGCCTGTCCTCCGCGGTCGAGAAGGCCGCGCGCCGCCTTGCCGACGTCCCCGGCGTCCACGCCGATCTCGCGCAGGAGCTGGTCCACCAGCGGCGCCTGCGCGCGGAAGCGCAGCGCGGAGTTGACCACGCTGTCCGCGAGCCCGGCTCCCTCGCGCCCGTCGCCGCGCCCGCCGCCACCGCCGCCGAGGCCGTCCACCTGCAGGATCTTGATGCCCTCGATCCGCTCCATCGGCTTCACGGACTCGCGCACGATGCCCTCGAGCTTGTCGATCAGCCGGATGCGCATCGCCGACAGCCGCGCCTCCGGCGTCAGCAGATTGGCCGCCTCGTTCATGAGCCGTAGCCCTTCCGCCTCCACCTCGTTGCGGATCCGGGCCGCGATCGCCCGCACCTTTTCCGCGTCGGCGTGGGCTTCCGCCTCCGCCCGCACCGCCGCGCCCCGGTCGCCGGCGGCGACCCGCTCGGCCTCGGCGCCGATCCGCACGCGAAGGGCGTCGCGCTCCGCCTCCTGCTCGGCGCCGATGAGATCGATGCGCTTGCGCCGCTCGGCCATCTCCGTCTCCCGCGCCGTGAAGACCTTTTCTTCCTCCGACACCGCCTTGGCCCGGGCGAGATCGGCGGCGGCCTGCGCCTCGGACTGCGCCTTCGACTGCTCGGCCACCGCGATGGCGCGGTGCTGCTCGGCCAGCTCGATGGCCTGCCGCCGCGCGATCTCGAGCTGCTGCACCTCGCGCTCCCGGGTGATGCGATCCTCCTCGACCGACCGCTCCGCGGCGATGCGGGCGCGATCCACCGCCTCGCGGGCGGAAATCTGGGCGCGCTCGGCTTCCTGCTCGTGCTCCGCCCGCTGCCGCGCCACGTCGGAACGCTGCGCGGCGCGCTGCACCTCGAGCTCCCGCTCCTGGGCCAGGCGCGCGTACTCGAGCTCGCGGTCGATGTCGAGCGCCTGCCGCTCGGTCTCCAGGTTCTTGTTGCGCACCTGGATCATGGTGTCCTGCTCGATGTCGTTACGGATCTTCTTCCGCCGCTCGATCTGCTCGGTGAGCCGGGTGAGGCCCTCCGCGTCGAAGGCGTTGGAGGGGTTGAAGAACTCCATGCCCGTCTGATCGAGCTGCGTGAGGGAGACCGTCTCCAGCTCGAGCCCGTTCTGCAGGAGGTGGCTCGCCACCGCCGCCTTCACCCGCTTGACGTA
>Ga0075421_100000189_pt1 | contig 57659 bp, 99 predicted proteins | sample SoiMetdeltSBSDD5_FD_75292 | JGI IMG/M metagenome (GOLD analysis project Ga0075421, IMG submission 75292) | Bulk soil microbial communities from a Populus tree surrounding site in Tennessee, USA - Soil MetaG P. deltoides SBSDD5 | ecosystem: Environmental > Terrestrial > Soil > Tree plantation... | reverse complement strand
GCGCGCGGCGCCTGCCATGACCTCGGCGGAGATGCTCATCTCGCCGTTTAGGATGTCCATCGCCCCGCGGGCGCCCATCTGCCGCGCGGGCAGGATGTCTACGCTTCGGTTGCGCGAGCGGCCGCCGGCGGCATCGGGGAGCACCCGGATGCCCTCCGCCTCCACCACGTCGTTGAGCGCCTCGCGCAACTCGGACTGGACCGCCAGCGGCAGCGCCGACCCGGTGTACTTGCTCGCCACCTCGATGACCTTCGCGGCCTTGGGCGAGGCGCCGCTCGGGGCCTGCGGGGGCGCTGGCGGCTTCGGCGGTGCCAGCGGAAGCGGCGGCGCAGCCTTTGGCGGCGTGAGCGTGACCGGCTTGAACGAGGTCACCGAGGTGCCCCACTCCTTGTGCCAGGGCGTAAGCGCACAGCGGCAGCGAGGATGAAGCGGAGGGTGCCGGTAGCCGCCAGGGAACACGCCGTCGACCTCGGCCGTCTTGCCGTCCAGCGCGCGGCAGAGCGGGCACAGCCGGCCGTCGATCGCCGCGTCCCATCGCTTGAGATACCCCCCGTCCTCGGCGTGCGCCTCCCTGAGCCCGTCCTCGGCGACGATGTTGTAGGCGTTGATGGTCTCGGTGCGAACAACCGTCTCGGCCCGCGAGCGGTACCGGCGGAACAGCCCCTCCGCGATGTGCTCGGAGACCGCACCGGGGTCGCCCTCGATCCCGCGGACGGTGACCATGCCCTTCGGCCCGCCGTGCCGCATGAGCCGGCGGGTGAGCTGGTCGAATGTCTCGCCGCGCGCCACGCCGACCGCCAGCTCGCGCTGGATGTCCTTCGTGACGTACTCGCCGTACCGGAGCGCGACCCCGCGGTGCTGCGCGATGAGCGCCTTCCTGCCCTCGGCGAGCACCGCAGCGGACTTGAGCGCGATCGGCCGCAGCGAGCCCTCGAAGAGCAAGCTGAACTGCTCGGCCTGCCGCGCCAGGTGGCCGAGCGCCATCCGCCCGGCCTCGCCGCCGGCGGCGCCGAGGATGTTGAACAGCATAGGGCTGAGCCCCCGCGCGGTGCGCAGCGCCTGGCGGATCTGCACGAGCGCAACGCGATACGCTTGGGCGGTGAAGCGCGCCTCGCCATTCGTGACCGTGCGAAGCCAACGCGAAAGATCCTGCGCGAGCTCCTGCTCAGCCTGGAAGAGCACGGGCCCGAGCGCGCGCAGCGCCGGCCCGGGCAGGCTCGCCACCTCGGCGGCGGTCTGCTCGAGCAGCGACTGGGCGCTGGCGCCGGCGGCGCGGCGGCGCGCCATCCGCTACTCGCCCTTCGGCTCGCGGTCGCCGCCAGGATCGGCGTTCGGGTCCGGCGGCGCCAGCGACTCCGCCGTGATGAGCTGGCCGAGCTCCCTCTCAATCTTCGCCAAGAGCTCAGGCGTGGCGCGCTCGCCCAAGTGGCGGCGCACGAGCTCGAGCTTCCGCGCGACCTGGAACGTCGGCGAGGGGATCGGGATGGTCTCGAGCATGAGCTCCTGCTCGATCAGGCTGGCGAGGTCCTCGTCCTTGTAGGCGTCCATGCCGGACGCCGTCCACACCATGCCGGCGTCGCCGCGGCCGCGCGCGGCTAGCTGCATGATGCCTATGGCGAGCTTGCGCGTGATCTCGCCGAGCGCGATGAGGACCACCGCCTCGCCCGCTTTGTCGACCTTCTTGCTCTCCCCCGAGCGCTTGAGCGCCGCGCCGCTGTTGTCGACCGCGAGCGCCATGTGGTGCACGACGCGAAACATCTCGTCGCGCAGGTCGCGCAGCGAATCCAGCGCGTGCGTGAACGGCGCGGTGTCGGGTGAGATCACCTCGACCTTGTCGTTCTGCGCACCGCGCCAAGCGCGCCCGGGCCCGATGGTCTGGTTGGTCGCGCGGTTCAGGTCATCGGTCTTCGGGTCGGTGGACTTGGGCGGCTCGAGGAAGAACGCGAGGAACTGAAACAGGCCCTTGTACTCGCCCCACGCCAGGGCGTTGCGCTTGTTGAAGTGCTCGGTGGCAATGCCCTCCAACTTCCCCATGGCGTGGAGGCCCTCAGGCAGCTCGAGCCGGGCGAGCGGCACCTTGCCGAAGCTGTGCGTTCCCTCCGTGGTCTCGAGGCCCTCGATGTCCGCGAGCAGCTTCTCGGGCGCCGGCTTCTTGTCCCGGTGGTACTGGAACTTCCACCGCGTCCAGCCCTCGGGCGTGTAGAGCGTGTGCTCCTCCCGCACCATGACACCCGGGTCATCGAACGTGAGCCGCGACGAGTCGACGTAGGTGAGCTTGGCCCACAAGAGCTCGCCGCGCGCGTCCACCTTCCAGTCGGTGACGCACTCGGGCTCGATGGCGCAGGCGTAGGCGCGCCGCTGGCCGATCTTCTCCTCGTCGGAGATCGAGAGCGGCTTCTCCTCCGGCGCCGTGGGCAGTTCGACCATGGTCCACGCGCGCCGGCAGATGAGCGCGGTGCGGATCTGGTGGTTGAGCAGCTTGCGGAGCTCGAGCTCGTCCGCGCCGGGCTCGGCCACGTTCTTCACGAACTCGGCGTAGAAGGGGTCCGCCCCGGGCGCCTCGACCTTCAGCTGCTCGCCAAAGAGCGCGGCGACGATGAAATCAATCACCTGTCCCGCGTACGGGATGATGAACGCGCGGCGGCAGCGCTCCTGGTATACGATGGCCGTTTCCGCGTTGTGGGGCGGGAACAGCATGTCCATGACGGCCTTGTTCTTGAGCAGCTTCTTGCCGCCGGCGTACAGCGCCCGGCAGCGCGCCCACTCGTCGGCGTCGTACTCGGGGTGCTTGGCGTGGAGCTGGCCATAGGTGAGTGGCACGAGAGCGACGATGCGTCGCGACCCTGCCGCTACGAGGGGAGAGTGAGGACGCTACCGTCGGGCAGGTGCACGAGGACGCGGCAGCCGGGCGCGAGATGCAGGCGCACCGTACCTGGCTCGACGTACTTCAGCCGTGCCATCTGACGAGCGGCCACGATCTCGTCCATCATCTTCTCGTGCTCCGCAGACAAGGCCCATTCCGCCGGATCAACGCCCGCGGCTCGCATTTCGGCTGCGGGGCTGGTGGCCTGGCCGGGATCATCGATGAGCACGGTACTCGTCGGCTCTGGCGCTTCCCCGACGCCGCCGTCCACGCGGCCGCGCACGGCTGCGCGCGGGGGCGCCATGCGTAGGGCCTCGCCCAGTGCCATGCTGAAACGGTCGGGGTCGTCCCCGAACTCGACCGCGAACGTCACCGACCCGGGGTGCTCAAGCGCGCGAGCCATGGCCTCGTGGGCCTCCATGTCCTTCTCGGCGTCCTTCGCCTGGCGCGCCTTGAGCTTGTCGACGACTTCCTTGGGTGCCTTGGTCTTGGCCATGGCGGCATCCTGGCCCGCGACCCTGCCGTGAACGGCGCTCGCCACCTCCAGGGGCGGCGCGGTGTCGACGAGAGTGGCATTCTGGTTGGGGTCGGCACCGAGCGCGAGCGACGGTGATCCGATGGCGAAGAGCACGAGCAGACAGAGGGTCGCGGTGATGAATTTCATGATGGCGAGCGTGCGCCGGGACCCTGCCGCGACTACGTGTGGCGCACCGCCATCTCGCACCGCACGAGCCACCTGCGGATGCAGCGCGGCATGTCGCAGCCATCGCCGTGCTCGCACACTTGGCGAATCGGACCGCGCGCCGCCACGTTCACCGCGTCCGCGCATGCCTGGCACATCGAGACGTGCCGGGAAGCATCGCGGCTCCCATGGCAGATCCGGCACCTCGGACGTAACCGCGTGTCCACGGGTCCATCGCAGGGCAGCCATCCGCACGCGCGGGCGTACTCGAGCGCGGCTTCGGCGCAAGCTTCGCGCTGCCCGATGGTGTAGGAACGACTCCCCACGATGATGCCGTCCGCTACGCACGACAGCAATTTGTCGATCGCGTCGTTTGGCCCGCTCATCCGACCACCGCCACCACGTCGTCGGTGTCCACCATCTGGTACTTCTGCCCGCCGTACTCGAAGCTGTGGCCGGAGTAGGCCCCTGCCAACACGACGTCGCCAGGCCTGCACCCGATGGGCTCGCGGGTCACCCCGTCCTTGAGCAGCTTGCCCGGGCCCACGGCGATAACGCGCGCACGCAGGGGCGCGGCGTCCCGGTCCCGGTTCTCGGGCAGGTGGATGAGCCCGCCCGAGCTCTTGGTCTCCTCGATGCGCTGGATGATGATGCGGTTCGACAGGGGGCGGATCTTCACGGCGGCGCTGGTGAGCTCAAGCCGTTTGTCGAGCTCGGCGTTGAACGCTCCGACCAAGCGAGTTGACGCACCGCGGGACTCGGAATGACTCATGGCCGCACCGCGATGAGCGCCCGCACTGCGGCGTCCTTCGCCTCGAGCAGCTTGCGCAGCGCCACCGTGCGCTCCGGGTTGCGCGGCAGGTTCATGACGACCTGCTCGGCGAGCTCGGCGAACGGCCTCGACACCGCGGCGAGCAGCGGCGGTAGGTGGCCGTGCGCGAAGAACTGCATGATGTGCTCGGGCTGCGCCTCTGCTGCCTTCGCCAGCATCTTCAGCGCTTCGATGGCCTCGGGCGGCGTGGTCTCTTTGTTCATGGGCTGTGCCTCCGTCGGGCATCCTGCATCGCGACCCTGCCATCACCACGCCGACTCGACCACTTGTCCCTCGTACGGCGGTGCCTCGCGGTAAAGTTGGTTCCAGGCATGGGCCGTTACGTCCACTTGATCATCATTCGTGTCGCCCAGGCCGGTGAAGCTGCGCATCTCGGCGAGGTAGGGACGGATCCACGGCGCTTCGGCGCGGGGCACCAGCACGCGGTCGTCCGCCCACGCCGCCGCGCACGGCTGCGCGCGCGTGACCTTGTCACCGAGCGGCGTGATCTCGAAGATGTCGACGCCCGGGTGCAGCGTCCGCATCATGTCCGGCACGGCCTTGAAGCCGCCCACGCCCTCGAAGCCGATGGGGTAGCCCCAGTGCTTCTGCAGCCGCACGAGCTCGGCCATGACTTGCGTCATCGGCGCCTGCATGCGCACGATCTCGAGCACGTACATACGGCAGTTCACGCCCACACCGACAGCCGAGAAGACGCCGATCGCGGTGTAGTCGCTGGACGTCTTCGCGGTCGCCGCCGGGTCGCAGATGATGACTCCGCGCGCGCCGCTCACCTCGGGCAGGTCGTAGAGCGCCGGGTGCCGGCCGAAGAGGTGCGTGCCGTGCGGCCGCGGGCGCTGCTGGTAGAGCGACCACCAGTTGTACGCGCCGCCAGTCTTGCGGATGATGCGCAGCCGCTCGACCGGGAAGCGCTCAGGCCAGAGCGCCAGGCCGTCCGTCTCGTCGTCCTCGGCGGGCTCGCCGGTCCGCGGGTCGCGGATGGCGGGCATCTCGATGACCTTCCACTTCTCGCCCAGCTCGCCGGCCAGGATGCGCCCGGCAAGGTCCTCCTCGTGCCAGCGCGTCTGGATGACGATGACGCTCGCGGTGTCCTCGAGGCGGTTGTAGAGCGTGCCCTGGAACTGCTTCCACACCCGGTCGCGGAAGACCGGCGACTCGGCCTCCAAGCGGTCCTTGTGCGGGTCGTCGATGACCAGCCAGCCCTTGATGCCCTTGCCGGTGATGCCGCCGTCGATGCCCACGGCGCGCAGGCCGCCGCCGTAGCGCGTGCGCCAGAGGTCGACGGCCTTCGTGTCCTGGGCCAGTTGGATGCCCGCGTCTCGCGCCACCTGGCGCATCCAACGCGATTGATCCTCAGCCTGCCCCGCGCCGTACGCCACGTAGGCGTTCAGCAGCGCGGGGTTGCGCTGGATACTCCAGACCAGCCCGCGCATGACCGTGACCGACTTGGCGTGCCGCGGCGGCATGAAGACGAGCAAACGCGACGGCTCGTGCAGGGCGCGCTCGAGCTCGGGGATGAGCTCGGCGCTGATGTGCTCCGGCGGCGGCTCGTGCGGCGCCACGCGGGCGATGAAGTCGGTGAGCGACTCCCCGCCGTACTCGGCCTCGGCCAGGGCGAGGAGCTCGAGCTCCTCAGCCTCCGTCAGACCGCGCACTGGCCTTGGCCATGAGCTCGGCCAGGCGCGCGCGGCGCTGCGCCGGCGTGAGCGTCGCGACGTCGATCGTGCCCGAGTGCTGCACCAGCTCCGGCGCGTAGACCGCGTCGATCTTGTTGAGCATGTCGATCGCGCCGCGTGCGGCCGCGTAGGCGCCCGGCACCTCCGCCCTGTCGCCCATTGCCGACCGGTACAGCATGAGCACCCGCTCACGCGCCTGGGCGCGCAGCTCGGGCGTCGCGGTCGGCGCGCGCTCCTTCCAGAGCGCCTCGATGCGCGAGATGTAGTTCTGGACCTGGCGCGGCGTCACGCCCCAGCCCTCAGGCTGCGGCGCCGAGAACGTCTCGATGATCCAGCCGCGCGACCGGCCCGCGAGTAGCGACTCCTCGACCATCGCGAGCCGCACCGCGCTCATGGACTCGCGCTCGGCGTTGCCCTGTCCCTTTGGCCGTCCCTTCCCAGCCATTTGAGAACTCCTACGAATTCTCGGTAGTTACGGGGGCCATCGCCGCGAGCAGCCGCCCCGCCGCCTCAGCCGCCTGCAGCGCCGTCCCGGTGACCGCCGACACCGCGCCCATCCGGTCCAGGTGCCGCGAGCTCTCGCGGGCCAGCTCGAGCCCGAGCCCGGCGGCGACGTCGGCCGTGCAGATCATGGCGAAGCGGACGCGCTCAAGCGCGCCACGGATCGCCTCGTCGCGCTGCGCGCGCTTCTCTTCGGGTGTGGGGGGTTCGGGGACGGGCTCGAATTCGGCCATCGGACTGTGCCTCCGATGCCGAGCGTGCGCCGGGACCCTGCCGCTACGGGGCGCTCTGGAGATTCGGGGGCGTCTCTACCTCCGGCTCGTAGTCCTCACCGCAAAGGCACATGTGCGGGCCATCGTGCCCGCGTTCGCGCCGACAGTCCTCGCCGCACCCGTACTCGTCCTGCTCCGTGGACACGCCGCACTCGCGATCCGGATGCGCTGGCTTGATGTCCTCGTTCATGCCTGCCCTCTCGCTCCGCCGAACCCATGGTACACGCCCGGGTCCTCGAAGAGGACCTCGGGGCCGCGCTTCAGCGCGATCGGCTCCATGCCCATCTCCGGCTCGCCGAACCACGGCGCGTCGCCGAGCGGGTCATCCACCCGCACGCACCACTGGCTGCATCGCCCACAGTAGCGGGCGCGCACGGCCCTCGAGCTCGTCGACTTGTGGCCGCAGCTCGGGCAGCGCCACTCGCGCGGGGCGGCGCTCATACCAGCCTCCCGTCACCCATGATGTAGCCGCGCGGCACCGAGACCGTGGCGGGCTTCGACACCTTCGGCAGGTCGGGCAGCGTGTCGGCCTCGGGCATCGGCGTTGCGCTGTGGCCGGGACCGAAGAACGCGACCACACGCACCGGCGTCATCTCGAGCACCGGGCAGCCACCGTGGTGGCCGAGGCGCGGGTGACGCGTACAGAAATAGCACTCGGCGGGGTTCATGGCTTCGCCTCGAGCTCTGCCATGCGCCGCTGCACCTCGCGCGTGACCGCGGGCTCGGCGCGCGCCATGCGCTCGTTGACCGTACGCTCGGGACTCGCGCCCCCGCACAGACGCACAGCGACCACTCGTGCAGCTGCGTGCGCGCCCCTCGCGATCCACACACGCCTAAGCTTCGCCGCCCATTCGGTGGCCAGGCTATGCGTAGTCCACGCGCTATCGGTGCTCCACGCGATCTCGCTGGGATCGAGTCTGTACTCGACCAGATACACGAGGTTCACTCGTTCCCCCTCTCGCCGTCCAACTCGTCCAAGCGGGGCTGCGCGCGCCTCTGAACGATCTTGAGTGTCTCGAGCTCGTCGCACTTGCCCGCGAGTGGCCCGAGCACGGCGATGAGGGCGCGGACCGCGCGCCCATAGGCCCGCAGGAGGTCCGGGTCACCGGGGACGGTTTCAACGTTAATGCGATGTCGGGTCATGCCGCGTCCTCCTCGGGGTCGCGCAGTTGCTCGAAGTGCACCCCGAGCTCGGGGTCGATGAGGCCCTGCTCCTTGTGCAGGTGCTTCGCGCGGCTGCCGTCCCACACGGTCTGGCCGCAGGGGACGCTCTTGGCGATGCCACGTCCGGCGCTGCCGAACTCCTCCGTGACCGGGACGGTGCAGCGGTACAGCCGCTCGCCGAGCGCCTTGCTCTTCACGGGCTTGCCCGTCTTCACCGACAGCCTCAGGACGGGCGCCTCTCGGGCGGCCACGACCGGCGACGGCGCGGCGGGCGCAGGTTCCGCCTTCGGCGCGGCAGGCTTCGCGCGCAGCTTGCAGCCCGAGCGGTGCTGGCCCTTGTTGACGCACCCGCAGGGCCGCAGCCCGATCTTCGCGGGCGGCGCCTTCTTGGGCGCGACCTTCGCCGCCGCGGCCGCGATGGCGGCGCGCCGGTCGGGCACTGGCGGCGACGCCACCTTGGCGGGCGCAGGGCGCGCGGGCTTGCGCCTCTCCTTCGCTACCGCGATGGCCTTCTGCTCCTGCGGCGTGAGCTTCGGTTTCAGCAGCGCCGAGCCCGCCGGCGCGTACTGCTCAAGCACCGCGCGTGCCGTGCGCAGCTTCTCGAGCTTGTCCTCGGTCGTGTCGATCTCCAGGTCCAGCCAGCCCATCGCGTCGTCGAACTTCGTCATGCTCCCGTGCTCCTGTGCCCGTCCTGCTGAGGTTTCGAGACCACCTGCCCCTCGTCCTCGGGCGGATGGGACATGGCCATGTGATGACCGAGCGCGCTCGCGCCGCCGAAGCGTGCGCCGCACACGTGGCAGAACATCCGCGCCGGCGGGTCGCTCACCGGCCGCGCCGCGCTGTGCAGCAAGTGGGCGACCACCACCAGGACGATGCCGAGCAGGATCACCGCTTGCCCCCGCTGCCCTGGCACGCGCGCAGGCGACGGCCGCGAGCTCGCGCCGGGCACTCCTTCCCGCGCGTGAACGTGTCGCGCCACTTGTGCACGCAGCCCGCATTCACGCAGTTGGGGCACGGCACGATCGGGTCGCTTGGCTTCCAGGGCGTCTCGGAGCGAGGCTTCTTCCCGCCGCAGCACTCGCAGCGGGCGAAGTCGGGGCGCTTCCGGTAGTTCATGAGCGTCACCGGCTGGCTCACGCGGCCACCGCCTGGTGTGGCTCAACCTCGGTTGGAAATGCCAACTGCTCACCTCGCGCCCGTCTGTGCCTACGGCGCCTAGTCGCGATGATGCATCGTGACCCTGCCGCAATCTTAGAGGCGCCCCAGCGACGGAAGCGGGGGAGCGCCATCTGGCGCCAGGCGCGCACCGGCTTCACTACCGCGTCGCTCAGGAGAAACGTGGGGCAGTTCCGATGGTGCTCCATGTCCGTCTCGAGGCGGATGACGCGTCCCGTCTGTCGCAGGCGCTGCATGGCGCGCGCGGCTTGTCGGTAGGACCATCCGACTTCGAGGCGCAGCGCGTCCATCGTCGCCACTCCGCCGAGGTTGCGCAGGGTGTCAATCGCGAGCCAGTCCTGCGTGCTCTCGCCATCGAGCGACGCGCAGCGGTCGCAGCACCGCGCGCCCGCGCGCTTCGGAAGAGAGCAATCGCACTCGAGGCTTCGGCTCATGTGACCTCCTGCGCGGGAAGCACGACACCCCTGGCGCGTAGACGGTCCGCCCGGTGCTTCGAGTAGCCCTTGCACTTTCCCAGGCGCCTGTCGACCTGAGCCGCCGACTCGCACAGCCTCCACGCCCGGAGGAAGTCCTCATCGCTACAGTCGGCCGCGGGGCCCGGCTGGCGCTTCCTGGTGCCGCTCACCGCCTGCCTCCCAGGAACGTGATCGCCGCATCGAGGGCGTGGCAGAACCCATGCAGCCACGCCGGGACGGCGAGCAAGGCGAACAGCACCAGGAGCCTCCAGGGGGCGAGGTCCCACGACGCGGCCAGGGCGGTAGCGATTAGGGCGCAGACGAGGGCGGTGCGCATCTCCTCAGCGACCCCTCATGCTCGGGTCGCTGAGCTCCACGAACCTGCCGCACTCGCGGATGCGGTCGGCGACGCGCTCGCCGTAGCGCGCCTTGAAGTCGGTAGCGGTGAGGTTCGTCGTGATGACCGTCTTGAGTTGCTCGGCGTACCGGGTGTTGAACAGCCCGTCGAACAGCGCCGTGAATGAGCCCTTGGCGTCCGCGTACTCAAGCCCTAGGTCGTCGATGGCCAGCGTGGACGCGTACTCGATCTCAGCCATGCGCTCCTCGTCGTACCTGCTCGCTCGCTGGAGTTTGGTCACGTCGAGGAACATCGGGTTCTTGCGTTTACCCATGTCGGGCCTGCCCCTCAGCACTCCCTCCATGTAGAGTTCGTGGAGTGGGCTTGGCTTGGGGTCCTGAGCTACAACCCACGCAGCCGCCGTAGTCTTCCCGCACCCGCGCGTGCCCGATAGCACGAGCACCGAGGATTCAGACTCCCACCACCCCCTCGAGATACCCAGTGCGGACGTGTCCCGGAGCCCGCCGGCCAGCAGCGCATCAACGTCCTTGGCCGGGATGCCGCGCTGGACGAGGCGTAGCTTCCTCTCTGCGGACTCCCGCTTCTCCGCCATGACCGCTTCCTCCCTTTCCCGCGCCGCGACCCGCTCCGCGCGCTCACGCTCGGCCTGCGCGAATACAGGGTCATTGGCGAGGCGCTCCTGATGCTTGCGTTCCCGCTCTTCCATGCCCCGCTGCCAGCTGTCCATCAGGTCGGCCATAAACTTCGGCTCGCTCATAGCTTCACTTCTCCACCTGCGTACGTCTCGTTTCCGGTCACCGCCACATGCCCGACTCTCACGTCCCGAGTAGGGGAAGCGCGGGACCTGGCCTGGATGGTCAACTGGTCGAACTTGTCGCGCAGCTTCGCGCCGCTGAGCACGTTCGGCCTCCAGAACAGTTCGCTGCTCCGATGCGCGAAGTCGATCACGCACCGGAGCTGCTCCGGTGTCCGCTTGTCCACCCGGATGGCAAGGTCGATGTCCTTGGCCCATCCCTTGACCCCGTCCTTGGCGTCCGGACTGTGAGACCGGATGGCCTCGAGCAGGTAAGCGGCCACGTCACGAGCTTCCGTGGTCGGCTCGGGCGTGACGCGCGTGCGGGTAGCGCTGGACGCCTGGGTATCCGGATCCGGAGAAGATCCAGATCCAGAGAGACTCTTACTACGAGGAGGAGGATGGGTGGACCCACCCATGGCACTATCGGTGACGCCACCCATGGGGTCACCCATGGCCTCACCGATCGGAGTGGCCGGAATCACGATGGTTCCGAACGTCGACTCCCAGACCTGGACCACTGCGTCCTTCGGCTCTCGAGGGAGGGACTCCTGGAGAGAGGCCACGTGAGCGTACTTCAGAGGCGACTCGGGCAGCGACTTCCATCGCCGCCACCACGACCGGATCACCTGATGGTTGGGTCTGTGGCCGTAGCGCGGCACGTTGGGGACGCGGAGCACGCGGCTCGCCCGGTCGTACTGGGCGAAGTCGGCCGGCAGTTGTGCCCAGAGTTCTGCGAGCCGCTCGGGCGTGACCTCGATCTCCTCGGCGATCGCCGCCCAGCCGAGCACACAGCATCCCGGAAGCCCGGCGTTGTGGCGCCCGGTGACCAGGAAGACCCCGAGCACCTTCACCTCGGCAGCCTTGCCGCGGAACGCGTCCCAGAAGCGAGGGACGATAACGCCGGTGTGCTCGAACTCGTCGCTCAAAACGGCACATCCTCACCGGTTTCGCACCACACACTGGGGTCACCCCAACCGCGGCCGATGTCGCGCAGGTTCGTGGCGATCTTGTCGAGCCACTCCCAGCGCTCATCGCGCAACTCGTGCTTCGTCTTGCGAGGGAGCACCCACAGGTTCCACGCGGCCTGGCCGCAGTAGTAGACACCGCCGGTGTCACCGCCCGTGAGTCGCGGCCTTTGCCTCAGCGCCTGCGCGATGCCATGGGACCATCTGGCCTTGTCGTAGCTATCCGAACAGACGACCGGGCTGTCAGTCGTGCCAACGTGGATGCTCATGGGCCCAACCTCAGCCGGCGCCGCAGTTGCTCGCGCCGGTCCCGCTCGTCCAGGCCGGCGCCGAACGCCATGCCTTCCATCTGCGCCCTGTACTGCATGGAGCTCTCGATCCACTGGCGCCGCTGGTCCATGACGACGCGGGCGAGCCACCAAGCGAAGTCGAGGCCGATGGCGGCGACCATGCACCAGAGCAGGTCGGTCACGGCGTCACCCGGCGGAAGCTGATCGCCCACACCCACGGGTTCGACGACCAGGGCGCGCGGTCCTCGTTGATGTCGTTCCACAGACGGCGGAACAGGTCGCGCGCAGGCTTGTAGTGCGCTGGGTTAGCGCCCGCTGGCAGCATGCCCTCCGCCCGTGCGTCCCTCTCGCTGATGTCCTGCAGCCGCTGGACCCGGACATCCTCAATCTCCAGGGTGATGCGCGAGGCCCAGCGGGGCATGAAGATCGAGGGCCGCCATGGCTGCTTGGGGGTACGCAGGATAGTCTTGCCCTCGACGATGACTGGCACTTGGCCGCAGTGGTCAGTGTCGGCTCGGTACCCAAGACCGGCCGGCATCTCGCCGCGCGCCTCGAACATCTGCCACGTCTCTCTTACCCAGAGGAGATCGCCCCGTCGCAGATGGCTCGTATCGAGGCCTGCGCCACACCGAGAGCACGGGCGGCATGGCTCTGGCTGCACAAACCATGCGTCACCGCCCAGCGAATGTGTTCCCTCTCCACGTCCGTGAACTTCGAGGAGTGATGCCTCTCGCCCATGGCCACTCGCCCGTGCATTCTCCGGTCCTGCCAGTTCTCGACCTGCGTTCCCCACGCCAGGTTCTCCGGCGCACAGTTGCCCGCGTCGCCGTCGAGGTGGCGCACTTGCATCGACGGCGACGGCTGCGGCCCGTGGAAAGCCAAGCAGACCAGCTTGTGCACAGTCTTCGTGACCTTCCGGTTCTCGTGGCAGAGCGTCACAGTCTTGTATGCCTGCTTCGATCCGCGATTCTTTGGCAGTCGCGCCTTCATCGGGGACCAGTCCACCCGCTCTTTGCGACCGAACCCGGCGTACCGCGTCCGGCTGTAGATCTGTCCGTCCGAACCCGCCATGTAATCGTCGTTCGGCGAGACCGGGATGGTCCTCAGCGTCACGCCACTCGGTAGTGTTGTCATGTCCACATCCGTAGCAAGTGAGTCTGCCACCGGGCGCTCCGTAGGGGCACCACTCGGCGATGCACTTCCGCGGGGCGTCGTCGCTCCACCATTCGGTCTTCCAGTGCCAGCCGTTCCCGCCCTGAAAAACCATCTCGTTGATACGTCGGTCCGGCTGCGGAGTCATCACCCGACGTGTCTGGCTCTTGGTCCCGGCGAGTAGGGCCCTGACCATCGGCGACGAAAACAAAATCTGACGCTCACGCATCACGCTGCCTCCTGGTCGCTGCGGGCCCTGATCTGGCCCAGCCTGCCGGCGTAGTAGTGGTCCCAGAACATCGCCCTCGCGTCCTCACGGCACCACTCGCGCCATGCGGTGAGCGTCCCGAACTCGCGGATCACGTCCCGGTGCCCACGCCGGAGTGCCTTGGACGCCTCGTAGCGCGGCGAGTTCGCCCTCCGCCACTCGCGGTTCCCCGCCGCCTGGCACGGCCTGCAGTAGGCATGGTAGCGCTCCGCCGATGGCGTCCACCGGAAGGACCCGGGCGCCTTGTACTCGCGGCACTTCGAGCAGCGGAAATGCCCATTCTCGCCCACCCGCGAATCGACCGCCCGCTGGGTCCGCCCGGTGCGGTGGCGCCAAGTCTTCACGCTTGCGTTGCGGCATGGGCCGCAACGATCCACCCGGCCGTCCCGCCGGGAGCGGTCACGATTGAAGGATTCCAGGGGCAGCACGGTGCCGCACCCGAGGCACGGCTTCGTGGACGGCGCGGCTTGGCGAAGCGCGACCATGGGCTACGCGGACTCCGGCTTCGGCGCCCAACGGCCACGCCGGTCCACGCATCGCGTGCACGCCGGCGGGCACCTCATCAGGCTGTGGCGTGCCTGGATCGCCTCACGGCCACAGCACGTCGCGCGCGCCGCGTACCTGGCTCGCCCGTAGTGGTCGGCCGTGGCCTCACGCAGGATGGCCCAGCAGCCGTACGTTTCACCCTTAGTGAGCTTACCCGCCTTGCGCCCCCTCATCGCCCTGCCCGCCTCTCGCGCCGCAGGTCCTCGGCATCAGCAGCCTTGAGCAGCCCCGCCTCGTTTTCGAGCAACTCGGCCAGTGCCCTGCGGCTCATCCCGCTGGCTGCGTAGAGCCCTCGGAGCTCCGCCCTCACTCGCGCGCGCACGAGGCGGTCAGCCGACGCCTCTGCGATGAGAGACTCGACCTCGGCAGGGAGCGCGCGCCCGGTTGGAGGGCTTGGGGTAGCGGTGACGGTCACCTCTCGGAAGTACCGCTCACGCTTCTCGGGTGGCTTGCGGCGGGTCAACGCGCGCCGCCCTTCAAGGCCTCGCCCACGACGCAGTCGTCGCCGTGCGAGTCCGGGTGCCATCCGAAGCAGCCGCTGCAGTGGCCGAGCCCGCTCACCAGCGGCTTCGGCGGCCGCTGGCCCATCGACAGCCTCGCGGCCCGCTCCCATCGGGCCACGCGAGCGCGCAGCGCCCCCACCTCGGCGAGCAGAGCCTCGCCGGCATCGGAGGCGAGGGCGCGCTCGAAGCGCTCGACGTTCTCCAAGTGCGCGAGCGAGTCGCGGGCGTTCACGCGGTCGAGCAGCTCAAGCAGACCCCGCTGTAGGTCCCGCCCCAGGTAGATGTCGAGGCAGTGCTCGACGCCGGCGCGCAGTTCCTCGGCCTCGCCGCCATGGGTCGTGCCGTGGACCGGGCACTTGGCCTGCGACGCCTGCAGGTCGAGCCGGAGGGACGCCACCTCCAACCGGGCGGCGTCGAGTGCGGCGTGTGCGGCGTCCCGCTCGGCTTCGAGGCGTTCATTGTCGCCCTCCACCACGCGAACGCGGGCCAGGGCGGCGTCGCGCTCGGTGACCGCAGGATGCACGATGGCGGTGTGCCCGATCGTGTCGTCGAGCATGGCGGCGATGGCGGGCAGGGTGTCGCGTGCCCGGCGGCCATACTCGGAGTCGAGATGGCTGGCGAGTTGCAGGGTCTCGCGCACGCCATGGAAGAGCGCGCTGTGCAGCGCCATCTCCGCCGCCACGTGCTTCGGCTCGACGCCACCCGGGTCACCACCGATGAGCAGACCGCTCGCCTCCTTCCACTCATCGATCTCTTCGAGCAGAGCATCGCGCTCGCGCTGCGCCTCGTTGCGCTCACCCTCCAGCCGCATGCACTCGTCGCGAAGGGCTAGCGTCGCCCGCAGCGAGCGCACCTCTGCCACAAGAGCGGGCACATCGGCGGACGAGCGAACCGCAATAAGCAGCGACGCACCGCCCACACAGCGGTAGCAGCGCTCGCATGACACACTGTCGTAGCCCCGGGATGAGTTCACCCTCCATGCGTGCTCGCCGCCGTCGAAACAGGGACTCGGATTCGCCACCTTCGCGCGCTCCTCGATCTTGTCGAGCCGCTCGTCCGGAATCATCGACATGTGGCACCATTGACCGACTCAGACACGGCTCGCTCGTGACTCCAGCCGCGCCTCAGCCTGTGGGCCGCAGTCGGCACCTTAATCCCGAACTGGCGGCACCACTCTGCCATGCACTTGGTCTCACCGGCGATTGTGATGAGCGTGTTATTACGCTTGTTCCGGTTCTGCTCCGTCGGAGTCGCCCACCGGCAGTTGGATGGCTCGTAGCCACGGCCGTTGTCGATGCGGTCGATGGAGTGGCTCCGCGAAGGAGCACGCCCCATGTCGGCAAGAAACGCCTCAAACGAGGCGTCCCACCGGGCGTCCATGGTGACGCCGCCTGCGTAGCCACGACTGCGTCGGGTCTTGATGCCTACCCAGATGGCGTACTCTCGGGTCCGTCTGCCCGGGCGTGCCTCGCCATGGGTGGACGAGCGCGCCGAAGTCATCTCACGACTGAGGCACCCACACGACGCGGTCGTGCCCCGCTTCACCGCGTACGCGAGTTTCGTGACGGTGGCGCCGCAGTCGCAGCGCATGACCCACCTCGCCTGATTCCTGGATGTCGGCACACCCTTGGACACGAATTCCAGTCTTCCGAACTTGAGAGGGGCGGTCACTTCTCACCTCCGGTAGCGAGGGCGCAGAGCCAGTCGCGCACGTCACCCGGGTACCATTCATCTCGACCCGGCATCTCGTCGAACCTCCCCGCCGCCTCCAGCAACGCTTCCTTGCGAGCAGCGGCGCGCTCTCGGGCGATGATGGCGACGAGGCGCTCCTCTTTGATGGACACCCACCCGTTTTCATCGAGATAGCCAATCTCACTCACCACCTTCTCGGCGTGCTCGCGCTCGGCCTTGTCGCTCACGGCTGCCTCTGAATCCACCCGATGACCGCATCGAGCAGGTCTGGGTCACCACAGCACGCAAAGAAGAACGCCCAGAAGACGACTCCACCTAAGCCGAGATCGAACTTCAGGCCAACGCTATGCCCGTCTGGCTTCCCGTCTGGCTTCTTGTCGCTCATCGACCACCCGCCTTCCGCTGCGCGATTTCGCGATCGAGGTACCACCTTGCCTTCTCAAGGTCGGCGAGCGGTGCGCCCTTGCGCTCGGCGCGCGCGATGTACTTCACGGTGTTGCCGAGGCGGAAGCCGAGGCCCCACGCCTCGATGACCTTGATGGCTTCGTAGGGGTTGTCGGCGCCGCCGTAGTGGGCCGGGTGGTCGACGGCCTCGGGTGTGGGCGCAGGCCCCAGTGCCTTCTCGACGAGGGTCTGCTTCTTTGCGGCGCGCTCGAGCGCGGTCATCAGCGACTCTGGCGTATCCGGCATGCCGGTGTCCTCGCAGCCTCCTGCGCTCATCGAATCACCTCCTTCACGGCGAGGTCGCCTGGTACCACTGCAGCGGCGTGTAGCCGTCAGCGACCAATCGCGCGTACACGTCGCCCGAGCAGTCGGCGGTCACCCACAGCACCCGGCCATCCACTAGGCGCACGCGCGTCCCCGGCGCGACCTCGCGGAGCACCGTTGGATTCGCCAGCTTGGCAGGCTTCACGCGCGCACCGTCCACTTCACCACGCACTCGCGCTTGGTGCAGCCTGGCGCCCAGCAGTAGCAAGACACCACCTTGCGCACGCGCGGCTTGGTCGTGCTCTCGGTCCGCCACTCCCAGGGCGGAGCGAAGTTGTGTCGGTAGATGCGCGGCGGGCCGCCGCCGTCGCGCCACTTCGGCGCCGGCGTGAGCACGCTCGGCGGCAGGACCACTGGCGCGCGTCCCGTCTCATCGTGCATCGCGCAACCACCATAGTTGGCGATCGGGTACGGGCAGGGCGCTCCGCCGACCAGCGTTGCGAGGCACGTCTTCATCGCCCCGCCTCCTCCTCCGCGGCATCCGCCGCGTCGATCAGCGCCGGCCGTCGGCACCGGCTCGCCGCCCCACGTATCGCCGCCGCCGTCGGCGTATCGCTGGTGACGGCCCTCGTGCCCCACGTCGAGAATGCACGTCACATGCGCCTTGAGCGGGTGCTGGTCACTGCACCTCATGGATGGCGTCATTGGCACCTCGGCGGCCATGATGCGTGCCTCGTCACAGAGAGCGCACCCATCGAACGGGCCTCGCCCATGGACACAGACCCAGTTGAAGTGGTGATTGCTCACGCGCCACCTCTGGGCTTGGCGGCCTCGATACGTGCGAAGTAATCGCGCACCTCATCACCCACGGCCTCTGCGTTGGCAATGCGGCGCAGCAAAACGCGCGCGTCGTCGAGTTCGGACGTGAGACCCACGATGTCCCCCATGAAAGCGTCGTGCCGGTACTGGACGTCGGCGCACGGCTCGCCGCCGTGGGGCGCCGGCCTCACCGGGTCGAAGTAGACGGCATTTCGGTCACGGCACGCGTCGGCGTGGCCACTGGCGAAGACACACTCACGCCCGGCGGCGCTACGGAACGGACACGGGGCGTCGTTCTTGTACAGGCTCACGACTGACCTTCCAGGTTGGGAAGAGCCGCGATCATGGCCGTCACGTCATCGCTGAGTCGACGCATCCGCAGGCTACAGATATGCTCCTGCGTGGCCACGTGAACTGCCAGCATGGTCTCGACCTCGATTAGCAACTCTCGACACTTACGAAGTTGCTCGTACTGCGTCGCCATGAGCTGCGCATTGGCGCCCCAGCAAGACTCGGCGTTCGCCAGTTGCGCGGCGAGTTGCGCGCTTCGGTTCTTCTCTGCCGCGAGCTGAATGTCCAGCATCGCGAATGCGTTGATGTCCATCTACTCAGCGCCTTTCTTTGGGGCCACGCGGCTACAGCCGGGGGCGCCCCTGTATCCCAGTTCGTCCTGTCCCATCGACGGCTCCGTGCCCTCGCTCTGGCGCACGGTCGTCTCAGGCCTCCACGCGCGTGGTTTCTTGTGCTCGCGGATCTCGCCGCTCTCGAGGTCACGCTCGCCCGTCGCCCCGCAGGCGCAAACGTACTCAGCCGCCTCGCCCGGGACCGGCCACCAGCGATGGCTATGGGACATGGGACCCCTTGGCCATGCGTATGAGCGCATCAAGCCTGCCGTCCTCGATCATGTGACATCGGCGGCAGAGCACTTCGATGTTCTCGGGAATGTTGTTCCCCGGGTTGCCGTCCTTATGGTGGCGGTCGGTGCCCTGTGCGCCGCACTTCACGCATGGGCCCCAGGCCCGCGCGTTGTCCACACGCTGGCGCTTCGTGACGTCGTTCGCCTCGTCGCCCTTCCATGCGTAGTGATTCGGGCCACGAAGATATGGCTTCGGGCGGATCTGGGAGCAACTACCGCACGACGTGGACCTGCCACGTCGCAGGGCGTGCTGGTTGACCACGCGCTCGACGCCACAGTCGCATCGCATCAGCCATCGCGCGAGCCCGCGGTAGATCGGTGATTGCTCCTTGAGCGCAACCCAGTACCCAAATCTCTGCCCAGGCACAACGAGGACGAGTCGTTTCCTCATCTAAGGACCGCCTTTGTCGCCTCGATCGCGGCCCGCGAGAATTCCGCCCGCCACTCCTTCGACTTGCCGGCAAACGGTCCCGTACACTCGTGCCAATCCCGGTGGTGACGCTCGCAGAACGGCACCGTGGCCAAATCAGAGCACTTCTGTCCGAGACCGCGGACTCCCATGTGGTGGGCGTGCATGGTGTCAGCCCCGCTGCACCCACGGATGACGTCGTCATGGCCGAACTCCCAGAGGAAGTCACGGCATAGGCAAGGCAGGCCGCGTACGCGGTCCATGTACTCAGCGTCACGGACCCGACCCGAGCGGCGCTGCGTCGGCCGGCACGCGCGCAGCCGCGTCCTGCGCTCGAGCGGCTTCCCGCGGCGGAGCGGCGCCCTACGCAAGGCGGATCCTCACGACCACCCGGTCATCGCTATCGCTCAGGCATATGTTCTCGCCGCGCGCCTGTGCCCCGATCGCGATCTCCATCAGCGCGATGGCCTTGCGCAGCACCTCGGCCTTCGTGGTACCCATTCGCTCGGCCATGTCACCGAGGCAGTCGTAGAGCTCAGGCGACACGTCGAACGTGAGCCGGACGGTGTCCTTACGCCGCATCGGGCGGCTCCGGCTTCTTGACCACGGTCTGCGCGAGCATCTTCTCCGCGCAACTGTGGTGCACGCGGACCAGCGTCCCCGCCTCGTTAGGCACGACGCGGTAGAATGGGCCCGTCTCATGGCCACACCAGGAGCAGAAGGTGCGGCCGGTCGTGGTGTCGCTCATCAGTTCCACCTCAGCGGGTCGTCGACCTCACGCGGCGCCGGCGCGGGGCGCTCAACCAGCCCCCGGACGACACCCCGGACCAGGCCGTGGACCATGCCGAGCACGGCGCCTGTGAGGACAGCGAGAGCGGTCACGCCGGCACCCCCTCACCCCGCGGGGCGATAGCGATCTCGAGGGCGTATTCCCCCACTCCACCCCGCCGTTGCTCGACTCGCCACGTGATGCGCGGATCCCGGTCGTCGACCCCGAGCAGCTCGGCCACCTGGTCCCTCGCGGCCTTGCAGGCCCGGGCCGCGTTGTCATCGTCGAGCTGGCGCGGCGCGATCCGGGTAAGGTAGACGACCACGGGCAGCGCCGGCTGGCACGCGAACCGCGGGCACGTCCGAACCTTGTCGCCCTTTTTGGACGTCACCTGGACGAGGTGGACGGGGTGGCCTGCGTCGATGAACGCCGCCGTCACCGCCTGCCGCGCCGCCTTCGCCCGCATGGCCTTGAGCGACCAGTGGCCGTGCGACCCGTTGGCCTCCGACTCCAGGCGGATGGGGACATGGATGGTGATCACGCCTGCACCTCGAAGATGTGCCCGCACTGGGGGCAGTCCACGACCTTCCCCGGCGGCTCAGCTGCCAGGGTCGACGCCTCCACGACCTCCGCCATGGCGCTGTAGCGGTCGGGCGGAGCGGCCTCGTTGCCGGCGTAGCCGTCCTCGACGAGCTCGCCGCCCGGCGCAGGGGCGTCGGATGGCGGAACGTCGCCCCCCTGGAGCTCGGGGTCGCCGTCGTAGTCCCGTCCGATGTCGCGCACCGGCTCGCCGTCGTCGGGCGCGTCCTGCGCCTCGTCCTTGACGTAGCGCGGCTTCGGCGCGGGCGCCGGGGCCGAGTCGTGGGTAATCATGCCCGCGGTCTTGGCGGCGCGCTTGGCCGCGCCACGAGCCTTGTTGGCCGCCCCGATCGCCGCGGTGTCGCGCACCTTGCCATCCGCGCCCTTGCGCTTGGAACTGGCCGGCAACTGTCCGCGGGCGGACAGTTCAGCGCGCACCTCGCCGACCAGAGTCGGGCCGACGTGACACCGGCGCGCGATCTCGCGATCGCTCCACTCGGTCCATTCGGAGTCGAACAGCAGTAGCGACACCGCCTTGCGCTTGTCGTTGTCCGAGCGCAGCTTTCCGGCGTTCGCGCCGACGCTGAACAGGATGGCCTCACGCTGGCCGCCCTCGCGCACGAAGACAGCCATCGTCTTCTGCTTCGCCCTCTTTGCCGCCCACCACCGATGATGGCCATCGCCGATCCACGCCATCGAGCCATCCCAGAACACGTCGATAGCGGGGAACTCGTCGCCCTCCTTCATGTCGGCGGCGTACTGATCCACCGTAGCCGGGTCGAGGCCGTCGCGCGATTGCGTGCCCTCGCCTCGCAGCCACGTGATCGGGAAAGCGGCGTGATAGCCGCGCTGGACGTCGCCTTTCTTAGAGAGAGACACGAGTCACCCCCGCGATGGCGGTTAGTAGTGAGGCGTCGGGCTTGAACCACTCACCGCGCAGTCGGAACGAGTCGAACCGCTGATGCCACTCGTCCTCCAACTCGCCGTCGCCGGCGGCCATGCCGACGAGCATGATCTCCTCAGGCGAGCCAATCTGGAGTTGCGTCAGCCTGCGAGCGATGTCATTGGTCGTGCCGATCTTGATCGGGCCGTTTCTGCCCGCCTGCACGAAGTAGACGACCGACGACGGAGGCACCGCCTCAGGGCGACCGAATGGGCACAACCCCTGGGGCGGAAACGCGACGCGCGACCACGAGGCATCAGCCATCCCGACTCTGGCCAGCTCAAGCGAAACGGCCATCTCGCACATCGGCGACGAGTGATGGCAACTGGCCTCGAGACTCGCGTCGTCGCTGTAGCCGACGCCACCGCCGTTGCCAAACGCGAACCAGTGAAACCATGGATTGGTGCACGGAGCGAGATAGACCATCGCCCCGCGGCTGATGGTGCGTATCTTGGTCTCCTCCTCCATGACGATCGCGCCCACGTGGAGGTATCCGCCGAACCCGTCGTGCAGTCCGGGGCTGAACCCGAACTCATCGAATCCCTTCGCCATGCCATCTCCTCCGCGCGCTATGCGCGCACCGTCGAGAAAAAGCGCCACCGAAGTGCCGACGTTTCTCTGCTCAGAGGCCCGAGTAGTCGGTGGCCAGCTACACCGTCGGAGTGGCCGGGCTTCTTTTCGGGCCCCGGCCGCGCACGTCGCCTTCACGCTCGAAACCCGCCGGCTCGAGGCCGGGAACTCGCTCTACCTGCTCGCGGCGGCCACTCTCGCCGCCACTTCGTGCCCAATCCGCACGCCCGAAACACGTGCACAGTCGCACTGGGTGTCTCCGACCCTGCCGTCGGGGAGCGGGGCAGTGGGCAATGCTGGGCCGCGTGCATTGGTCACACGGCCCGTCGCGTGCAATGCCCTCCGCTGGTACGATGGAGAGCGGAGGATTCCCCGACGATGATCTGCACGCGCTGCTACGAATCCAACGTGTTTGGCGACGACAGCAAACCCATCACGAGGACCAACCGCACCGGCGTGATCCTCTGGCTCGCCTGGCTGGCGATGCCGGCCATAGGCTACCCGGTGGTGTTCACGCCGAATCCGGCGACCGGCGCGGTCGAGCCGAGCAGCACGGCCACGCTCATCGCGATCATCGTGATCGAATTGATCTTGGTCGTCGGCGCCGTCACCATCGGCCGCTCGATGCTCTGCTCGGCCTGCCACCACGACGCCCTCATCCCGCGCACGACCGCACGCGGACGCCTGATCTTCGAGGAGCAGAAGAAGGCAGGCAAGTAGGGCGCTCACGCGGCACCTTCCACCGGCACCAAGCGCCAATCACGAGTCCATGTGTGCGGACGGCCCCAAAGCTGCTCGAACGGGCAGCCGAGCGCCTCAGCTACTCGCTGCACGAGCCAGCGCGACGATCTACCCCGGCACCCCTCGTACGACTCCCATGCTGCCGAGCGGACGCCTCTGCGAGCGGCGGCTTCCTCGATGCTGAGACCGGCGGCTTCGCGCGCCAGCCTTATGCGGAGGTTCAGACCGGGCTCGGCCTCGAGCACTACGCCGCGCGCGAATGTGCGACCCGCGCCGCGCACCTCGCCGCGAGCGGCCGACCGCTTCGCGTGACACGGAACGCACACCGGCTGGACGTCCAGGGCCGCGTCGCCTTCGTAGCCCCGGTGATGGTCGTACTGTGCGGCCTCGCCCCGACAGTCGAAGCAGAAGGAATCGCGCGGGTGCGGGATGTCGCCACGCCGCACAAGCGCGTTGACCTTCTGCCGCGCTGCTTGCCGCCGGAGCGCTTCTCCGGTGAGGCGGGTCATCTACGCGGCCTCTCCGCCATCGATCTCGCCGGCGTCGGACACGTCGTCCCAGGACGCGACCGGAATCCCTGCTTCCTGCTCAAGCTTGAGCGCACTCGAGAGCGCCGGTTGCGTGCCGCGTTCCCAGCGCGACAGTTGCGTCGGGTCGAACCCCAAGCGCACCGCCGCCTGGAACTGTGTGAGCCCTTCGGCCAAGCGCCACGCGCGCAAGAGAGAGGCACCTCGTGTGGTCATTGATGCCTAGGCTAATGAGCCTATGCGACCATGTCAAGGGCCAAACGTCCTAGGATCAGCTCACGGTGGCCAAACTCAAGAACGATCCACGGGCTCAGAAGCTTCATACGGTGCTCGCTGAGAATCTACGACTCGCGCGCGAGCGGCCCGGCTTGGACATCTCTCAGGACGAGGCTGCTCGTCGCTCAAGGATCGCAGCGAACACCATCTCCAGATACGAGCGCGGTCAGGCCGTTCCTGGCATAGCTGCGATCAAGGCCCTCGCCGATGTCTACGGCGTCACCGTGGATGATCTCCTCTCTGACCGTCCCTCCTTCATGACGTCCAGCCCGAAGTCGCACCCCCGCGCGACGAACTAGTTTCAGCCCCAACCGGGTCCGGTGGACCCTCGCACACAGCCGCATGCTCAGACTTAGGCTAATTCGCCTTGACAGGTACGCCTAGGCGAATTAGGCTTCTGGACATGCTCGCAACGGACATCGCCTCTGTCCTGTCCGCGGCCCGTGACTCTCGCGACACCGCGCGAGCCCAGGCGCAGCTATCGCTCGCCCAGGTCGAGGCCGGCGAGGACGGGGTAGACGCCGCCGACGCGGCGATCGCGGCGGCGCAGCGGGCGTTTGACGCGTACGCCCGCCTGGAGCGCGCTCGGTCGGCGGAAGCCCGGCACGCGAAGTCTGCGTGGCTCGAGGCGCGGCGCTGGGCGGATGCGGCTGAGAAGGCGACTACTGCGCTCGTCGAGGACGAGCCCGCCGACTACGCAGACCGCAGGGACGACGCGAGGTGCGAGCGCTACGAAGCCGACCGAGACCGCTAGCAACAGAGGAGGTCCGTCATGGGGGGCTGTGGACATACGCAGGAGCAGCACGACGCGATGAAGGCCGACGACGCCGTTTGGGCATCGCTGGTGCTGATCGGTTACCAGCTCGTTGACGACGAGTGCGACTTCGAGTTGCGCAACGTGCCCGGCACGGAGTGCACGCTCAGTCGTCGGTGCCATCTCACGCCCGACGAGCGCGAGGCGGCCAGGGCTGCGGCGCGGGCGAAGTACGATCGCTTCCGCGCGCAGGTCAACGAGGCGGTGGGGCGCCATGCGTGACGCCGACGTCCTCATCGCGATGGCCCTCTCCCCGTGGGAGTTCGCGCAACAGGCCGCAGAGAACGGCCCTGCCGGCGACCCGTGGCACGCTCAGCGCGCCGCTATCACCGGCGACCTCGCCCATGCCCTGGAGTTCGGAGCGCCGCAGTTGCCGCCGCTGCCACGCGAGGTCGTGGCGGTGATCGAGGCGATGGCCAGCGTCCCCGTCTACTGCGAGGACGAGATCAGCGAGGCGATCGACCTGCTGGTGTACCCGAAGACGATCCGCGTCGGAACGGACATCAGCTGGACCTTGGAGGGGGAGTAGATGCGCGCCATCCTGTTCGTGACTTCGCTGTACGTCTGGCCGATCGCTGCCGCGGTCGTCCTCGGGACGCTGCCGGCGTTCGCGGCCTGGTGGCTGTGGAGCCGGGGGCGGTTGGCGTGGCGGCGGCTGCGCGCCCTGAAGGCGGTACGGCTCGCGGGTGAGGTGAAGCCGTGAGGGTCCGCCTGCACTACGTCCCGTTCATGCCGCGCACGCTGTGCGGACTGAGCGACGATGATCAGGAGATCCGCTGGACGCCCTCGCGCTCGGAGTTCTTCGCCGACACCTACCGGTGCTCGAAGTGCGCGCGCAAGCTGCAGCCTACGGAGTCCCAGATCAGCTTGATGCGCTGGCTCGCCGACGGGAACGAGCCGGGCAACTGGGAGGCTCGCGGCACGTCCGCGATCACGTTCTGGGCGCGCGAGCGCGTGCTCGACGCGCTGCTCGACAGGGGCTGGGTCGCCGAAGACTGGCACGTCACGCCGAGCGGACGCGAAGTCCTCGTCGAGGTGACGCGATGAGCGTCCACCACCCCAACCGACCGCTTCGCGCGGAGAGCATCGCGCCGCTGACTCGGCGAGTACCCCGGGCCCTGCTTTTCCGCGGCTTCGCGGCGCGCAACCCGGATTGGCGCCGGCGGCTGGCCGTCATCGAGAACTATGCGCGCTGGCATGGCCGAGCGTTGGTCGTCGTCCACGTGGAGGTGAAGCCATGATCGTGATCGTTTGGGCTGCGCTGATCGTTGGAGGCGCCGGCCTCGTCGCCGCCGGGCTGGCGGAGTTCTGGGGGCTGCCGTGAGGGACCGCCTGAAGAAGCTGGAGGAGAAGTAGATGCAGACCGTGGAAGTCGGGATCGAGGACGTCGAGGAGGCGCGCGCCGAGTTGGCTCTCGCGGAGAGCGAGTCGGCAAAGCGTGCGATGCGGCTCGCGGAGGAGGACGCCGACGAGGCCGTAGCGCTGTCGCGCGAAGACTCGGAGATGTCCTCGGCCTGGGCGAAGGCCGCGCGCGAGCACGCCGGGCTGGCCTTCGGCCATTTCACCCGGGCGCACCGGGCGGCGCCGGGGTCACCAGCGGCGAGGCAGGCCAAGCAGCACGCCGACCTAGCAGCCGGCTACGCGCATGCGGCGGAAGCTGCGGCGAGGAGGGACTAGATGGGGCTCGATACTTCACACGGTTGCTGGCATGGCGCCTACTCGGCATTCATGCGCTGGCGCACGGAGATCGCGAAGGCGTCCGGCATCCCGCTGATGCTGATGGACGGGTTCCATCGGTGCCCGCCCGACTTCCACCCGCTCGTCCAGGCGGCGAAGGAGCATCGTGCGCGGCCTGACTTCAGCGGGTCCGGCTACGACCCACTCGCCTACTGGGCGCTCGACGTCGACGACCTGTTGCCGCTGTCGTGGGACATGTTCAAGGGGCATCCCCTCGTGCCGCTCCTGAACCACTCCGACTGCGACGGAATCATCGCGTCGTCCGACTGCGGCCCGCTCGCCGACTGCCTCGAGAGCCTGCTCGACAAGCTACCGGCCACGCCGGCCGGCGGTCACATCGGCGACTGGCGGGTGAAGACGCAGGCGTTCATCGACGGACTGCGCCGGGCGGCGGCGGCCGGCGAAGACGTGGACTTCCACTGATGACGCGGATCGGCCCGTTGGTGGTCATCCTGCTTGCGCTGGGCGACGGCTGCGGGATTGACGTACTGCGACCCGCATCGGGCCTTAGTAGATGGAGCGCCGTGGCCCCGGGCGCTGGAGACGGGGCATTCGCGGGCGTGGTGACAGCGGAAGACGCGCCAGGGGCACCTGGAGACGCAGGTTCGAATCCTGCCGCCTGCACGAACGGACACAGGAGGGCACAGACGATGAGCAAGGCAAACTACAAGCGGTACTGGAATCTCGAGGAGCGCGAGCGCGCAGCACTGAACGAGGACGAGGTGCAGGCGTACCTCGCCGTGGAGCTGATGGAGCGCGGCGTGATCGCTCCACGCGCGCCGGTGCCGGAACCGATTTTGGAGCCGTCGCTGGAGCGCGAGTCGGTCTTCGTAATCGCCTACGGTTACAGTGACACGCTCGACCTGGCCTTCCCCACGTTCGAGGCCGCGCAGGCGTTCCTTGGCCTGGGCGCGCAGCTGATCAAGCGCGACTGGCAGGCCGGCAATGCGCGCTACCTGGAGCCGATCGACCAGGCGCGCGTACAGAGCGCGAGCGTGACGACGCAGGACGCAGCCCTCGCCGCGCGCGCCGAACTGCGCGAGAACACCGCGCGCAAGGAGCGCAACGAGACGGCACGGCGGGCGTATGAGCAGGCGATCGAGTCCGTCGACAAGGAGACGCGCGACATCTGGGCGGACTGGAAGCGGTGCCGCGGCCTAGTCGCCGACCACCTGCGCGTGATGGAGACGTGGGCCACCTACGTGGCCATGACCGGCGGAGACGAGGCGGTCGCGTGGAAATTCCTGACGCAGGCATTCGGCATGGTCCCGGCGCTCGCGGCGTTCGAGTTCAGCGGCGAGCCGCTGCCGGCGGGCGTCGCGACTGCGGATGGAGCGGCGAGCGGCGACGCCTCCGCTGCCATCGACGAGTCGCATGCGGCGGCCCGAGCCGATGCTGGAGGGGTGGCGTGAGCGACGACTTCTTCACGGACTTGGAGAACACCAAACCGTATCTCAAGGTCGCGGCCGAGGGCTTCGCCGGCTCGGGCAAGACGTACACGCTCGCCCAGATCGCCGTCGGGCTACACCAGCGCATCGGCTCTACGAAGCCGGTGATGATCTTCGACACAGAGAAGGCGGCCAAGTTCCTCCGACCCCTCTTCCAGAGGCACGGCATCAAGGTGCTGCACAAGGAATCCCGCAGCCTCGCCGACCTGAAGGAGGCGATGCGCCGCGCGCGCGAGGGGGCATCAGATGTGCTCCTGATCGACTCCATCTCCCACGTCTGGGAGAACTTCGTCGAGTCGTACAAGGCAAAGACCAAGCGAGGGAAGCTCGAGTTTCAGGACTGGGGTGTGATCAAACCGACGTGGAAGGCGGAGTTCGCCGACCCGTTCGTGCGCGACCCCTACCACACGCTCATGACGGGCCGAGCTGCGTATGAGTACGAGACCGAGAAGGTCGACGGCAAGCGCGAGATCTACAAGTCGGGCGTGAAGATGAAGGTGGAGGGGGAGACCGCCTACGAGCCCGACGTGCTGCTCCTCTTGGAGCGCTTCGAGGAGTTGCTCCAGGACGACAAGAAGGTCTGGCGCGAATGTACGGTGCTCAAGGACCGATCGACGCTCATCGACGGCAAGACGTTCAAGAACGCCACCTACGAGGACTTCGCGCCGGCCATCGAGGCGATCCTATCCGACGCTGTGACGTCGGCGCCGCGTGGCGAGCGCAGCGCGGGCGATCTGTTCACGACCGAGGAGGACAAGCGCAAGGCGGTCGTCGCCAAGGAGATCGCGCTGGAGAAGGTCCAGGCGTTGCTCGTCGAAGCCTTCCCCGGCATGACCGCCGACGAGAAGAAGCACAAGATCGCCGCGCTCCGATTCGCATACGGGCCTGACACCGTGTGGCGCGAGGTCGAGACGTGGTGGTCAGCGAAGATCATGGCTGGGCTGGAGTTGCTCCGGGTCTACGGCGAGAAGCACGGGAAGCTGGCGCCTGTAGTCGTCCCGCCCCCGGCAGAAGACAACCCGATGCCAGAGTGGGGCGGCGGTCCGCCCATCACCGCTGCAGAGGCCGAAGCCATCAGGGACGCAGAGCGCACGGTCAAGCCGGCGGGAGGAGATGCAGCGTGAGCAAGAACGAGGATCAGGCCAAGGTGTTTTTTAAGCTGACCACGGCAGAGGGCTTCGATCTCCACACGGGGTCGACGATCAACTACCGGCAGGCCCTTGCCAGGGCAACGCCGGTGCGTCCGCTCCAGACGGGCGAGCCGCGCCTGTGCTCGCCAACTGTACTGCACGCAGCGTCCGAGCCGCGGTTGACGTTCACGGGATTGCATCGCGAGCGACTGGGACTAGCGCAGCTAGCGATGTTCCGCGTCGCGGGCATCCCGCTGGTGAGCGACGGGCGCAAGTCGGGGTTCCAGGAGCTCCGCGTGATCGAGGAGTTGTCCGCTCCGGTATGGCAGGAGATCGTCTATGGCGGCGGGCTCGCAGAGCGCATCGCCAGCGCGCGCGAGATCATCGCGAATGCGAAGACGATCCCGTGGCTCAAGCCGGCCGGTCCGGTGGCGCTCGACCTGCTCCAGACACTGGCCGCCGAGCACATCGAGGCGCTTATCCCCTGGCAGAGATCCGACCATGCGACCTTGGACGTCCTGCCGGTCCGGGCCTTGACGGACCGACAGGACGCCCTCCAGGTGTCGGCACGGATGTATAACGCGAGGTTGACCGCCGCCGCCGACGCCGCCGCCGCCGCCGCCGACGCCGACGCCGACGCCGCCGCCGACGCCGCCGACGCCGACGCCGCCGACGCCGACGCCGCCGCCGACGCCGCCGACGCCGCCGCCGACGCCGCCGACGCCGCCGACGCCGACGCCGCCGCCGCCGCCGCCGCCGACGCCGCCGCCGCCGACGACGACGCCGGGATCATCAATAATCTCCACTGGTACGTCCGCCCCTACAGAGCTCTCTATCGGGCCTGGCGCTGGGAGGTCGCGATGGCCGGCAAGCCGAGCCCGTACTGCCCCCTGATCGAGATGTGGAGCCTGGGCTGCCTGCCCCTCGGGCTGTGGGATGGGGAGTACCTCGTGTACGTCCCTGGGACGGTGGAGTAGCGCCATGGCCGACCTCCAGCTTGAGTTCTACGCGGTCCTCGGCGCGGCCTTGCTCGCCGCAATCCTTCTGTGGCCGCTGTCGGCCCTCGCGTGGCTGATCTGGAGGGCGCCGTGAGTCACGAGATGGGCAAGTGCGATGGCTGCACCAGTCCGGCCGTCTACGAGGACTGGGAGACCGGCTTCTGCCAACGGTGGTGCCGGCGCTGCATGGCCGACGTGAAGGAGACGCGCGATCGGCCGGCTCGCGAGGCACGCGCAGAGGGCGGTGCTTTGGCGCTCTCCATGGTCGGCGCGGCGGTCGCACTGGTCGAGTCGGTGTGCAGGAGCCGCCCAGGCCGCGCTGCGATGGCGTCGCCGTGCGAGGCCTGCGCCACGACGCCGTCGCGGCACCTGCTCACGTGCGAGGCCTGCTGCCGGGGCCTGTGCCCTGACTGCTTCGCGCTCCCGACCTGCGACCGCGCCAGGGACGGCGGGCACAGGGAGGCGCGCACGTGAACATCGAGGGCAAGCTCGTGGTCGCATCAATCTCCGGCGGCAAGGACTCGGCGGCGCTGTCGCTGTGGCTCACCGAGCAGGGCATCGAGCACCGTCGCGTGCACATGCTCACCGGCTGGGACCACCCGGTCACAGGGGAGTACCTGCGCGGGGAGCTCACGCGTGTGCTCGGCCCCATCGAGGAGATCCGCGGCGACCTACTGATGCCGGACCTCGTGCGGAAGAAGGGCATGTTCCCGTCGCGCACCCGGCGCTTCTGCACCGAGGAGCTCAAGATCAAGCCGATGATCCGCTACATCGAGCGGATCGTCGACGCGGGCCATGACGTAGTCAGTGCCGTCGGCATCCGGGCCGCCGAGTCCGAGGCGCGTTCGAAGATGCCGGAGTGGGAGTGGAACAAGGACTTCGACTGCTGGGTCTGGCGACCCCTCATCGGGTGGACGGAACAGCAGGTCATCGACATCCACACGCATCACGGACTCCGACCGAATCCCCTCTACCTCGACGGGGCCGAGCGTGTCGGCTGCTGGCCGTGCATCTTCGCCCGTAAGTCTGAGATTCGCATGCTCGCCGACATCGACCCGGCTCGCGTCGACGAACTACGAGCACTCGAGGGCGAGATTACAGCCGTCGCCCGTGACAGAGCCGTGGCGAAGGGCGAGGAACTCAAGCACGACCGCACGTGGTTCCAAGGACAGGAGGCTGGCTGCACGATGCCCATCGACGAGGCCGTGGCGTGGTCCAGAACGTCGCGCGGAGGTAAGCAGGTCGAACTATTCGCGCCTCCGCGCGAGGGCTGCATGCGCTGGGGTCTATGCGAGACCGTGGCGCCCGCGGCACCCGAGGATGAGTCGTGACGCCCTGCATCGACTGCAGTACCCCGACCCGCTCGGCCCGGCGCGCGGAGGCAGCATGAGGGCGCAACGCCGCGACGTCACCGAAGCGGAGATGCGCATCCGCGGGAACCGCGACCAGCGCCTCTGCCCCGACTGCGGGGGGTGGTTCTGGTGGCCATGGGCTCGGTGCCTGCAGACGGTGCCCGACGAACGCGAGATCGGGACCGACGATGGCGTGGTCGAGTACGTGCGCGAGTGCCCTGGCGGGCGCCGTGAGGGCAGGCGATGAGCGGCCCTGTGTTTGTCTCCTGCGCCTGCTGCCTCGGCACCGGCCGGATGCCGCTTGGCCGCGCCCTCGCCGTGACGCTCGGAGTGCTCACCGATGCGGGCCCGATGACGACCGTCGACTTGCTCGACGAGTTGCATCGGGGCGGCAGCCGCGTCACACACAGCGCCCTGTGCAACCGCCTTGTGGCGCTCGAGCGACTCGGTCTCGTGAGTCGCGGGCAGACTGATGGTGAACGCGGGTACGACTGGCGCGCGGTGGTGGAGATGGCGGGCAAGTGACCACCGAGCAGATCCTCACCGCCCTGCTGGAGGCCCAGCGCCAGACCGTGGAGGCGCGGTGATCCTTCGCCCGCTCACGCTCAAGCAGGTCAACGCCGTCGTCGCCGCCTGGCATCGTCACCACAAGCCGGTGCGTCAGATGATGTTCGCCATCGGGGCGTTCGTCGGCGAGGGTCTGGCCGGAGCAGCGATCGTGGAGTGGCCCAAGGCGGAGGCGTTCGGCACCGGCATAGTCCGCGAAATCACCCGGGTAGTGACGCCGAACCGTGCCCGGTGCACACGACCGGACGGCGCCTGTTCTGCGCTCTCGCGCGCGTGCTGGCGCTCGGCCGCCGCCCAGGGCGTGCGCCGGATGGTAACCTACACGCGCATCGACGAGGCCGGCGCGAGTTATCGAGCCGCCGGCTTCGTGCCCACCGCCATCATCAAGGGCCGCGACTGGGACAACAAGAACAAGCCTGGGCGCTGGCTCCCCGGCCTCTACCAGCCCACGACTGAGACCATCGACCGAGTGCGCTGGGAGATCGGGCCCGACGCGGCGACGACGCGCGTCACGGTGCCGAGGTGACGGACTCCGAGCTCCTCGCGGCGATCCTGGCCGAGTTGCGCGCGCTCAACGAGCGCCTGAAAGGCGGTAGAACACGAGGATGGGCACCACCCGCAGAGGAAGGCCGATGCTCCCCGGCGTCCGAGTCCGAGGCCCGTACGAGCGACGCGACGGGCGCTGGCAGGTCGATGTCCGTGAGGGAGATGGCTCGCGAAGATGCCGCACGTTCACGGCGCTTGCTGACGGCCAGGAGTACGCCGACGAACTCCTCGCCACCGTCCGTGCCACGAACCCGATCACGATCGAGGACGCGATCGGGGAGTACGAGCGGCACCTGAGCGCCAAGGAGAACAAGTCGTCGTCGATCACCGACGAGCGCCGGGCGCTCCACCGGTTCTTCCCTGACCGGTCGGTGCGTCTACGGTCGGTGTCGGTGAGCCGGGCCCGAGCGCTGTACCAGGCGCTCGTGGACGAGACCGACGAGGGCGGCGCGAAGGCGCTCAAGGCGGCGTCTCACCGCAAGTATCTCCACGCCGCCGGCCGCCTGTTCAAGTGGTGCCTGAGCGAGGGCCTCGTCCCGACCAACCCCTTCGCCTCGGTGCGCCCCCAGGGCAGGCTTAAGCACGGCAAGACCCAGCACCGCGTGGACGAACTACGGCTGTGGGAGGCCGAGGCGTGGCACCGGGCGAGCGCTGGTGACCCGCGCGCCGTGGCCGCCCTGATGGCGCTCTACCTCGGCCTGCGGGCCACAGAGGTCACCTTGCGCGTCGTGCGGGACGTGGACGACGGCGGGAGGATCCTCTGGATCCCGGACGCCAAGACCCCGGCTGGCCGGCGGGCACTCGACGTCCCGGACGTGCTCGGCCCCATGCTCGTGGGACTGTGCGCGGGGCGCGAGCGGACCGAGTTCCTATTCCCGACCGCCTACGCCGACAAGGCGCGGCCGGGCGGGCGGGCGCACAAGCGCGATTGGGTGCGCGAGCAGGTCGTGGAGATCTGTGACGCGGCCGGCGTTCCCCGGGTCTCGGCGCACGCCATGCGCGGGGCCCTGGCCACCCTGGCGGCAGAGCGCGGGCAGCTCGGCCACCTGGCGGCGTTGCACTTCGGGCACACGTCGGTCGCCGAGACGAAGCAGTCGTATGCTGCGCCGGGCAGCGTCGAGAAGTCGGAGCGGGAGCGGGGGATGAAGGTCTTGCAAGGAGGGAAGCGATGAGAGTCTGGGTCGACAGTACTAACTTCGTGATCGCAGAGAGCGCCCGTGACGCTCTCGATATGGCGTGTGACAACGTCGGCGTGCCGCGCGACGCCGACGCCGAGACCCTAGAAGAGAATGGTCTCGATCCGCTCGAGGAGTGGCACTCGCTCCCCGACGATAAGGAGCTCGACATCGGCAGTGATGACCCGGATTGGCCGCGCCGTAAGATGACGTGCGCCGAGTGGTGCCGTGTCGAGGGTCGCGGGTTGCTGGGGTCCTCGGAGTGGTGACTTGTCGCTGCAGATGAGCCAGAGGCTGGCGCAGCGAGAAGTCCCGCTGTCACCGACGGGAATGTGGCATGAAGGGACGTCATAGCACGTCCTGCGGCGCGCACGCCCGCTCACCGACGGTGACGGGCATGCTCGGGGGAACGGAGCCGGGTGCGTTCGCAGCGAGTTAGCAGCGAGAAATCAACGCCGCTGCGACTCCTTGTACGAGTAGCCGGAAGTCCCAATAGCGACGGGTATCATGGCAGGCAGGCAGTACCACAACATCGGTCGGTCTCGTCGGTGACTGCTGGTACTGGGATGGTCAGTGTCGATTTCCCTTGCGTCGCCGTTAACGCAGCGTTATACGTAGATACATGGGCACGACAAACACGGTGGAGGGAACGACCATGACGACCGACAAGACGATCACCGAGACGCAGGCGCGTGAGTTCCGTACCGTGCCGTGCGGTCACGCAGAGTGTGTGCCTTCTGATAACCGTGCAGCGGTGTGTAGGTTCATGCCAGCCGAAGGCGCCTGCATTGGACATCGTCTCAACTGCGAGTGCATGACGTGCGTCGACGCACGTGCGAAAAGGGACAAGGCGGGCGGGGCGGGGACCGGCTGTCAGCACCCGGCCGACAAGGCCTCGACCGCGACGCTCCTGCGCACCTGCCCCGACTGCGGCGCGGAGTGCAGCGGCACGAGCATCGGCGACGACGACCTGTGCTACGACGAGCGGTGCCCGCTGCACGTGATGGCGGGCCCTCCGATTGTGGAGTACAGCGTCAACGCGCGCGACTCCGAGACACCCGCGCCCTGGATGTCTGCCCCCGGCGTGACCCGCGTGCAGCCCGGTGCGCAGGACAGCGGGCGGTGCCGGTTCGCGGTCTGGACGACCGACCCGTCTGCGCTCGAGGCAGCTCTCGAGGCGGACGACGACGTGCTGGTGTACAGCCGTGGCTAAGCCCGGCCGCCGCAAGCGGCCCGGGCCTGCCCCCAGCGGGGACGCGATGGTCCTCCTGGGCCTCCGGGTGCCCATCTCGCTCCGGGCCGCCCTGGAGGCGCAGGCGAAGCGCGCGGGCGTGGAGGCGTCGGCCCTCGGTCGGCAGCTGCTGCAGGAGGGCCTCGCCGGACTCAGCCCGGACGTCGACCGGCGCCGCGCGGTCCGCGCGCACGCCCATGCGATCGTCGAGCTGCTCGACCGGCCCTCGGTAGTGCGCCTGGTCTGCGAGCCGGGGCGACCGTGCTCCTACCACGCGGACGGGGGCTCGACCTACGAGCGGTGTCCGGGGCGGTGCGACGTGATGGGGTGCGACGAGATGGCGGTGGGGGAGACGGAGGGCGGGGACTCGTACTGCGCGCGGCACCTGGCCGAGCGACAGCCGAGGTGCCGATGAGCTGGGGGAACCGAGTGACGGGCGCGCTCACGCCGGCCTGTGGCTGCCCCTCGGAGGACTGGACGCCGCCAGGCGGGCCGGTTCGTGTGGGCGGCTACGAGTACTTGGGCGGGCGGTACAGTTGCAGGAACCACCCCGCCACGATCGCCGTGGATGGCGTCGACAACGAGCAACTGCGAGAGGAACTGGCCATCGAGCGCCACCTGCACGTGACCGTGACCGGGAAGAACATCGACCTGCACGGGCGTGTGCTCGAGCTCGAGGCGGTGCTGCAGCAGGTGGTGACGTCGCTCGAGCGGGGTGACGTCCAGATCGCGAAGCAGTTGGCCGAGGCCGCCCTCGGCCCTAACGTCTAGCCCCCGTACCACCACAGGTACCCAAGGATCACCAGGCCAACGATGAGCAGGACGCTGGCCAGGGCCCTGAGCGTCTCGAGGGCGACGTCCCTCACGGCTCACCCCGCCGGCGTGATGTCGAGGTAGTACTCTCGGCCGAGCTCGAGCTGGTCGGCCGAGGCCTTGTTGACCGTGTAGAAGGTCAGCTGACCGGCCGGCGTCCACCTGAAGAACGATTCGTTCTCGGGGCTGCCGCTTGTTACCGCGCGCATCGTGATGTTGAACTGCTCCCCGTTGGGCTCGACATTCTCGACCTTGAACTTGCAGCGAACGCTCATTGATTTGCTCCTTCACCTTGGGGCGTAGCAGAGCCGTTTCTTGCACCGCTTGGAGCGGCACCAGACGAACCGTTGGCGCCCGACCCGGACGGTGCTCCGGCAGGCTGGACAGAGCCACACCTCGCCTGGACTTCCTCGCGCCACGCCTTCGCGGCGTTGAGGTTCTTGGTGAGCGTCTGCGTCGCGACGAGATCCAGGCACACGATGTGCGGGGCGAGGCACGTGCTACCTGGATCCCCCACGTACTCCGCCCGGATCGGCAGGAACTCCGGCTCCGGCGGCAGCACGCACGCCGCTGGCTGCGGGCTGGGCGACGGCAGGGCCAGCGGGGGCGGCTTGTGGGCCACCGAGCAGGCGACGAGCGCGGTCAGCAACAGCAGTGGGCTCCAGATTTTCATCGAGTACTCCTTCGAGGCGCGCGATCTCCTCGGCCTTCAGCGCGATGATCTTCTCCAGGCGGATGCTGGTCTCGATGTGGGCTGAAGCCTCGCGTCCGAGGTCGCGCACCGTGTCGGCGTGCAGCTGGCGGGCGCGCTTCAGCTCGACGTCCAGCCGGCCCGTGGTGACCTTCGCGGCGGCGTAGGCCAGCGCCAGCCCCACGGCGAGGCAGGCCATGGCGGCGATGATGAGAGCGAGGCCGACGGCGGCGGTCACTCGAGCACTTGCTCCCAGTCTTCCGCAACCTTGGACCAGAATAGTTCTGGCGTCATCGGCCGGCCGCTAGGCTTGCCCTTCATGGCGCCTCCACCCGCGACACGACCGCACCCCGTGGCGGGTGTAGCGCGCGCGCCAGGCGGGCATCTCCTTCGGTGATCCGGTAGAAGCCCTCGGTATCCCAGTTCCCCATCAGAGACTTCTTCATGCTCCGGCGCATGATGCTGGTGTCGTTGGTACTGTGGCCCAGACCGAGGGCATGGCCGAGCTCGTGGGTCGCGTTGTGGTAGACGGCTACGATGTCGATCGGCTCGAGCGTGACCACCGTGGATGGACGACCATTCTCACACTCGCTCGCTGCCAGGCCGGTAGCCCTGTCTCCATGGTCGTCATCGGACACGTCGCCTGTGACCATGAGCACGTCGCTAGGCTTCTCCGCATCCTCGTGCCAAACGAAGGCGTCGCGACCCATGGCGTAGTTCCAGTCGCTCATCGCTCGAGCTACCTGGCGGCGGTACCCCTCCGCGCTCTTGTCGATGTCGACGGTGATGGGCAGGTCGCCCCATGACGTGCAGACGTCGGGCCCCGCCGGGGGCGCGAGCACTCGAGGGATGGGGACGGCGCAAGCCGCAAGGAGGCTGAACGCCACGAGGGCGCCGAGAAACCGTCGGGTCATGGGGTCGTTCCTTCCGTGGGAGCTGGCGCGGGCGCCACTTGGCGGGCGCCGGTCACACGCGCAATCTCGAGAAGCTGCTCGTGGATGAGCTCGAGACGATCCTCCAGCTTGTCGAGTGAGCGCTCGACGACGCCAGTGCGCGTCTCCAGGACCCGCACGTCTGAGCGGAGCGCGCCCATCGGCGCCCTCACCTGCTCGACGTCGGCCCGCGTGGCGTGCTGTGAGCTCCAGAGCGCTGCGGAGGCGCCGATCGCGAGCAGCGCGGCGGCGGCGCCGGCGAAGCCCTTCAGCCAGCCGAGGCGCTTGTGGCCCACCTCGAGCCGGTCTTCCAGTGGGCCCGGCGAGAACACGTGGCGCGGCTGCGTCATGGACCAGTCTTAGGTCGCGACCCTGCCGCAGGGCGCGCTACCAGCCGATCGCCGCGCGCAGGCCTTCGGCGAGCGAGGCGTGGCCGTTCTCGTTGGGATGGACGGTATCGAAGTAGAGGTTGTTGGCGCCCGTCGAGTACGGCGTGATCAGCGTGGTCCCGTCGATGAGCGTCGCCCACGCGCGCGTCGACACCAGCGTCCCGATCTGCGTGCGGTAGGCGGCCAGCGTGTCACCGAGGCCGTTCGCGACTTCGCTCGAGCGCAGGAGCGGGGTCACGATCCAGATGCGCGCGCCGGGGTGCGCCGCGTGCCAGTCGTCCATCAGATTGCCGTACGAGGTCGAGAAGTTGGCCAGCGTCCACGACGCGCCGTTGTAGTCGTTGGTCCCGATGATGCTCACGATGTCCGTGAGCCGGATCCCCATCGAGCGGCGCACGAACGCGAGCCGCTTGGTCGCATCATCGGTCATCGAGCCGACGGTGCCAGCGCCGCAGTCCTCGGCCAGTTGGCGCCCGCTGTGCGCCTCGCAGATGATGCCGCCAGGGAACGACTGCCGCATCACCGGCACGACGCCGCCGAGCAACGCATCGGTGCAGCCATGGCCGGCGGAGATCGAGTCGCCGTAGACCATCATCTGCCGGCCGCGGTTCTCCATCGGCGGCAAGACCTCGAGGTACACGTCCGATGGGACGTAGAGCGCGTTGATGGCGGACCCGACGATGACGGGCGCCGGGATCGTGCCCGAGTTGTCTTTCAGCGGCGCATAGATCTCGACCGTCTTGACGCCGGGCGGCAAAGTGAAGGTCGTGATGTTGTAGCTGTTCAGCGCGCCGACGAGCGGGATCACGCCGATCGCCTTGCCGTCGACGTAGACTCCTGGGTGCGCGTTCGCGCTCAAGAACTGCCGCAGATAGTCGACTGCGATCACCGTCGAGTTCGTCCGGAACACCAGGCGCGCGCCAGCGCTCGAGTCGTTCTTGCGCGACGTCGCGCCGAAGCGCAGGTTGTCGTGCCACATGCCCGAGTGGACGACGACGCGGGCGAAGCTCGCGTTGAACGGTGCGGCCAGGCTGCCGAGCGGAATCAGGCGCACGCGGGTGACCAGCGCCGTCGCCTGGCTGGTGGTGCCCTTGCCCGTGTTGTGGACGTGGATCTGGCAGCGATACTCGGTGCCGGCGACGACCGCGCCGACGCAGGTGAAGCGCTGCACCGCCGTCGTGAGCACGCAGACGGTCTCCGAGATCACGGTCGTTCCGTCGACCTGGTAGAGGCCGATCACGATCGTCTGGTTGGTGAACGTGGCCGGCAGCTTCGCGTCCACTTGGAGTTCAACCTGGGTCGCACCCACCGGTGCCACGAACTGGTGCGCAATCCGACCACTCGCCGGTGCGGCCTGGTTGCGGTTGAGTCGCACCGCGTCCGCGCGCGTGGCCCCGTCGAGGTCGACATAGCTCTCGCGGCTGGGCGTCTTCTTCGGCGCGTTGGACGAGTCGATGACGTCCCACTGCTTCGCGTAGACATCGCCCAACAGGATTGTGTTCAGCTCGATCATGACGTCGTCTCCTGGAATCGGTGCGGGTGCTGGCGTCGCCACGAAGTTGCCGCCGCTCTGCAGGGCACGCGGAGCCCCGGGCGGGCGACCTACGAACACGCCTCCGCCAGTGGGCTGGGCATCCGAGCCTGAACCTGAACCTGAACCTGAACCGCGCTTGCTGCTGAAGCCCATGGGAGCGGTCCTCGCTACGGGATCTGGCTGTTAGGCGTGAGCGGGCGCAGGGCCTCGAGCCGGCCCAGCGCGCGCGTCTCGACGCGGTTGTCCGCGTACTTCACGCGGATGTCGTAGAGCTCGGCGCCCGGCGATTCGGCCAGCTCCACCAGGAGCGCCTCGTCACCCGGGCGGAAGCGGACGGTGAACTTGCCGTCGGTCGGTGTCGCCGAGAGCACGATCTGCTTCGTCCCCGGGGCCTCGCCGGCGATGTCCGTCACCGTGTCGCGGTCGAAGAACGCCTGCACGTCAGAGGCGGACCGCTTGACGGTCATGGCCACGCGCGCGCCGGTGAGATCCACGGCCACGCCAGCGGCGTCGACCACGCGGAATTCCTGCGACCAGGAGTCCCCGGCCACGAGCGGCATAGAGCCAATGCTCGTCAGGTACGCCTCGGTCAGGTTGATCTGGCGCCCGGTGGGCGAGAGGTCAATGGTTGCCACGAGGAGCAGGCTGCGCTGGCACCCTGCCGCCAACTGAGCCGGGAGCACAAACGTTCACCTTGTCCGGATCCCGTGAGCGCCTTAGTCTGGATGGAACATGAAAACTCTTGCGCTGGTGCTCCTCGCTCTCGTCCTCATGGGCTGCTCCGAAGAGACCGCCTCGACAGTGTCGCCCAGCGAGCAGCGCTGCGCCGCGATCGCCGAGTGGCAGTGCCGCTGCGACGCCGGCGCGGACGCCAAGCGCGCCGCCCAGTGCATCGACTACACCGTGTCGCTGTGCCTGGACTACCCGAACTTGCAGGAATGGTCCGCGTCGTGCGAGAGCGCACTGGCCGAGCTGGCATGTCCGCTGAACGGCCCCATCCCCGAGGTCTGCTCGTACGCGACCGGCGATCCGACTAACTAGACCCCCGCGAGCTCCCAGCGGACAAAGCGGATGATCTGGTTGGCCGCGCCCGAGGTGATCTTCAGGCCGATGGTCTCGGCGTCTTGGGCGCCTCCGTTGGCCTCAAGTTGCACGCCACCACGGCGCCCGTTCATCCAGAACGCCTCCGTGGCAGAGCCCAGATAGCCCGATGCCGTGCCCGTGGCGAGCACTGTATCCGTATCTCCTCCGGCGGTGGCGGCATGGAAGCGCCGAATGACCTCGACCGTCGCTGGCGTCGTCAAGCTGAGGTCGCCCACGATTCGGGCGCGCAGTAGCCGAGCATTGAAGAACCCGTGGGCTGGCGGGAAGATGCGCACCACTTGGCTAGCGGCCGAGGACTGGAGGCCGCCGGACGTGATCGCCGTCGCCCAGCCGGACTCGACGTTGACGCCGCCCCCGTTGCCGAACGTGTAGGTGTTCTGCACGATCGAGTTGGCGGGCATGCGGTAGTCGCGGCCGTTCGTGAGCCAGTCGTGCGTGGTGTTGTGGGTCGCCGGCACCAGGATGCCGGCGAGCTTCACGAACCCGGCCGGGACTGCCGGCTCAGTCGGCGACGCCGCCGGCGTGCCCGCCACGAGCTGCGCGGACATCTTGACTTTGCGCTTCTTGGCAAACGTCTGCGAGCTCAGGAGCCCCGTCGTGGCATCCTTGAAATCGCGAGTGACGTTGTCCGCCGCGTCCGCTGCTTCGTGCTCAAGCTTGATGCAGACGAGATCGATGCGCGGGTTCGTCGCGTCACCGATGGCCGTGGTGAAGTCGATCTCCTGCGTGTTCAGATAGTAGGTCAAGAACAGCGGATCGGTGCCATCCGGGACGCCCGCGTTCAAGCACTGCCCGATCAGGCCGCGGGCGCTCACGAGTTGCCGCGCCGAGGCACCCGGCTCGATGTAGCCTCCGCCCCCGAGCGCGAAGCATAGGGTCTCGCCAGGACGGACACCTGTGCGCTCGCCCACGCCGGCGACGCCGTTCCTGATGCGCAAGGACACAGCCAGGTCCCAGAGCTGAGCGCGCAGGTGACGCTGCAGGTTGTTCAGATCGGCGGGATCGAGTCCCTCACCGTCGAAGAACTGAACCTCTCTCACTTCGTTGGCCATGTCCTGGCCACCCTGCGTCGAGACCCTGCCGCTACGCGACCAGTCGGCGCTCGGTGTAATGCAGAATTCCTGCAGCCTTGCGCTGCCGCAGCGCCTCGTGGATGGCCAAGCGCAGAGCCTCGGTGGTCCCAAACGGTGTGATCGCGACCATCGCCGCTGGTTGACCCGGCCCGCTCATTCGGTAGCCCCGGCCGAAATAGGCGTCCTTCCGGTTGTGCAGCGCCCCGTTGACCTTCCAGGTGCCGCCGTAGGTCTCAGCGATGCCGGAGGCGTTCGTGTACTTCACGCCCGTGTTGCCCGTGAAGCCCGTGATCGTGAAGTCGCCGTTGTTGGCTCCCGAGGTCGCCCCGGCGATGGTGAGGATCTTCCCCTGCATCCACGCCGCCCACGGCGCCGCCGCGAGCGTGAGCGTCATCGTCGTTCCGACCTTGGTGAAGGCGTCGGCGCCGGCGCCCGTGCCGGTGGACTGCTGGCGGGTGAGGAACCACGCGCGATCCCTGCGCAGCTCGACCAAGCCGAAGTCGTTGGAACTCACGCCGCCGGCATCGAGCATCGCGTCGATGAGCGCGAGCAGCGCCGGCCGCGTCAGCATGTCCGTGAATGTCCGCAGGCGCTGGCGCAGCGCGGCGTCCGTTTCGGCGTTGGCGCGTGACGTGTCACGATCGCGCGCGTGCTGGCCGAGCCAATCGGGCTCCAGCCCCGTCGCGCCGACGGCCGTCAGGATCCCGCCCTGGGCTCTCCAAAAGTCGACTTGGGTCTGGACGCGCGCGAAAATCTTTACGAGAGCCCCCATTTCCTCTTCAGCGCGGGCGCGCTCGAAGAGCCAACTGGGCAGGCTGCCCCGGATCCAGTCATAGATCGCTGTCTCTTCGGCAGTGAACGGCATCTAGATGTGTCTCCACCACTCGCGGCGCACGATGAATCCGATGTTCCCCTGACTAACGCCGAAGGCGCGAGCCAGGCTCCGCTGGGACTCGCCACGCGCGGCGCGCGCGCGAATCTCGACGACCTCGTCCGCGGTCAGCCGCGCAGTGCCTACGCGCTCACCACGTGCCAGCTTCTCCGGGTGCAGGCGCGATCCGTGCCGCTCCCCGCTTGCAGTCCGGCGACGATCGATGATCCGAGCGCCGGTCGCCTGCCGTCCCTTGGCCACCATGTCGGCATGGTTGTCCGCCTGCGTGCCGAGAAAGAGGTGATCGGGCCGTACACACCGTGGGTTGTCGCACCTGTGCAAGACATCAAGTTGAGGTGGCGGCTCTATACCACGCGAGAGTTGCCAGGAGACGCGATGGGCACCTGTATCGCCCATGCCCCTGGGACCGAGGGCGATCCGGCCATAGCCACGCCGCCGTCCAGCCCGCCACTCCCAGCAGGCGTTGCCGTCGGCCTTCGTCACCTTCGGCCAGAAGCGTTCTTCAATTGCGCGCATCGTCTACTCCGCAGCCAGAGTGATGCTGCCCGCCCGGATGACCTCGTTCGCCGCCGCGCTCACGTCGGTCGAGAGCACGACGCCGAAGGTCGCGTCGACGTAGAACGTGATCCTGAAGATCCGGTCGGGGTCGACGGCGATGAGCGCGCCCTTGAGCTCGTCCAGGTAGAGCGTCTCGCCCATCGTCAGCTTGCCCATGCGGTTCGTGATCGCGGCCTGCAGCACCGTGAGGCTGGCCGCGACGTTGAGGCCCGCCTTGACCTTCAGCTTCGCGAAGACGTTCACGGTCTTCAGCACGGCCGAGTTGACTTGGACGACGGTCCCGGCCGCCCGCCAGTTCTCGAGCTCGGTCTGGACCAGGGCATTGAGCTCGGTGTTGGAGTTGCCGGTGCCATCGGCGACGAAGACGGTCACGAGCCCGGTCGCGCCCTCGCTCACCTTGGCCGAGGCCACGCCAGGCACGGTGCGCGCGCCGTACTCGAGCGCCGCGATCGTGCCGCGACGGATGGTGCTCGGGAACGTCCGCACCCGTTCGCGGTACGACTCGTCGCTCTCCGCCTCCGCTCCGCCTGCGGCGCGCGCGGTGTTGTTCACCGTGAGCGTCGAGTCCCAGAGCGTGGTGAGGATGCGGGTGATTTTGGCGATTGCGACGTTGCCCGCCGCGCCCGCCACCTTCGCGCGCGCGGAGACTGTCTTGGCGCCCGTCTCGGCCGCGCCGTAGGTGACATCCGCCAGCGTCTCGAACTGCACCTCGTTGCCGAGCGTGTCCACGAGCGTGGCGACGATGGTCCCGGTGAAGATGGTGCCCGCGCCGGCCGCAGCGGTCGCGCGGTTGAACGTGAGGGTCACCAGCGCCTTCGCCGCAGCCTGGGCGACGATGCCGTAGCGGTCGTCGCCCAGCGCGCGCAGCGCATCGCCCCTGGCCGTGTCGAGAAAGAGCTCGGCGAACCTCGCCGCGGCGTAGCCTACCGACTTGTCGGCGCCGGCAGCCGCCGCAGCCAGCAAGAGGTCAGTCACATCCCCCGGCTCAGCAAAGAGATCCGGCCGGCGCAGTTGGAGCTCCGCCCGGCCGACGGCAAATAAGTCCTCGTAGCTGGGCGAGATGGCCATGCCAGCCGAGGCTGCGCCGGGACCCTGCCGCTACGCGTACGCCGCCCGGATGAGCAGCTTCTGTATCTGCTCGATCTCCTCGCCCTGGGCCTCGACGATGGCACTCGCGAGCCCGTCGACTTCGAGATCGGTACCGTCCTTGAGCACCATCTTTGCCATCTTGATCGCCACGCGGTGGTGCTCGATCATCTCGCGGAGGAACTTCTTGTCGGCCGCGTTGAGCATCAGCGCTCCTCGGTGAACAGGAACGGCCGGAACGTGAGCGCAGTGCCCTTCACACGCACGCTCACCGCCACCTTGACCGCCGACTCGAGCACCTCGACCGCGACCTCGACGCCCTCGATGCGCCGGTCCTGGAGCAACTGCGTGCGGATGCGCGTCTTGAGCTCCTCGACCTTCGCCGACGTCTTCTCCTCCTTCACGAAGTCCTGGACGCCCACGCCGTACTCCGGCCGCGCCTTGTACTCGCCCGGTCGGGTGATGAGCCGGTGATAGATGGCCTGTCTGACGGCCTCGAGCCCGGTCACGAGCGTCCAGTCGCCGTCCGGGAAGACGTGGAAGTCGCCGTCGAAGACGACGTCCTTGCCGAGCTGGCGCGCGCGCTCGTCCGCGCTGGGCCGGAGTTGCAGGTTCGTGGAGCCGAGGAGCTGATAGCCGCTCATTTGGACCTCAACACGGTGGTGCCGGCCGGCGCCGACGGGGCCGCGAAGCTGGTCACTGGGGCCGCGGCCGTGCCCGTGCCACCCGCGCCCGCCGCCGCTGCGATGGTGAGCACGTGGATGTGCGCATCGAACACGGTCTTGTGGGCGTCCACCGTCGCCTTGAGCGCGTCCACGTCCGCCTTGGTCGCCAACGGTACCGCCTGGCTCGCCGTCCCGTCGTGCACGAGCAACTGGCCGCCGGTGGGCACGCAGGCGACGTAGGTTGTCGGCCCCAGGCCGTCCGGCACCTGCCCCATCGACTCGGCGGCGATGATGACCGGACCGGCCTCGAGTTCGCCGCCCGGCACACCCACGATGACCTCAGCGCCCACCTGCGGGATCGCCCAGAAGCCCCGCCCGGCGCCGCCGCCGAGCCCGCTGAGGCGCGCGGAGCAGCGCACGAGCGACGGCTGTAGCTCGACCTCAACGAGCACGTCCGCGCCGCCCTCGACGATCTCGAAGTGGCTGCCCGCGTCGGCTACCACGATGCCGCGCGCGACGTGCACGCTGCCATCGTCGAGCAGTTCGCGCCATCGGCTCACGTCGAGGCGTACCGTGGGCTTCTGCGTCCTGCGCCGCCGAACCTTCATAGCGCCTCCGTAGGGACCGCGACAAAGTCCTGCAATTCCACGTCGATCTCGATGCCGCTCTCTGCGGAGAAATCGTACGAGCACTCGCGGATCCGCAGCGGGCCGCGTAGCGTGTCCACGACGTCGAAGTTGCGGCTGAGGAACCGCGCCACGTCGTCGGGGAAGCCTGCCGCGCGCAGCCGCTCCGTGCGCGTGGCCTCCGACAACTGCGCCAGCGCCTCGGTGTTGTAGACGTCGAAGTCGATGGCGGCGGCGTCGCCGGTGCGCATGGTGAGCAAGTCATTGCCGTGCAGATCGACGAGGTCATTCGTGCCGATGTGCACGGTCTGCTCGCCGCGCGCGATCAGGTCGTAGACGGTGCGCGCGATCTCACGCAGTTGCACCTCGCTGGTGATGCCGTTGACCTGGTAGAGCTTCACCTGGTCCCGCTCGGTCCCGACGCCGGTGGCCGCTTTCTGGCCCTTGGCTGGGTAGCGGCCGGCGTAGGTCTGGCGCGTGCGCTCGTCGTAGCTACGGACCTCGATCTGTGGGTTGATCTCCTTGCCCATGTGGCGCTGGACCTCGAGCCGGGTGAGGTTCCGGCCCCAGGCGAAGCGGCGGATCGGCTGGGTCGACTCGGAGGGCAGGCGGAGCAAGCCCGCGCGTGCCTGCGCGAGGACGTGCGGCTTGGTAAGCACGACGTCCATGCCCTCGACGAAGAGGATGAAGCCATGCATCTGGGCCATCCGATAGGCCACGTCCCAGAAGGACGACTTCTCCTTCACGGGTTGGCCCTTCTTGTTCGTTCGCCGCGCAGTCGAGCCCACGATGGGCAGCGAGGACTTCAGCGACTCGGGCTCGACCCGCAGGCGCGTCACGCCTCCGGGGTCGCCTTCGCGGACGAGCTGCTCGAGCTGGACGTCCAGCCGCAGGCCCGACGGGCTGCGCCGGCGCGGATCCCACTCGCGCCCGGTGAAGAGCGCCGTGTAGTCCTGGCCGTCCAGGCTCACCGTGTGGCCCGAGTCGCCGTACTCGGACGCCACGTCGTCGACGAGCCCGGCGAGCAGCGGCTTGAGCAGCACGTTGCCTTGCGCATCCTGCGGCACCGGAGCGCCGAGGTAAGGCGCGTTCCACAGGAAGAGCTCGACGGCGGCGGCGCGGATCTGCTTCGGCGCGATGGGCAGCATGCGCGCGTCGAACTCGACGTGGAACGAGTCGGGCTTGTTGTAGCTGTTGCGCACGACTTTGAGCGCGCTCGGGCGCGCCGGCACGAAGACGGAGTTGTTGAAGCGCCGCACGAGCCCACCGAAGCGCGGGTGTAGCTCGAGCCCCTCCGGCGGCCTCCCTGTCTCCATGACGACTGCCAGGCCCACCAGCGCGGAGGGGTAGAACACCTTGCCTGCGGGCCCCTGCGCGCCTGCGCGGGCCTTGTCGGCGAGCCCCGCCATCAGCCAGCCCCAGCGATCACAAGGATCTCATCACCGGTCATCACGGTGGCGGTGAGCCCGTTGCGAGCGGCGATCGATCGCCAGTGGTGCGGCGAGCCGAAGAAGCGCGTGCTGATGCCGTAGATGTGCTCCCCCGACTGCGGACGGTACAGCGCGCGCGCGGTCGGGTCGGCGCGGTCCGAGAGCGCCTGGGCCGAGTCGGTCGAGTGCAGGCCGAGCAGGCGGAGTTGGAAGCCCAGCTCCTTGGTCCACTGGTCGAAGCGCAGCACGTCGGCGGCGGTCCGGTAGCCCATCTCCGTGTCCGAGCGCAGCACGATGAGGCGGTTCAGCGCGCTCGCCGCCGAGCCGCGGATCTGAGTGAACAGCTGAGCCATGCGCAAGATCCCGCCCCGGTCGTCGCCGCCCGGCAGGACGAGGCGTTGCTGGAGCGCGCCATCGGCCTCAGCGAACGAGGCCTCGATCGCGTCGAGATCCGAGCCGACGTCGGCGAAGACCGTCCCCTCAAGCGCGGCCACGGGCGCCTCGCCACGTAGCTCGCCGAGCTGGGCGACGTCCTCCGCCAGGGCGTCGGTGAGCGCCGAGGCGGACAGCGGGCGGTTACTCACGTCGGGGAGGCGCAAGAACTCGGCGTCCTCCTCGCTCTGCGGCGACAGCGTGAAGCGGTAGGCGATCTTGCTGTCGTGCGAGTAGGTGTACTCCGCGTCGGTGATGAGCCCCACCCACGACAGCCCGTTGAACTCGAGCCTCACCAAGTTCGCGCGGCGCACCATGTCGTTGAAGGCGCGTCGCGTGGATCGCGCGAAGCCGGCGCCGTTCCATCGGTCGTCCCACTCGCCCTCGAGCTCCTGGTCCTTCGAGTTCGGCCCCAGCACTTGGTACGTGGGCGCATCGCCGCCCGAGTAGTCGGTGCGTTTGTGGCGCACCGACGTCCCGAACGTCCACGGACGGCGCCATCCCGAGTGCTTGTCGGCGGTCCACTCGAAGCGCGCGGCGCCGCCCGGCACGTCGGCGCCGGGGGCGACCAGTTCGGTGACTACGAAGCGCTCGGCCGCCATCAGCTGCCGCCCTCCCGGAACACGTGGCGCGACGCCCCCGGGTTCCGCAGGGCGTCATGGACGAGCGCGCCGAGATCCATCGAGAAGCGGTCGGGGTCATCCGATATGACCGTGACCTCGACGTTCACGTTGGCCGCCGGGATCTTCGGGATCTTCTTCGCGTCGGTCGGGTCGTTCACGTTCGGCATCCCGCCGAAGCCGGGCACGAGGCTCAGGGCCCGGCTGAAGATCAGGCCCACCTTGTTGGAGACGCCCGCGTCCATCTCGGCACCCCACGCCTTGATGGTCATCTTGCTCCACAGGTCCGCGCCCAGCGCGAAGGCCTCAGGGAGCCCGCTCTTCTCGTACATCGCCTGGCGGTCAGGCGCGGACATGGTGCGGAGGAACTTGCTCTCCTCGTTCAGCGCCTTGTTGAGCGTGTCGATGTAGTTCTGGATCGCCTGGGTTGACATCCCCGCGTCGACGCCGGACGTCGCGATCGCGGCGCTGTTCACGAATTTGCGGGTCTTCCCCTGCACGAGGAAGCCGATGTCGCCCGCCTGCGTGAGCATGCGGTTGGCGCGTGTCAGATCCGCCTGGCGCATCTCGCGCGAATTCTTGAGACGGTCGCCCTCTTCGCCGAAGCTGTACTCTTTCGCGCCGCGGTTGAGCACTGCCCAGTCGCCCTGGGCGTTCACCCGCCGTTCCTGCCGCGCCGCGATGTCGTCGGCGATGATGGGCGCCGCGATCGCCGCCGCGGCGAGCGGCGCAGTCACCAGCGTGAGAGCCGACGCGAACGCGCCGAGGCTGCCGGGCCCGCTGCCGGCGATCTTGGCGAGCAGGCCGGTGATGTTGCCTACCCCGCTGAGACCGCCTACCACCGCGCCCACACCCTTGCTCACCAGGTACGCCTTGGCGAGCGACATCAGCAACTCGCGGTTGTCGACGACGAAGCTGGCGATCTTCTGCACCATCTCGAAGCCCTTCATGAGGGCATTCGTGAAGTCGGCGGCGAACTGACGGATCTTCTCGGGGTTCTTCTCGATCCAGGCGTTCCACTTCTGGACCTCGGCCGTGATCGCCTTGAACAGCGGCAGGCCGATCTTACCCGCCGCGATCTGCAAGTTGTCCTTCAGGGTCGAGGTCACGCCGGCGAAGCTCTCGCCCATCGCCTTGGCGGCGCTCTTGAGCGCGGGGTCGTTCAGCGCCGCCAGGACGATGGCGTTGCGGCGCTTAGTCGTCATCTTGTTGAAGGCTTCCGCCGTTACGTTCTGGGATGCGAGCAGGACTTGAGCGGTTCGGTCGCGGCTAGTGACATCACCCGAGAGCATCTGCTTCACGTCGAGCGAAACCATGTCGGCCCGCTCACCGAGCGCGGCCGCGGCGATCGTCGCTCCAATCGTCATCTCTTTGAGCTGCTGCATGCCGATGCCCGCACGGTAGGCGCTCGCGGCGATCCCGGCGTGCATGTCGAGGAAGTCCTTGGTCTCACCGACGGAGTTCTTCGCGACCTGCTGGTAATCCTCGAACAACTGGTTCGCGTGCCCCATGGCAACGTCCCAGCGGCCTCCGAGCAGGAGCTTCTCCTGCGCGGCTAGGCTGATGGTCGACTTCTCGATCGACGAGTTGAAGCCAACGAACGCCTGCGCGCCGGCGCGCAGCACGCCGTACCCGGCGAGCGCCGTGGCGACACCGCGCAACGACGACGTGAGTCCCCCCATCGAGCGCGACGCCCTGTTGGCGCTGCCCTCGATGGCCTTGAGCGGCCCCGATGACTCGTTTCGAGTTTTGTAAATGGTTTCGACGAGGTACGTCGTGGTCGTGCCAGCCATGCGCTACCCTCACCGTCGACGATGCATCGCGACCCTGCCGCTATTCGTCCGGGGTCATCTGACCCGCGCCGCCGCCGTAGAGCGCCTCAAGGTAGGTCTGCACCGACTTGTGCAGGTGCCAGCGGTCATGCGTCGAGAGGCGCATGTACTCGCGGAAATCCATCCCCTGCCTCCCGATCATCACCCACTCAGCAATCAGCTGGCGGCGCAGGCGCCGGTAGATGGGAAACGGGCCGCCTACCGCGTCGCCAGCGTCTCGGGGTCGACGGCCTCGCCTTTTCCCAGCTCATCCTCCGCCTCTGGGACCTGGTTCAGCTTGCTGAAGCACCGCAGGGCGAACTCGGCCGAGCGGTTGGTCCAGTCGTCGAACTCCGAGAAGGGAAGCATCACCTTCGCGTCTTTCGACTCGCCGGCGTAACGGTAGGCCACGACGGAGATCTTCGCCAGCTCGCGGACGAAGTTGGTGTCCTTGTCGCCCTCGCACGCGCGCGCCGCGTCCTGCGAGTCGAATGCGTCGGTCTCGCGCACCACGATGCTGCCCAGCATCCGACCGTGCCCGTCATGGCACTGCTTCGGAAACTTGAACCTCATGTGGAGCAGGTCCGGGTTGGATTCCTTGCGTCCCATCTGTGCCTGTGCCCTTCCGTGTCTACTGCGTGATCAACTTCGGGCTCGTCTCGCAGAAGCCCTCGAACGAGCCGGAGACGTTCTCCTTGCGGCCCGAGTAGCCGCGCTCCCCGGGCTTCATCGTCGTGTCTGGGTACAACACGACCATTTTGCGCTGCCCGATCTTGCGGTACTTGTACTGGACGCTGATGGTCACCTTGGGGGGCTCGAGGCCCTGCTCCTCGGACTCCATGAGCAGTTGGCGCAGCAGCAGCGCCTGGTTGTCGTCCTCGTCGTGCGAGAACGAGTAGCCCACGCCGTTGAACTGCGGATTCGCCTTGGACGTCCGCTGCCCCGGGTAGTCGTCCATCTTCAGGTCGAAGTCCGGGTTTTCCTTGAAGTCCTTCGTGAGGATCACGAATCGCCGACCGTTCGCTGTGATGAAAAGTTTGGCCTCACTGCCGCGGATCGATGCCGAGCTCATCGCCTACCTCCTTAAGCCGCCGAGTCCTCGGCAATGGTCGTGCCGGTCCCGATCTGGGTCCTGAGAACGAGCCCGAGGATGTGACCGATCAGCTTCACCCTCCACTCGATGAACTCGAGCCCCTGGGCGCGGCTCAGCGCCGTGTTCGGCGTCACCTGGTCGATCGAGAACTCCTCGACGGTGTCGTTGGCGCGGCGCAGGCTGTCGCAGAACGCCACCAGCTCGCCGCCCATCGCGGCGCGCGTGTCGTCGGTGTTGTCCTCCTTGACGAACTCTTCGAGTCGGCTGGCCGCGGAGAGTTGGAGGAAGTCCGCCGAGCGGCGGCGCGCGATCTCGGTGAGGCCCGGCGTGAGGTTGGTCGTCACGCCCGACACGAAGACGAAGCCGCCGCTGGTGCTCGCCGAGCGCTCGAGCGCGCAGATGCCGGCGGCTCGCAGATCCTTGTAGTCCTGTCGGGTGAGCGACTCGAAGGTCAGCTTCATGATGCCGGCCGTAAACTTCTTGGTCGCGACCGAGCCCACGTGCTTGTTGTGGCGCGTCTGCGAGAAGATCGAGGCCAGTTGCGCGTGCGGCGGCACCTGGATCTGCTGCGCCGTCTGCGTGTCGAGGACGTAGGGCGAGTTGTAGCAGTAGACCACCCGATCCGAGCGGTAGAGCGCCGCGTCGGCGACCACGGCAGCGACGGACGCCCCGAGGGTGCCATTCCAAATCAGGAACATGCGGTCCGAAGCGGCCTGCGCCGCCGTGAGCATCGCGGCCTTGACGGCGGTCGTTGCCCTCTTCGCGACCATCACCACGGCAACGCCACGGTAGTCCTTGATGACGTTGATGCCGCGGCCCGATCCCGTGTAGTCGGCGTCCGCGATGGTGCCGTCCGTGCCCAGGACGCTCGTGAAGCTGGCAACCGTCTGGCCGAGGTTCACGAAGCCCTCGGAGTCCAGGCCCGCCATCCCCGTGGTGATGGGAGTGCCGCTGGCCAGCTTGGTGAGCGTGATCCAGTTGGCGTCGTCGTCGCCCACGACCACGAGCGTGTTGTCGTTGCCCGTGGTGATGTTGAGGTTCTCGTAGAGCTTGGTCTCGCCGAGGTACTTCAGCCGCAGGTTGAAGTGCGTGGCGTCGCCATCAGTCGCGGCCTCGACCTTGATCTTGACGCTGTTGCCCCACACGCCCGGGCTGGAGGCGTCGACGCGCAGGACCTCGACGCCGGTGCCGTTGGCGAGCGTCTCGAGCGTGAACGAGGCCTTGAGCGCAGCCAGGGCGGTCGCGCGCACGATGACCAGCTTGCCGAAGGGCTTGCCGAGCATCGCCTCCCAGATCTCGTTGATCAGCGCGCCGCCGGTTCCATTGGCGGTGTAGTCCCTGCCCCCGAACACCTCCAGAAACCGCGCCGGCGACGTGATCTCGACCGCGCGATCGACGGGCCCGCGCACGGTCGCGCCGACGATGCCCACGGTGCCGCGGTCCGCGCCGGCAATGAAACCCTGCGGCGCGGTCTCGGTGATGTAGAGACCCTCGAGCTTCGTGTATTCACTCGGGTCTGACGTGAACAAAGGTGCGGGGCACATGGGCGTTCTCCTCGGCGGCCATCCTGCGCCGCGACCCTGCCGCGACTACGGCAGTGCGGTGATGGTCCCGTCGTCGTTTACGCGGATGACTTCCTTCGCGCTCGCCTGCAGCGAGGCGAACGGGGTGTCCGTCATGTCGTTCGTGAAGTTCAGACGCAGGTCGTTGATCTGGTAGGCCGCCGTGCGCACGAGCGCCGGGATCCAGCCGGTGACGGTGAGCACCTGGAACCATTCCTTGTCGAACGCGAACTCGTTGTTCCAGCCCTCGTCGTCGACCTCCCAAGCACAGACCGCGTCGTTGACCTCGGGGATGGCCGTCGAGAGGATGCCCGGCGTGTCGCCGTCGCCCAGGAAGGCGCCGAGCAGCTGCTCGCCGAGGTCGATGCGCTGGCGCTGCGTCGGCGCGCCGAGTCGTAACTGGACGAGCGCCTCGAAGTGGCCAACGTCGAAGACCACCTCGCCAGCGCTCAGGCGGGCATGGCGGCGGCGCTGATGGGGCGCGAACTTGTCGCGCACCAGGTGGATGCCGCACTTCGGCCACTTCATCTTGTCGTCGCGGTCCGCCTCGGGGACGATCTTCCCCTGCAGCGCCGGGCACGCGATCTCGAGCGCGGCCACGAGGCGGCGCAGCGCGAAGGTGCGAACGGGCACCATACTCATCGCCGGGGGTCCTTCTGGAAGTACTTGGTGAGCTCGCGGGCGACCTCCTGCCGCGCGAACCTGCGGAGCGCCGGCAATTCATTGAGCGTGAAGTACGTCGCCTTCTGCCCCTGCGTGCGCAGCTTCCAGGCGATCGCGGCCGCAGCGGCCTGAGCCGCCTGCTGCCGGGTGCGCATCCTACCCTTGCCGTCGTCGCTGAACGCCGCGAGGACGCTCGGGTGCCGGAGCGCCCACGCCTCGAGCGCGAGCATGCCCGCATCGCTCACCGGGTGCGGCCGAGCCCCGGCCTCCAGGATGCCGACCGGGGGGGCGTCGTTGTAAAGCCGGTCGCCGCTCACGCGCCAGCTGTTGCGCATCTGGCCCATGTCGGTGGGCGTCTTCTTGGGCATGTGGGCCGCGCCGCGCCGCGCGCCCGCGCGCATACCGCGGCGCACGGCCTCAGGCGCCTCCTTGGCGTGGCGGCGCATGACCCGCGCGAGCTCGTCGGGCGTGAGCGTGAACGTCGACACGTTTAGGTCGCCTCGGCGTCGCTCGCGCGCGCCAGCGAGACCGTCCAGCCGATGTCTTTGAGCCTGTCGGGGTACGTCGACTTGACCACGAAGTCGCGCACCGGCTCGCCCTGGCCGTACGCGTCGCGCACGCGGATCAGCCACTCCTGGTTGCGCGCCAGCGCGGGACCCGCGATCTCCGCCGCCGTGTACGTGAGCGAGAGTTCGCGCAGGCGCACGATGCCGGCCTCGTCCAGGCCGCCAGCGAGCAGCTTCCCGCCCATCGTCTCCACGTACGACTCGACCAGCGGCTGCGGCAGGAACTCCGTCTCGACCTCGGCGAATCCGCCCTCCGCCCCGCGCTCCTCACCCATCCACGTGCGCAGCACCGCGAAGACGCGGTACTGCCGCACGCCGAGCGCGGGGTGGAGGTCGCCGCGCACGTCGTCGATGACCTCGAGCAGGTCGTCCACGAGGTTCGTCGGGTCGAGGACGGCGGACCCGGGCATGACCTACCCTCCGGTGCTGGACAGGCCCACGCCGGTCGCCACGGGCGTCCCCGACGTGAAGGCAGTGGTATTCGCGCGGAGGCGCTTGCAGGGCTTGGTGATCTCGACCACGCCGGTGGTGGTGAGCGCCGTGCCCTCGTTGAACCAGCGCGCGCCCGTGGCATCGGGCGAGATCTGGATCTGCACCGTCGCCACGAACGTCCCGTCGACGTAGATCGCCATGCGCCCGAACGATGAGACGTCCACCTCCGCGCCGGCGGCGACGGATGCGGGCACGGGCACGACGAATCGCTGGGTCAGCGCCACGGCTTAGACCTCGGGGAGCGTCTGGATGCCGTAGTGCGAGCCGGCCGGGGTGCCCGAGGTGAAGGCGCTGGTGTTGATGCGCAAGAACTTCGCGCGCCCGCTCACCTTCTGCACGATGGGCGCGCTGATGTTCGCGCCGTCCTGCGCCCACGTGGTGCCGTCGTTGGACAACTGCACCTGCAGCGTGGCGACGAAGGTGCCGGTGATGGTCACCCAGCCGTCGAACTCGTAGATCTGCGAAATGTCGATCGCGGCGCCAGCGGCGACGCTCGCCATCACCTGCAGGGTCTTGGTTACCGGACGTCGAGCCATGGTCCTTCTCCTCGGTTCTTCAGAAACCCGGCTGCCACGCGCGGCGCCCCGGGGCACAGGTCCGTGGCGCCGCGCGTGCGCCGGAAGCTAGTCTCGTCAGCCCATCGGCAACATGTTGTCGACGCTGCCCGTGGGGTCTTGCGGGCCCCAGCCCGCGAATGCGTCATGGCGGATGCCGATGCCGAGCATCGCGGCGATGCGCCCTGCCGCCTGCCGCCCCGCGCTGCGGAGCAGGCCGTACTCCGTCTCGCCCTGCAGCACGATGCTGCCGACCTCCGCCGCCTTCCACCGCCGGCGGGCCGCAGTCATCTCCACCTCGAGCGCCGCGATGCCGGTGAGCTCGGTGCGGATGGCGGTCTCGGTCTCGGCCGCCACAGCGCTCATCGCCTGCTCGAGGCGCGAGTCGGTCTGGAAGTAGCGACCGGACCAGCCGGTGTACGTCCGGATCGACTGGCGCTCGGTGAGCGAGAACGCCATGGGCTAGCCCTCGGGCTTCGGCTTCGGCGCCGCCTTGGCCGCGATGCGGCGGGCCTCGACCTCGGCGACGCCGGGCGACATGCCCTGCGCTTCGAGGTCCTTCGCCGTTGGGATGGCGCGCGGGCCCGGCACTTGGGCCGGCTCGAGCTTGCGGTCCTCGGCGGGCACGAGTTGCGGCGCCAGTTGGGTGATCACCGGCGGCTTCCACTTGCCCTCGACCTGCCCCGGTCGCCGCCGGCAGTAGGCGTCGGGGATCTCGACCGTGGCCCCGGGCGGCACGGGCTCCCTGAGGATGCCCGGCACAGTGATGTGGTCACCCGTCGGATTCGTGTACTTCATCGCTGCTGCGCTCCTTCCTGTGCCCTACCCGCTCGCGCGGGCTTCAAGGGGTGTCAGCTACGGCTAGACCTCGATGTCGGCGAGGAAGCCGGTCGCATTTGGGCGGTGCACCCGCACCTGCGGGTAGACGTAGTTGGCGAACTCGTAGAGGTCGCCCGAGACCTTCAGCGGCTGGACGCGCGCCGTGAGCTTGGTGTTGGTCTCACCGAACTGCTCCTCGTCGGTGCCCTTCAGCGACACGTCGCCGCTCGAGCGGTTCACCGCGTCCGAGAGCGACGGCAACTGGAACACGTCGACGTGGCGGCTGTTGCCGAAGATCATCGAGTTGTCGGGGGCGCTCACGTCCTCGATCACGGGGATGCCGTCGAACTCCAGCACCTGGTAGCCGCCGTCCAGCACGACCTTGCGGCCGCGGATGGTGACGTCCTCCAGGTACCGGCGCTTGTCGCCGAGCAGGAGGCCGTAGACCTCGTGGACCTCAGGCGTGCAGAGGATGAAGTCCGGCTTCTTGCCCGACGCGTTGTAGATGTTCGTGCGCATCCGGCGCATGAGCCCGATGCTGAGTGGGCGCAGGATGCCGCCGTTCGCCAGCTCGTTGCCAGCCCACTGGGTCTGCACCGCGCGGTCGATCCCGGCGTAGGTACCAGCGGCGCGCAGACCGCCCGCAGTGGCCGCGAGGCCCAGGAGGCGGTTGCCGGTGCCCGGGCCGCTGTAGATGTCGGCCGCGACCGCCATCGCCAGGCGCGGCAGGCTCTCCTCCATCTCCTCGCGGAAAAGGTTGGCCAGCTGCTCGGGGTTGCCAGCCACGGCGGCCTTCGCCATCGCGAGGCCGGTCACGCCGAACGCGTCGTGATAGGTCGTGTAGTCGAGCGAAGCGGGGACCTTCGCGTCGGAGTTGAAGGTCGTGACGGCCGCACCCTCAGCGATCGCCGCCGTGGTCGGCGCCGCGGTGCCGAACGTCGCGACCCACTGGATGATCGGCGTGGTCGCGCGCTTGACCGGCAGGACCTGGAACACCGGGGTCGAGCGATTGATCTGCGACGCGAGCATCGGCTCGAACTTCTTGTTGAGCGACGCTGCGATTGCGGCGGTATTGACGGTCGCCATGACTTCCTCACCGGATGCGAAAAGGGCCACCTGCTTCGCCGCTGTTTCGCTGCGACACGCGTGCAGTCGCCGTACTGGCCAACCGTGGTGCCGGTGTGTCGCCCCGACGCGCGTGCAGTCCGGTGAGGGACCGTGTGCCGCCTGTATCGTCGGCGGCGTACGTGCGGCCCGCTTCGCGCTGGGCCGTGTGCTGCTGCTTCTCCTGCACCTTGCGTAGGCCGGAATCCCTACTCAAGGGAAATCGACATCACTCGCCGAGGATGGCCTTGGTCATGTCAGCTGCCCACTCGGAGTTGGTGTACTTGCCCTTCTCCCCGCCGGTCTGGCCGTTCTGCCCGCCGCGCCCGCCCGAGCCGGCGGCGCCCGTCGGCGGCAGGAACACCTTGCCCTCGTCGGTCTTCGCCCACTCGGCGATACCCTTGGCGAGCGGCACTTCCTCTTCGCCGGCGTCGCCGCGCTTCACGAAGAGCAGTGTACCTGCCTCGTCACGCTTGATGCGCCCCTCGCCGCGGTGCGTGTGGAGCGCGGCGCGGATGCGTGCCTCGTCCTTCACGCCGGCCACCATGAGCGCCGACTTCACCGCGTCGTCTTCCTCAGCGCGTGCGCGCCGGGCCTCGGCCTCCGCCTGCTTGGCCTCGGAGGCCTCGCGTTTCTTCTTCTCGGTCTCGAGTTGCTTCTGCAGGGACGTGAGCTGCGCCGCGAGCGGGTTGTCCTTGTCGGCGCCCTTGCCGCCCTTCGGCGGCGTGCCATCGCCGTCCCCGCCAGCGCCGTCCGGGTCGTCGTCCTTCGTCGCCTTCATGCCCGCGAGCACCTGGGCGCCGATGGTCTCGGCCAGCTTAGGCGTCATCCGCGTGAGGTGGCCGCTGATCGCCTTGTTCAGCCGCTGATCGATGGCCTTGCCGATGCGCTCCTCGAGCGCGGCCTCAGTTGCAGCCGCCTCTTCCTCTCGCTTCGCGTCGTCCTCTGCCTTGCCCATGTCGTCTCCTGTGCCCTTGCCGGAGACAACCCTGCGCCGCGACCCTGCCGCTATTCGCGGTTGATCGCCTTCTCCCACAGCACGGCGAGGCGCGGGCTGCTGTCGAGGATGGCCTTGGTCGCCCGGCCGAAGGACTTCACGTCGTCGAAGCCCATGGCGAGGCTCTCGAGGCAGGACGCGGTCATCCAGCCCTGCTCGAGCCCCTCACGCCAGACGCGCAGCGCGCCCTCCAGGTCGTTCCGCTCGAGCGCGAGGATGGCGAAGCTTCCGCTCATGGGACGAGCCCCTGGATGGCGTCTACGAGCTCACGCTGCTTCGCCGCTGCGCCGGGGAAGATGCTGCGCGCCCAGAGCTCGGCGTACTCGTGCGGGTCACGGATGGCCTTCGGCGGCGGCGACCTGCGGAGCCGGAGCGACCCCTGCTCGAGAGCCTTGTAGGCCGCTTCGGATGTCATGTTGCCGACGCGCATTATGCGCAGACGCACCGCGTCAATCCAGTCCTGATAGGACTCGGCGGGCACTTTCATCGCGAACTGGGTCCGCATGATGGAGCGCGCTGAGACTTCCGTGCTCACCTCCTCGACGATTTTGCCGATGCCCCGGTAGACTTGGCCAGTCATTGGCGAGTACCAGTGCACCGTCTCATGGACGAGGGTGCGCAGGTCGTGGCCGATGCCGCGCGCGGCGCCTGCCATGACCTCGGCGGAGATGCTCATCTCGCCGTTTAGGATGTCCATCGCCCCGCGG
>Ga0075421_100000187_pt1 | contig 57874 bp, 47 predicted proteins | sample SoiMetdeltSBSDD5_FD_75292 | JGI IMG/M metagenome (GOLD analysis project Ga0075421, IMG submission 75292) | Bulk soil microbial communities from a Populus tree surrounding site in Tennessee, USA - Soil MetaG P. deltoides SBSDD5 | ecosystem: Environmental > Terrestrial > Soil > Tree plantation... | reverse complement strand
ATGAGTGCTTCTGCGGCCTGCTCACGTACTTCACTATTTCCATCCCGGAGTATACCCAGTAGCGGCTCAATAGCTGGCGTGCCAATCTTGACGAGTATTTCTGCTGCCTGTTCATATACATCGCTATTTCCATCCTGCAGTGCGCCCAGCAACGGCTTAATGGCTGGTACACCAATCTTGATGAGTGCTTCTGCGGCCTGCTCACGTACTTCACTATTTCCATCCCGGAGTATACCCAGTAGCGGCTCAATAGCTGGCGTGCCAATCTTGACGAGTGCTTCTATTGCCTGTTCATGTACATCGCTATTTCCATCCTGCAGTGCGCCTCGTAGCGGCTCAATGGCTGGCACGCCGATCTTGATCAGTGCTTCCGCCGCCGCCTCACGCACCCATCTGTTTTGATCCCGTAGCGCCACAATCAGCGGCTCAACGGCACGAGGGGTGCCGATCCTGCCCAGCGCTGCTGCTGCGCGGCTGCGCACATCGCTGCTGTCTTTATCCTGCAGCGCCTCTATTAATGGCTCGACTGCCCGCGAGTCGCCGATCTTGCCGAGAGCCTCTGCCGCCCAGAAGCGCACATCGCTATTTTCATCCCGCAGTGCTTCTATTAGTGGCTCAATCGCACGTGGATCACCTATATGACTTAGTGCTTCCGCAGTATGCCAGCGTACATCTTGATTTTTATCCTGTAGCATCTCCGTCAGAAGTTCAATGGCTATTGCTCCTGCTGATGTCAAGATTTGGATTGTCACCTTCCGACGGTCCACATCGTGTACCTCAGCCAACAAAATTTCAGTTGCGCGTTTGATGTTAAGAGCGCAGAGCAAAGCTGCGCCCTTGACTCTGATGTCATAGCTGGGGTTATGGAATAGGTCGCTAAAGGCTTCAACAGCCTCGTCGCCCAGGATACGCCCTAATTCTTGTACTGCGTTCTGCTGTTTCGCCGTCAGCGTTTTATCCACGGATGTGGTGAAGGCTGCCAATACCTCATGTGCTATGTCTGCCTGGGGGGTCTCCACGCTTCGCAGCAGCCCAATTGCCACAAATACTCGCAGATTGCTTTGGCCGCTCAGTAGGATATGCCGGGTGAACTTGGCCCATCTTTCGGCTGAAACGTCTGCTTTTGTGATTGTCGTAATGGACGCCCATTGCCATGCGGCTGGACTACCTGCATCAGGAGTCGCCGCCAATCCCCCGATCAAGAAGAGCGTCTCCCACCACCAACTCTCCTCACAGTGACTGGCTGCCTCTATCCATTTCGTCTCTATACGGAGTGCATAGGCGGCAAAGAATTCCTGCACTAACTGATGTGTGAACTCAATGCGCTCCTTGTAATGTCGCCGGATAAGCGTCGCGGCTTCGGCCTCGCCCAGCACATCATCCGGCGTTTCGCGGCGATCTCCCAGGGCTGCCCGAATGATAGTCTGCGCTTTGTTCCAGTTTTCCTCACCCTCAAACCCTACTTGCTTTTCATGATTCATCGCCAATGCGAGTTCCGCCAGCGCATCCAATTCAACTTCCAGTGGAACACTTGACCAGTCCGGCTTACGTTTTCGTTCCTCTGGCTTGATTTCGATCTCGCGCCGGATTAACTCGCGCGCGAAACTCAGGAACAGCGCGCCACGATTGCGCGTCCGCAGCCCGCTCAGGACGAGCATCCGCAGCCAATATGGATTCCGCCCAATCCCACGCCCGGCCAGTAACCCCTTCCGCTGCAATTCGATCAAGTCTGTCTCAACATCAACTTCCTCCCTTGCTTTACTTCTTCTTCCTGCCTTGTCGCTTCTTCCTTTCCCCCCTGCCTTCTTGCTTCTTGCTTCTTTCTTGCTCTTATTTCTCTCCCGAATATACACGTCCAAATAGGTTCTCACACCCTCGTCGTCGAGTTCAAGCACCTCGACTGTCGTTGGGACTTCGAGGTTTGGTTTCTCTCCCGCGCGCGAGGTAAAGAAAGATAACGGAGGAGTTCTATACCCGCGCCAAGTCTCCAGAAACTTGGAGGCATGACCGCGATGGATTTCATTTACACCGTCGAGCATGAACAGGCAGTGGCCCTGCGTATTGAGAAGCGTCTCGTCGCCGAGTGCGTCTTTGACAGCCGAGGCCAGGAACTCGCTTGCCTCATCCTTGAAAAACGCGCGCAGTTCGAGGAAGAATGGTGTGATCCACCAGTGGGCGCGCGAGATGACGAGCAAGCCAGCGATTAACCACAACAACGTAATGAATGGAGAAACCAGGAACAGGACCACTGCTCCAAGCAGCCAGATTGACCAAGCCAGCACGCTTCGCTGATAAGCCGTTCGCGCCAGCCGGTAGGTCAACGCTTCAAGCGCCGTTGTCTTGCCTGAGCCGGGGTCGCCTAGCACCAAAACGGACTCGCGGCGTTTCAGTTGGTCTTCCAGGATGTTGAGCAAAGGGTCAGAAGAAGCGGAAGGGCTGTTTCCCTTTTGAGCTTTGATCGCGTGGAGAGCCACATACCGCTGCGCTTCAGGTTTCCACTGCGCGAAACGTTCGTCGCGCAGGAGGTTGCGGAGATAAATGAGTTCTTTCCATTGGCGGCGAACGGGACTGAACGCTTGCTGCAAAAGCCATCCCGGCGTGTGCTTCCACGCATCAAGGATAAGCTCGGTGACGAGATAGCCAACGATAGCAACACCCCACAATTGCCAATTCATGGGCTGTATTGTAATTTGAAACTCGCTGGGGACAAGTGCAAGGCTTTCTTCCAGCGGATGTTTAAGCGGAAAAGCGGAAAAGCGGATTAGGCTGGCAACAATATCCGCTTTTCCGCTTTCCTATCCGCTGGAAGTGGAAGTAACATAAACTCTAACGCGCCAACCTGTCAGGTTTGCAACGTGGGTGAGTTTGCACATCTATCCAATCCCAACCATCACACCCCCAAACTTCAATTCAAAACAGCTACAATCAAAGTATTCACTCTCTGACAAGTTGTTTGAGAATCAGTAATCACCAGACACCCGGACACTAAGATTTCCAAAATTTCTTCGTGACTTGGTGTCTTAGTGGTAGGTTCGAGGCTTCCATGACCAACTCCAATTCAAATCCTCCGCGCGTCGTCGTCACGGGGATGGGCATCATCAGTCCGGTCGGGTTGAATGTTCAAACCGCGTGGGAGAACGTCGTCGCCGGGCGGTCAGGGATCGGGCACATCACGCTCTTTCCCACCGCTGACATGCGGGTGAAGATCGCCGGCGAGGCCTGGGGCTTCGAGGCCACGGACTTCATGTCGTCGAAAGAAGCGCGCCGCGCCGACCGCAACGTGCAGTTCGCCATCGCCGCGACGAAAGAAGCGCTGACTCAAGCGCAGTTGACTCTCCCAATCACAAATATGGATGCTGACGAAGTGGGCGTCATCGTCGGCTCCGGCGCGGCCGGGATTTGGACGTATACCGCGCAACAAGCGATCATGGATGCTCATGGGCCGCAGCGCCTCAGCCCGCTCCTCATCCCCATGATCACGGTAGACTCGGCCTCGGTGCAAGTGAGCCTCCTCACCGGCGCGCGCGGCCCCAACTTCGGCATCGCTTCTGCGTGTTCGACGGGCGGCGATGCGATCGGGACGGCCTACGAAATTATTCGGCGCGGCGATGCGCAAGTGATGATTACCGGCGGGACGGAGGCGGCGGTCACGCGTTTGGGGATTGCCGGTTTCGATCAGATGAATGCGCTCTCGCGCCGGAACGAAGCGCCGACGGAGGCCTCCCGACCGTTCGACGCGGCCCGGGACGGATTCGTGATGGGGGAGGGGGCGGGCGTCTTGATCCTGGAAGCGTTGCCCCACGCGTTAGCGCGCGGCGTTGAGCCGCTAGCCGAGGTGTTAGCCTATGCCGCCACGTCGGACGCGGCGCACTTCACCAACCCGGATGAAAACGCGACTCAGGCGACGCGCGCGATTAAGCGTGTGTTGTGTAAAGCGGGGGTGAAGCCGGAAGAAGTAGATTACATCAACGCGCATGCGACGGCGACACCGTTGGGCGATGTCTTTGAAGTGCGCGCTGTCCAGCAAGCCTTCGGCGAAGCGGCGTGTCGGATTCCTATCAGTTCAACTAAATCCATTACCGGGCATCTCCTCGGGGCTGCCGGTGCCGCTGAAGCCATCTGGTGTGTCCGAGCTTTGCAGACGGGTATGATCCCGCCCACCATCAATTATCACACGCCCGATCCGCACTGTGATTTGGACTTTGTCCCAAATGTGGCCCGCCCCGCCGACCTGCGCGTGGCGCTCTCCAATGCCTTTGGCTTCGGGGGGCATAATACGATGTTGTTGTTTAAACGCGCAGACCTCACAGGTCTTTAAGACCTGTGAGGTCTATTCACCGCCAATTCAAATGCAAGACCCTCAACGCGATAAATCCATATCCCAAGGGCATCCAAAATGTCAGGCCGCGGTAAGCTAGCGTAATAACCGTCGCTGCCTCCAAGGGAACGCCCAACGATTTCAGCGCCAGCGTCATGGCCCCCTCGACAATCCCCAGCCCGGAAGGAGTGGGGGAAACGATCAGAAAAAGCGAACCGATGCTAAAGCCGCCGATGAGTGTATCGGCTGAGACCGGCTCGTTAAAGGCTAAAAAGGTCAGATACAGAATCGTAATCAGCAGCCCTTTGCCAAACAGTGAAAGTGCGGCCGGCAGCAAGTAACCGCGCCAACCCGTGCGGAGTGCGCTCAAGCCCTCGGCGGCTTCGGCGGCAAAGGTGTGCGCCCGCGCCTCGGACAAATAATCCTGCCCGAGAAAAGGTCGAACGGCGGAATTGACGGCGCGCGCCGCCCAAGCCAGCACTCGTTCGAGCGCCTCCGCAGAGCGCGCGCCGAGCGCCAGCAAACCCGCGAGCGCGAGCGCGGTCAACAACAAAATAATGGAAGCGCCAATATCCGTCGCCGTCAGGTGATTGTAGCGGAGCAGCACCCAGAAGCCGACCGCCAGGACGCATAAATATCCGAAATACTCAGACAGGACAAAGAGTACGCCGGCAATGGTGACGCGGGCGGTGGAAAGATGCCGGCGGCGCGCGTCGGCGACGAAGACCGCAATTCCGCCCACGCCGCCGGAGGGCGCGGCCACATTCACAAAGTTGCTCATCACCACGAGGGGGAGGACGTGGGACAGGGCGACATCCATATTGAGCAAATGATACGTCGCCTGAAATTGCCGGGCAATGTTAACCAGCCAGATCAACTGCACCAGGACGGCGAGTCCCAGCCAAAGGATTTGGCCGCGCTGCAATGTTTCTACGACTTCTCGGACCTCGGTGAAGCGGGAAATCGCCAGATAAATGGCGAGCAGGAGGATGATGGCAATGAGGAATTGGTGGCGGCGCATGGAGGGCGCATTATAGTGGGCATAGCTGGATGCTTCAACCTGAAAGTAACCACGGATTACACCGATTACACGGATTTGGAAAACCTTTAAAAATCTGTGAAATCCGTGTAATCGGTGGTTACTAATCTTTTTCAGTTCGCCGACCGCGGACGTTCGCCGAGTTTTACATTCACCGTCAGTGTATCCGTGCCGCGCACGAGGGTGACCGGCACTTCCTGCCCAACCGAAAATTTCAAGAGCGTGTTGACGAAGGGGTGATCGCCGTTGAGGGGTATGTCGCCGATTTGAGTCAGGATGTCTTCGGCCTGGATGCCGGCTTGTTCCGCCGGGCTGCCCGACCCAACCGACCGGACGTAGATTCCCCATTGAACGGGCAAGCCGTTGTTTTGTGCGACATCGGGTGTTACCAATCCCCACGCGATACCGATATACGGACGCGCGACAAAGCCCTGCGTAATCAGTTGGTCACTCACGGCCCTGACGGTATTCGCGGAGACGGCAAAGCCCAGGCCTTCGGCTTGATCGGCGGAGTTGCCGCGAATCACCAGCGTGTTGATGCCGATGACTTGTCCCGCCAGGTTGACCAACGGCCCGCCGGAGTTGCCATGATTGATCGCCGCATCGGTTTGGATCAAGTCATCCATCTGATAGCCGTTGCCGCTATCCAAAGATCGCCCCATCGCGCTCACGACGCCGACCGTCACCGTGTTTTTGAAATCGCCCAACGGCGAACCAATGGCGATGACGGCCTCGCCGGGGTTGAGCGTATCGGAATTACCCAACTCGGCTACGCCGGGAACGGGGCCATCAATTTTAAGGACGGCCACATCCGCGAAGGGATCGGTGCCGACCAAACTGGCGGACGCCGTTTGTCCGTCGCGGTAAATTACTTGGAGTTGGTTATAGCCCTCCACCACATGATTGTTCGTAATCACGTAGCCCGCTTGAGAGATGATGACGCCGGAGCCGGACGCTTGCGGCGCCTGCGTTTCCCCCGTGGGAAAACCGAACATGTCCACCACGGGCTGGGCTTGAAGGGTGTTGACCACCGTGACGACGGCTGGGCTGACCTTGGCCACGGCGTCCTCCACCGCCGAGTTGATGTCTACTTGAATGCTCTGCTGAGGAATTGACGCCGGTTGATTCACCTGCGCCGCTGGAACGCCCGGCGAATTCAGCCGGTCGCGCACGGCCCAGTAAACCGCGCCGCCTCCGGCGACAGCGCCCAGAAGCGCCGTACTCCCAATCACCAGTGCGGTCACGCCGATAGTTACTAGTCTTCTAAGAGTCATGTTAATCATCTCCTGAGGTGACTGTCACGGGGCGAATAGGCGCTAGAAAGTCCAAGCACCTTGCCGCCCCGTGACAGTCACCTTAACCGTGGACACTCATGATTTTGCCTTCCGCAGGTTAACGGCGGCTGAGGGGAGCTTTGGAGGAAGATTAACATTGCCATTTTTTATATCTCGCATTTGCCTGTAGAATAGCGCCCATGCCTGAGGTCGATTGGACGTTAGATGAACTTCTCTCCGTCTGCATTGCCCGTCAATGCCGGAATGGAGAGATGGTCGTACAAGGTTTGGCGACTCCCCTGGTTGCCGCCGGCTACCTCCTGGCTAAATGCACCCACGCGCCGGACCTCATGTTTGCCTCCGCCATTGGGCAGGGGATTTGCCGGGATTGGGCGCCGCTGGGCCTGGCGCGGGTGGAAGCCCTCTGGCTGGATAAGGCGCTGCAGAGTGTGGGTTTTGCGCTGGTTGTCAGCCAGCTTTTGCCGCGGTTGCAGCCGCTGGAGTTCTTCCGCCCGGCGCAGTTGGATCCCTACGGTAATTTTAACAATATCGCCTTAGGCGCGGATTACCGTCACCCGCGCCTCCGTTTGCCCGGCAGCGGCGGCATCCCGGATGTAACGACCTATGAAGAAGGCATCTGTTTATATGTCCCGCGCCATTCGCGCGTTGTGTTCGTCCCTAAGTTGGATTTTGTTTCCGGCCTCGGCCATTCCCCGGCGCGCACCCGGGGGGCCGGCCCCTGTTACCTCGTCACGGAGCTCGGCCAGTTTGATTTCCGGGACGGGGGCGATGCCGGACGGATGCGGCTGACCTCCATCCATCCAGGTGTCACGCTGGAGCGCATCCGCGCGAAGACGGGTTTCAGCTTTGAAGTGGCGCCCGACTGCGGTTTCACGGAGCCGCCTGCGCCAGAAGAGGTCCGCCTGCTGCGGGAAGAGCTTGACCCACTGGGTGTGCGGCGGCTGGAATTCCTGGGCGGGGCAGCCCGCCGGGAGGCGCTGCGCACGATTTTGGAAAAGGAGGAAGCTTTCGTATGAGCGTCGTGGCTGTTGGCATTATCGCCTTGATCGCATTCTTGTTCGGGTTCCTCATCGGTTGGCTGCTCGAGTGGCGCATTGATCTTTCTTATTGGCATTCCTACTTTGAGGAAGTCGAGAAGACGGAGGGGGAGGAAGCGGTGATGATCCTCCCGGCCGCCACCGCGCCGCCGCAGTTGCCGTCCGGCAATCGTCAGGAGACGCTGGTGATCCAGACATTGCGCGAGCAGTTAGCCCAGCGCGATAACAACGAGGGGCGCTGGCGCGAAGTCTCCGCCGCGCGCGAGGCCGAATTGATCGAAGAAGCTCGCCGCTTGCGCCTCCAGGTGGATGATTTGACGGCGGCTAAAAATGATACCGACGCCGAATGGCGGCATGAGTTGGCGCTCCGCGAGCAGCAATGGCAGGAGAGCAAGCAAGCTGAAACCGCCGCCGTGCTGGTTGAAAACCGGCGGCTCAAGGAGCACGTGGAGGCGTTGGAGAAAAGGTTCACGCGCTACAAGTCCAACCATCCCGCGGAACTTTCGACCATCAAAGGCATTGGGCCGAAGCTTCAATCTGACCTGCGCCGAACCGGAATCAACAGCTACGCCGAATTGGGGGCGCGCACGCCGGACGAATTGCGGGTTTTATTGAACCCGCCTAAATGGCGGAAGTTGGACTTTGAGAGTTGGATCGCCCAGGCGCAGATCCTCGCTCGGAACGAGGAAGAGTAAGCCGACATGCGGCCACATTTGTCTGATCCCGATTATCCGCATCTGAACAAGAAGAAGATTGTCGTCCTCGTCGTTGTCGGGCTGATTATGATTTTGTTGGTATTGCTGTTGGTGGTGTTATTAAGTGGGGCGGGAAGCGGATAAATTCGTTATAGGCAGGCTGCAAGCTCGCCCTACAATCAATTAATATGAACGGGCCGGCAATTTACTCGCCGGCCCGTTTGTATTCCAGGTTGCCCACTCACCGACCGCGTCCGCGCGGACGCGGTCGGTGAGCATCATCTATCTCACCCTTCGTTTCCACTCTTCCTTCAAGCCCAAATTCGTCAGGTCCTCGCCGGATTTCAGCGAGAGAAAATCTGCCAACAAGCGATTGAACTTCGCTGCCTCGTCCAGCATCGGGAAGTGGCGGGATTCTTCCAACCCAATGCGGTGGATATTGCCCGCGACGTTCTCGAGCCAGCCATCCTCCGGTGGGGTGATCATGGGGTCCTTATCGCCGTGAACGAGCAGGCAAGGCGACTTGAGTTCCCCGAGTTCGGCTTTCACGTCGTTCTCCATCACCGCTTTCACGCTCATTTCCACCGCGACGACGTCCGTTTTCGCGGCTTCCAAACTAATCGGGTCCACGGTCGGGCCTTTGCCCAACAGCCATTCCAACAAACCGGTGGGGGGCATGGTGGTCAGACGGGAGTTGACGGCCGCGCCCACCAAGGGGACGCTCACCGCCATCGTCCGGTCGGCCCAGTCCGGGTATTTCTGAGCGAAGCGCATGACGACGACTCCGCCCAAGCCGTGCCCCACAAAAGCGGCTTTGAGGATACCCAGTTGATCCATGAAGCTGTGCAGGAGTTCGGCCTGGGCTTCGAGCGTATAGCGCTCTTTCCGCTTGCCCGAGTCGCCGAAGCCCCATAAATCCAGCGCATACGTCCGGAACTCGGAACTGAGCGCCTGCATGGTGGGAATCCAATAGCGCCAGGAACCGAGCCAGCCGTGGATGAAGACCAGCGGCCGGCCGCGGCCGAGGACTTCGTAATGGACTACTTCATCTTCCAGGACAAGTGCGCTCAAAATGGTTTCCTGTTTTACCTGTCTAAAAACCTACCACGAAGACACCAAGCCTCGAAGAAAACTTTCAGAGTCCTTCGTGTCCTTGTGACTTGGTGGTTAGTAAGGTTTAAGCCGCCTTCTTCCGTTCCAAAATTTCCGCGACCTTGCGCGTTAATTGATCCGGCGCGAAAGGCTTGAGCAGATACTCGGTTGCGCCTACCGAGATGCCCGTTTGGATTTCAGCCTCCTGCCCCTTGGCGGAGAGAAAGACGACCGGGATGTGCTCAAGTGTCGCTTCGGCTTTGATCAACTTGCAGGCTTCATAGCCGGTCATCTTCGGCATGCGGACATCCATCATGATTAATTCCGGAATTTCTTTGAGCGCGAGTTGATAGGCTTCTTCCCCATTGCTGGCCGCGACCACCTCATGCCCGGCAAACTTCAGGGTGAAGGTAATCAAGTCCCGAATGTCGCGCTCATCTTCCGCGATTAGAATTTTTGCCATCTTATCCCTACTTCTCTTCCTGGCTGCTAGCCAGGGGCAACGTGAACGCGAAGGTCGTGCCCTGGCCGAGTTCGGAGCGAACCAACCACAAACGCCCGCCGTGCATTTCCATTAACTGCTTCGCAATCGGCAAGCCCAACCCGGTGCCGGGCGTGGCCAACACCAACGCGTCTTCACCTCGGTAGAAACGATCAAACAAGCGCGGCTGATCTTCCGGCGCGACGCCCACACCCGTATCCGTGACCTCGACCTGGACAATCTGCTCTACCTCGTCTAACTTGGCCTGCACCGTGATCGTTCCCCCCGGATGCGAGTAGTTGTAGGCGTTATCGGCCAGGTTCATGACTACTTCCGTCACCCGTTCACGGTCACCCCACACCGGGGGCAGGTCGGAAGGCAGGTCCAGTTGGATTGACAGTTGTTTGTTCTCCTCATCCATCCGGCCTTGGAGGGTGGCCATCACTTCCCGGATAATTTCATTGAGGCTGATGGGCCGCATCACCAATTCCACCCGCCCGGACTCAATCCGCGAAATATCCAGCAGGTCGTTGACCAACATACTCAGGCGGTCGGCGTTGCTCTTGATCACGTCCAGGAACTTGCCTTGGTCGGGGGTCAGCGGCCCGGCAGCGCCCATCAACAACACATCGGCGTAGCCTTTGATCGAGGTCATCGGCGTCCGCAGTTCATGGCTGACGTTGGTGACGAACTCGCTCTTCAACCGATCCACTTCCACCTCACGGGTAATATCGCGCAGCACGGAGACCGACCCTAAATATTCTTCAGCCGTGCTCACCGGGGCCAAGTGGATGGAGATCACACGCTGGTCCTCCAGTTCCAGTTGCGCGGCGGCGTACTCGCCGGGGCGATAACTGCCGGGGTCTTGCGACCAGCGGCTGATGGCTTCGAGCAGGCCTTTGCCGGCGACGCCGTAAATGCCCACGAACTCCGTAATGGGCCGGCCCATGACTTCATTGCGCTTCAATCCCAGAATGCGTTCGCTGGCGACGTTGAACAGGATGATCTTTTCCTCGGCATTCGTCACCAGCACGCCATCGGCGATGCCTTCCAGGATGGAGCGGTTCTGTGTGGCCTCCACTTGTTGACCGCGCAACATGCCGCCCAGCCGTTCCGCTTGATCGCGGATCAGCCGGTAGAGTTCGGCGTTGTTGATCGCCGCGCCCACCTGGTTGGCGGCGGCCGCCACCAGCCGCAGTTGTTCCTCGTCAAAGGCGTTGATCTTGGGACTGAGCAGGATCATGGCGCCGAGCGCATCTTCGTTGGCCATCAGTGGGACGCCCACGGCGCTGCGCGGCAGGATTTCTTCTTCCTCCGAGAAATGTTTCCAGCGCGGGTCTTCCTCCACATTGGGAATGACGACGGGTTGCTTGTTTTTGATCACCCAGCCCACCAGGCCTTCGTTGCGCTTGAAGGGCGCCGGTTCGCCGCCGCGGGCTAGCGGCTTTGCGCGTCCCAGCGAAGCCCGATAGATGAGTTGGTTGGATTGCATATCGAGCATGAAGATCGAACCATGCTCCGCGCCGATCGCATCGGTGACGAGTTGCAGCGCACGCAGCAACACGCGATCCAGGTCCAAGCTGGTTGAGAGTTCGGTCGTGATTTGGAGCAGTGTTTCCACCCGCTGCCGTTCGCGATCCAGGTCTTGCGTCCGGGCGGCCACCCGGGCTTCCAGTTCTTGAGCAAAGCGGGCATTCGTCACAGCGACCGCCATCTGCGCGGCAATGGTCTGGCACAATTCGATCTCGTCGCTCGTGAAGCGGCGCGGCGCGCTGATCGCATCCAACGTAAACGCGCCGATGGCTTGTCCCTGAGCGATGAAGGGAATGAGCAGCGTGGATTGAATGCCCATTTTGGTCAGTATCTCTTGTGCATCGGCCGCCAAACGTTTTTCACTGGCCACCGCCTCAATCACCACGGGCTGGCGGCGGACGATCAATTCACCCTCCAGCCATTCACCCTCCAGCGGGATCTCCAGGCCGGTGAAACCGAGTTCGGGATACTCCGCCCGGATGATGCCGGAGCGGCTGGCATCGCTGAAGAAGATCACGTTGCTGTGATCGATGCGGAACAGTTGCACGACCTCTTCGGCGGCGCGCTTCAGAATAGCGTTCAAGTCGAGCGACGCGCTGAGGGTGGCGGAGAGCCGATTGAGGAAGACGAGCCGTTCCGTGCGTTGCCCAAGTTCGCTCGCGCGTTCCTGGACTTCGGTGTACAGGCGCGCATTCTCAATGGCAATGGCGACCTGCGCGGCAATGGTCGTCAGAATCCGTTCGTGGCTGTAGGTGAAGGCGTTGGGCCGTTCCAGGTCTTGAACCGCCAGCACGCCGATGACTCGATCGCCGATCATCAGCGGCACGCCGAGATAGGATCGTAGCGGGGTGGCCTTGGCGGCGCGGGCATTCAGTGATTCGGACTGGCTGGCGCTCGGCTCGCCCTTGAGCCGCAAAGGTTCGCGCGTGTGAATCACTTGAGCCGCCAGACCTACCGGAGTCTGAGCCTCCAGCCACAACCGTTTGCCCCGCTCGATGAAAAGCGGGAAGGAAAGCTGATTGCGGGTTTCGTTGTAAAGGGCGAGATAGAGCGTGTCCACGTTGAGCACGCTGCGCACTTGCTGGTCTATGGTTTGATAGACCTCTTCCGGGTCAATGGTGGATGAAATCGCATGGCTGATCTGGTTGAGCGTGGCCAGTTCCGCCAGGCGGGCTTGCGTCTCGTCATACAGCCGGGCATTCTGGATTGACACGGCGGCCTGGTTGGCCAGCGTCTGCGCCATTTCGATCTCGCCCGGAGTGAAGTGCCGGATGGCCGTGGTTTCTTCAAGTTGGATGGCGGCGATGGGCGAACCGGCGGCGACCAATGGAATGGCTAACAAGGATTGAATCCCGCGGGCGAGGAAGGCCGGCCGCACGGAAGCGAGGATTTCATCTTGCGCCACATTTTCAATGGCCAACGGCACCAGCGTCTCGCGGACGCGCGCCAGAGTCGGTTTGAGCAGATCGAGCGCCTTCGGGTCAACGATCGGCGAGGTCTGCGCGGCCAGGATGGCTTGCCCATTCTCGTCAAAGGTTGCAATCGCCGCCCGGTCTATATTCAACGCATTGGCGACTTCGGTCAGCGTGATTTCCAAGATGCGATCCACTTTGAGTGTGCTGCCGAGCTGCGCTGAGACGCGGTTGAGGCGGGCGAGGCGTTGCGAGCGTTCGTCCAGTTCTCGCGTGCGCTGTTCGCTTTCTTCAAACAGGCGCGCATTGTCCAGCGCCACCGCCGCCTGGTTCGCAAAAGCCACCAACACCTGCGCCGCTTGAGATGAATAAGCGTTCGGTTCAATTTTATCCAGGACCAGCACCCCGGTGATTTGGCCCTTGCTGACGAGGGGCGCGCCTAACCAGGACCGAGTTACCTGGGACGCGCTGCCCGGAAAGCGCGGATCTTCCAGCGCATCCGGAACCAGGATCGCGCCGCGCGTCTCCGCCATCTCGGCAAAGAGCGCACTGTCAGCGATTTCCAATTGCATGCCGGTCAGGTCCGCGGTCTCCTCCAAGCCTTGCAGCGCGGCCAGGTGCAGACGTTCGCCGGCCCGCAGCCAGAGCGTCACCCGGTCGTACGGAATTACGCGCTTCAAGTTCGTCAGGACGGCCTGCACCACGTCTTCGGTGCGGAGGGTGGACGTGATCGTTTGCGAAACTTCGGCCAGGGCAGCGAGTTGCCCCGCTCGCTGGCTGACATCCGCTTCCAGGCGCGCGCTTTCGAGGGAGGCGCCTAACTGATTGGTGAGAATGGTGAAAAGTTCGGCATCCTCCGGCGCGAAAGGCGTGGGCGAATGCTGCGATCCGACAAATAACACGCCGGCAGTCCGTCCCTGACTCAAAATCGGCGCGCTGACAAAGGACGTGACGGTGGTCACCATGAGGAACGGATTGAGCATCCAATCCGAACCGGGAAGGTCAAGAACCAGCAGCGGCGCGCGTTCGGTGATGGCCTGGGATAAGGGATTTTTCGTCCCGGCGGCCAGGGTGGGGGCCAGGTTGATCTTGGAGAGGATGTAGCCTGCCTGACCACGAATGACGAGTTGGTCATCTTCCTGGAGGGCGATCAAACAAATATCCAGACCCATTTCCGCCAGCAGGGATTCGGCGACCGTCTGCCAGAGTTGACTGCGATCCCCCACGCGGCTGGCTTGCTCGATCACCCGATGCAGCGCCAACAAGCGCGCCACCCGGCGTTCAGCCGATTGATACAACCGCGCGTTTTCAATCGCCAGCGCGGCCTGGTTGGCAAAGATTTCAATGATTTCAATGGTGCTCCGGTCTGGGCGCTGCTTGTCGCGGGGATCGTCTAAGGTCAAGGCCCCGACGATTTCTTGACCCGAACCGCGGAGCGGGATCATGAGCATGTCATGCAGATGCCAGGTGTTGGGGGAGTCATCCGGTGTGGCCGGCGCGGCCAGATTTACTTTGAGGGGCGCCAGCATATTTAATCCGGCGGTGAGCTTGGCCGTTGTTTCCTCCAACAGGAAGTAGGATTGGCTGATACGAAACTCATCGCGCAGAATGGAGAGATAATCGTCCCAGGGCCTTTCCGACTGGCGAATCTGTTGCAGGCTGGCGAGGGGAATGCCGGCCGAGGCGGTGGGCTTGAGGCGGCGCGTTTGGGGATCAAGTACGCTGATCAAAATAATGTTGAAGCCGACGGCCTCTTGCAGACCAAAAGTGATGGCCTCCAGGTTGGTCGCCAGCGGCAGATCGGAGCGGACGGTGCGGGAGATTTCAAAGAGCTGGGCCAATTGATCCGCCCGCCGACGCAGCAGTTCACTGCGCTTGATTTGATCCTCGTAGCGCTGCGCGTTGCTGACGGCAATGGCGGCTTGGGCCGCCAGCGCAGCCGCCGTTTCCACCGAGGTATCGTCGAAACCTTCGCTGGCGTGGCTGTGTAGATGAATCAAGCCGACGACGACATCTTGCACCAGGATCGGGACGGCGATGGCCGCGCGAACATCCGGATGGGCGGCGAGGGGGGAATCGGGTTGCAGATCATTGACCAGCTTGGGTCGCCCGGTCTGCACTACTTCTTCTTCCAAGGGCGTCAACGTCTGGCCGAGTTCCTCTTCACCCAGGCGGAGCGTCAGGCTCTGCGCCCCGGCGTTCGGGTCAAGCAGCAGGATCGTCCCGCAGTTCGCGCGCGTGGCATGCAGCGCTTCGTCGTAAACCAGGTGGAGCAGGCGTTCCAGTTCGAGCGTCCGGTTCAACTCGCGGCCCACCCGCGTCAGCGCGGTCAATTGATCCACCCGGCGTTGCAGGTCTTGGTCGGTGGCGACGTACAAGCGCGAGCGTTCGATGGCCGAGGCTAACTGGGAGGCGACGGTGGACAGGAGTTGTAAATCCGTCCGGCTGAAGGCGTTCTCGCGTTGCGAGGCGATGATGATCTCGCCCAGACTGCGGTCGCCGACAACGAGCGGGACGCCCATGGCGCTGCCGGCGTGATAATGTTCCACCAGCGCCGGATACGCGCCGCTGACGAAGCGATCGCGCGCGGTGTGGTTGGTGATAAACGGCTGGCGGGAGCGCGTGACGGAGAAGACGTAGAACGGATCATTGGTGCGCAGGCTCAGCGCCTGCGCTTCTTGGAGGGTGCTGCCGTAGATGGAAGCCGGGTGGGGCGCTAACTCACCGCGCGCCTCGTCCAGGAGCGCAATCACGCCCAAATCAAATTTCAGCAGCGCCGCCGTCTGTTGCATGGTCATGTGGAGGATTTCGTTCAAGTCCGTCCCCGCCGCCGTCGCCGCGATCTGCCGTAGCCCCTCGGCCTGTTCGGCCCGCGTTTGAGCTTCCCGCACCAGCCGCGAATTTTCCAGAATGGCCGCCGTCTGTCCGGCAAAAATAAGCAAGAGGTGGACATCCTGGCTGGTGAACGGCGCGCCGTTGAGTTTGTTGGACACCTGAACGATTCCCAACCGCCGCCCGCCGACGGCAATCGGCGCGAGCACCGTGGCCTTCACCCCGACCGTTTCCGCCAGTTGGCGCAGCCCGACTTCTTCGACCAGCGGGTCATTGGTCACCTCATTGGAAAGCCAATATTCGTTTTCGCGCCACAGGCGTTCGGCGGCGCTGCCAGCCGGAATCGAGATGCGGTACACATCCACCACGATCTGCGGCACCCCATGAAAAGGCGCTTGACCGACCAGGGCATTTTCCGTCGCGTCGTAGAGCAAGAACCCCACCATTTGCACGCCCATCAGCCGAGCGATGTCGTCCGTCAGGCGTGAATAGAGTTCATATGGGTCGGTGGTGGATTCAATCGCGCGCGTGATTTCGGCCAGGCCGGAAAGTTCTTCCACCCGCTGCTGCTGCTCGGCGAAGCTCTGCGCATTTTTGATCGCAATCGCGGCTTGGCTGGCAATCGTCTCCAGCACCATGACATCGGTGGGCTGATACGAATTGGCTTTGTAGCTGACAAGTTCGAGCGTGCCCAAGAAGTTTTGATCGACGAACAGCGGCACGCCCAGGTACGACTGCATGGGGAACTCGCCGCGATCCAACTTGGGCCGCACTTGGGTGGTGGTCTCGATGTTGCTGACGAGCAGATGCGTGCGGTGGGTGATGATCCAACCGGAGAAGCCTTCACCCGCTTTGTAGCCAGACGGACTCGTTTGGGCTAACTCCTGTTCGTAATCATCGTCGCCGGCGTGACGCACCGGGCGCAGCAGTTGGTTGGCTTCCTCCCACAAATTGATTTCGGCGATGTTGTATTGGAAGGCGCGCCCCACGTGCTCCAGAATTGAGTCGAGCGTGGCCGAGAGCTCCAGCTTGGAGGAAATCGCTCGGTTAATTTCCGAGACGACGTTCAGCGCTTGCAAGGAGTGTTCATCCAGATTGACTAATTCCGGCAGTTGCAGCGTTTCTTTGAGCACGACCACGAAGCGGGCCGGACCGGCTTCGTCCTGATTGACCCGGAGCGAGGTGGCTTCCACCCGCCGCTCGCCAATGTTGACGCTGGCCATGCCTTCGGTGGCGCACAATTCCAAGAAAGTATCCAGCGGCTGAGTTTGTTGCGCCATGCGCCACAAGTTAGGCTCCTGCCCATCCATCCCAAAAAATTGGCGCGCCCGCTGGTTGACGAACAACACCTGCCCCCCGGCTTGCGTGACCATCACCCCGGTCTCGGCCTCGCGTTCCAACGGCAAGGTAACCGGCGAAGCGACGTGCGGTTGCAACCATCTGGTTTTGATCCAACGCAGACTGACAATGACTGCCCCCAACAGTCCCGCGCCAATCAGAATGGCGACCATCGCAGCCGAGAGGATGGTGGGGAATTCCATAGCCGTTAGACTCTAAGTGTCACGGGTTCATGTATCACGCGTCACGCATTCCGCAGCCGGTGACCCTGAGGCGTGACGCGTGATACGTGACCCTTAAACACATCGTCCTTATTCTTCCGTGGTCGAGTCCCGCCGGCGCGCCTCGGCGGCCAGTTCGGTGATCTCGCGAATATCCGAGAATTGCCGCGTGTCCGAGGACACGGCGCCGATCGCAATCGTCATAAGCGGAACCTGAATATCGCTGCTGCCGTCATTCGCTTTGGCGATGATGTAACCCTGTTCGCGGTCCATAAAGGAGTAATGGGTGAGCACTTCCTCGTTGAACCGCGCTTTGATGCGCTCTCGGACTTTCGGGAGGGCGGTGGTGGTGGTCACAATCACAAAATTATCACCGCCCGGATGGCCGATGAAGTCGTTGGAGGTGCCGGCTTCGTCAATCACCTCACCCAAGACGATGGAGGTAAAGCGCAGAACTTCGTCGCTGGCGATAAAGCCGTAAACATCCTTGAAGCGCTCAAAGTGGTTGATGCGGCAATCGAGCAAGGCCCAGTCCTGGGTGCGGATAATGCGCCGCAGTTGATCCTCGATCAGGCGACCGGAAGGCAGACCGGTGCGCGGGTCAAGCGAGTTTTCTCGCTCCTGCCGGACGATGGCATTCGTCACGCGCAGCTTCAACTCTTCAATGTCAAAGGGCTTGGTAATGTAATCGTCGGCGCCCATCTCCAGGCCCGCAATCTTGTCGCTGCGCTCATCTTTCTGGGTCAGAAAGATGATGGGGATATGGCTGGTGCGGGTCGTCGTGCGCAGTTCTTTACACACGGCGTACCCGTCCATATCGGGCAGCATGATGTCTAACACGATGAGGTGAGGGAGACTCTTGCGCGTTAACGCCAGGGCATCGCCGCCGCGCGGCGCCACGTTCACCTCGAAGCCTTGGCCGGTGAAGTAGATCCGCAGCATGTTGGAGATGTCAAAGTCATCCTCCACCACCAGAATTCTGCCTTTGCTCATAGCTTGCCTCCCTGCGAAGAATAAGGGCCGTGAGATAGAGAAAAAGAAAAAGAAAAATGACGAATGCAAAATGACGAATGACCGCACCCTGAAGGGTATCTTCGATTTCGCGTGACGAAGGACGAAGGACGGACGACGGACGACGGACGGAAAAACTCTAAGCCACGCGCGGCGTTACCATGAACAGCGGGCCGTTCCAAATCCGGAAGAATCAGTTTCATCAGTTCCATCCGTTGACTCAAAAACCTTATGCCGCCCGGGCCGTGACATTGAGCGTCATGAGCGGCGCTTGAATGGTCTTGCCTTCGCTATCTCGAATCAGGATGTGACCTTGTTCGCGATCGGTGAAAGAATAATGGGCTTGGACTTCCGAATTAAACCGCTCCCGCAGTTTGGCTGCCAGCGTTCCGGCCTCGGCGCGGGTGAGGATCAAAAACGTATCATTGGCCGGGTGGCCGGTGAAGTCCTCCGGCGTTCCGAACTGCTCCACGACCTCCAGCAACAAGCGCGAGGTGAACTTCAGCACATCGTCGCCGGCGGCGAAGCCATTCAAATCCACAAACGGCCGGAAGGCTTCGATCCGGCATTCCACTACCTGCCAGCCCGGCTGGGTGCTGGCTCGGCGCAGTTGTTCATCAATCAACCGCCCGGTGGGGAGGCTGGTGCGCGGGTCAAGTAGGTTTTCGCGTTCGGCGCGGGCAATCAGGTTTTGCACGCGCAGCCGCAGCTCCTCCATATCAAACGGTTTGGTGATGTAATCCTGCGCGCCCACGCCCAGGCCGGCCACCCGGTCACTGCGCGTATTCTTCTCGGTCAGGAAAATGATCGGGATGTGGCTGGTGCGAGGGGATTGGCGCAATTCCTTGCACACGGTAAACCCATCCATATCCGGCAAAATAATATCCAGCAGCACCAAATCCGGCGCTTGCTTGCGAGCGCTGCTCAACGCGTCCTCGCCGCGCGGCGTCACTTGCACGCTGTAGCCGTGACCGGAGAAATACAATTGCAGCAGGTTGGCGGTGTCCGGATCGTCTTCGACGACCAAGAGGGTATGCAAGCTCATGAATGTGCCCTTCCTCGCGCCTGAGCCGCCCTGGTCTTCACGCGCTCAATCTGTTCCGGCGTCACCGCCTGCTCGAACGAGCGGAAGCCGCCCAGGCGGAAGCCGTGTTTGGCCGCCATCTGCCCCATCCGTTGCACTTGCTCCACGGTAATGTGTCTGCCCAACGTGTAACTCTCGTAGCACCCTTCCAACGCCAGCGTCATCGTTTCTGCCATGCAGGCGTAGGCCATCCCGGCCGGAAAGCCGAAGTCAAAATTGAACTGAACCTCTCCCGGTACGCTCACCATGCCTCCATCAATCACCAGCACATCCTCGCGCGCTGTGGCCACCTGGGCCGAGACATCTCGGGGACGGGAAACATCACACACCACCGCGCCGGGCTTTAAGTGCTGCGGCTCGATGATCGCCTCGACCGCGCTCGTCACTGTCAAGACCAGATCGGCCTCGGTCAGCGGCGACAGGGACGTGCTCGACCGGATTTCGGCGGTCGTTTGGGAGGCGAGGCGCTCCCGCAGGGCTTCCACGGCCTCCGCCCGCCGAGCGATCAGCCAGACTTTAGCGACATCCCGCGCCATCAACTCGGCGGCCACCGACCCAACCGCGCCCGTCGCCCCGACGACCGCCACCGTCGCTTGCGCCAGCGGAATTTCCATTAGCCGCGCCGCTTCGCGCACGGCTTCTACCGCCACGGCCACGGTGTACGAATCGCCGGTGGTCACTGGAATAGACAAATGCTTGGCAATGGTAATCCCGGCGTCACCCACTACGGAAGTGAAGGCGCCCAGGCCGAGCAAACGTGCTCCTAACTTTTCGGCCAACTTTCCAGTTTGCACAATTTTACGGTAGACCGTGTTTTCGGGCAATTCCAACATGCGCGCCGGAGTGTACGGACAAGCGACGAACCAACCGCGGATTTCTTTGCCCGTCGCTGCCGAACGAATGCCGGTAATTTCAGAAATGTACAGCGGCGGAAAAAAAGTGCTGAAGAAATTGATCTGTTGAACGGAGAGATATTTGCCGAGTAGAGGAAATTTCCGACTGACATCCCGTTTGGGGTCAATCGGGTGGATGATAAAAGCGAAGGTGTCCAAAGGAAGAGCTAGAAGTCAGGAGTCAGAATGCAGAAGTCAGAATTTGCAAGTCAATGGCCCCATTCTAACACTGTACTGGAGACTTGGGATTTCTGACTTCTGACTTCTGGCTTCTGAATTCTATATTCTGACTTCTGCTCTTTACCACGATTCCACCGGTTGCTCGCCTTTGCGGGGGTAGAGGCGTTTATGGAGATGGGCCACGCGCAGCGAGTGATGGTCGCTGTCCTCGTAGGCGATGTTCTTATCAATCACCCGCCGCTCCTTCGAGGCGAAGAGGATGACATCCGACTCAATCGTGCGCGCCGGATAAATAATCATGCCGGAGCCAATGCGGCAGTTATGGCCCACGCAACTGCCTAACACCGGGCTATTGCTTTCGCGGAGTTCGCCATCGGCATTCATAGCCTTGATGGGGGTGGGGATCAGATTGTAATCGGTAAAGGTGTTGCCTGCGCCGACGAAGGTGTTCCGCCCAATGACGCACAGTTGCAAGCAGGTGTTCTGCGCCACCATCGCATTTTCCATCAGGCTGGTCATAAACAGCGAGGCGCGGAAAGGCAGGAAGACGCCGTCGGCAATGGTGGATAGCATCAACTGGCAATCCTGGGAAATGTTGACATTGTCGCCGATGGTGCAGTTCTCGATGACGGCGCCGGCGTTGATGTTGCAGTTGTCACCGATGGTCGCCGGGCCGTGAATAATCGCCGAGGGGTCAATCACACAGTTACGTCCGACTTTGACCAACTCGGAGCATTCCAGAACTTGTTTTTGCTCAAGCAGGGCATGCCAGAGCACTTTGAGTTTGTAGAGGTTGTCCCGGTTAATCCGGTTTTCAAAGCGCGCGCCGCGCCCGAACAGGCCATAGACTACATCCGCGATAAAGATATGCACCCAGGAATCAATGGCGATTAGCCCGCGCTGGGGAACATAGTAAATCAAGTCGCCCTTTTCGGTCGCCATGTAGGTGGGGACGTGATAATAGCCGATCTCCTGGGTGCGGAAGTCAATGACCACCGGCTGCGGTTCTGGCTCAAGGCCTTTCGGGAAATACCACAGATCGGCCAGATACAAGTTGCCCTCGCGCGTGTAGCTGGTGGAGAGGGGCAGCGCATGTTGGACGAAGGTGCGGTTGTCCTGGGCGAACGCCGCCCGGCAGGGCCCGCCGATGTTGCGCGCCGCGGTCATAAAAGCGTCAATGTATTCCTGGTCGAAGTAGAGATTATCGCGATGGACAATGGTTTCGACATTATCATGCGGAATGTCCTCGAAACGCACGCATTCGATCTCTTGCTGGACATAGCGCACTAAGGAGTCGCGTTGGTGCAACCAGAGCGGTTTGTTCTGGATGCGCAGATCGCGCGCCTCTTCGTTGAAGGGGTGGATGTGACGGTCGTCGCGAAGGATGATCTTACGCATGGTCAGGGTTTATGTGTTCAAGTGTGAGGTGTTTAAGTGTCACGTGTCAAGAGTTCACGGGTCACGTGACACTTAAGTACTTGACACTTGAACCCTTGCTCAATCTAACGATTTTTTATCAATCACAATCCTACAAATCTCATCCCCACAGGCCTGGCAGGCTGTTTCCTGGACATCAAAATTTTTCCCGCCGCTGACCCAGTAGAGTGCTTCTTGCAAAATGCCCACCGCCAGATAGCAACACGGCGTTTCGGTTTTGCGCCCCCAACAGATGGGGCAGCGGGTGATTTGCCACATGTACTGGTCTTCGGTCTCGCCCAACTCCACCACTTGATCGGTAAACTTGTTGAAGGTCTCGGCAAAGACGTCCGCGCCGACTTTCATCTTCATGTTCAGCGGCAGCAGGCGAAAGGCTAAATCGGCAATGCCCAGAACCGGACCAAACTCCTTCAGGCCGTATTTGAAACATGCCCGGCCGGCCCGCAGCGCCAGGCCGCGTCCCCCGCGCGGGCCGTACATTTCGTCCAGGGAGTGCATCAACGCGCCGATTTCGTCAAAGTTGATTTGCCGGTCGAAATTGCTCGGCGGAAAGTTGTTAACCAAGTGGCGCAGCTTCGCCAGGTTCAGGATGGCATTTACCCCGTTGCGGCCCATGACTTCCTCCATTGCCAGGAGGATAATCCGAACCATTTTATTAGGGTAGTAAAGTTGCGCGCCACTGACCGCTGCGGGTGCATCCATCCGCGCTCCTAATGGCCGTTCTCGTTCTGGCCGTCCAGGAAGGATTTGATGATCGCCAGATATTTATCCGGCTCGTCCAACATCGGAAAATGACCGGACCGCGGCAGGACCTCAATCCGCGTTTGCGGGATGCCCGCTTGCAACGGCTCATATTGCTTCGGATGGACGATGATATCCCGTAAACCGTAGATGCCGAGCGTCGGCACTTTGATCTCGTTGAGCCGCGGGCGCAGGTCGGTGCGGCGCAGCGAACCGATGCTGCTGAAGAAAGAGTCCACCGTCGTTCGCGAAATATCGCGCGCGACCATGGGATACCAGACTTTATAATCGCGCGTAATCAACGGCGAGAAGAGCCAGACCCCGAACTTGAGCAGGGAGGGGGCGTTCCGAACAATTTGACCCAGCCAGGGGATGCCGGCCAACTGCAGGAGAATGGAAAGCGACGAACCGACGATGGGCGAACCAATCACGCACACTTTGGTGACCCGTTCCGGATAACGGATGGTCGTTCCCAAGCTGGTCGTTCCCCCCATGGAGTGACCAATGAGCGGCGCCGATTCGATCCCCAGCGCATCCAGGAATTGTTTCACCAATTCCATGAAATCGCCAACGGCGTAGGAGTCGCGTTTCTTGCCGGATTCACCGAATCCCCAGAAATCGAGGGCATAGCAACGGTAATGCCGCCCGAGCGCCTCCATCGTCGGTTGCCAGAGGCCCCAGGAACCGATCCAGCCGTGCAGCAGGATGACCGGAGCGCCGGAACCGTAGGTTTCGTAATGAACTATCCCTTGATCAGTAACGATGGAGCTCACAGGACACAGCCTCAGCGCCTGTCCCCCGCCAGGTGCGGACTTGCTTAGGGAGGACTATTTCGCATCCATATCCGCCAGAATGGAGTAGAGGAGTTCCAGCAGGATGGCTTTGACCTTTTCTCGATCCGTGGCGACACAGGGCAGCAGCTTAATGGCCGGGTCCAGGCGGAGGGCGATGCGCAGATCATCAATGGCCCAGGCGTCGGGCTGATCCTGTTTGTTGGCCGCAACCACATACGGGGTGGGGGCATAGGCCCGGAAAGTTTCCAGGATGCTCTTCGCTTCGCGATAAGTCTCCGGACGCGTGCTATCCACCATCACCACGAAGCCTAGCATGCCTTCGGAGAGAATCTCCCACATGAAGTCAAACCGTTTCTGGCCCGGTGTGCCGAAGAGATAGAGCACCAAGTCTGCGTCCACCGTGATGCGGCCAAAATCCATGGCCACGGTCGTACTTTCTTTGATTCTCTCGGCGTCGGAAGAGATTTTCCGTTCCGTTGAGACGACGTCAATTTCACTGACGGATTGGATGAACTGAGTTTTGCCGGAACTGAACGGACCGGTGACAACCATTTTGACGGTTTGCATAGAGGCAATCGTCCTTCTAGATAAGACCCGGAAGGCCTTAAAGTGAACGGATACGAGAAATCAATTTGTTAACCACTCCGGCTTGCGCCGTTTTATCTACCGGCGTGGCGGCGGCCTTGCGTCCGGCGGAGGTCATCGGCGTCAAGAAGGCCATGCCTTCGGGCCGAATCACTTCCACCATGCCGGCTTGCAGTAAGCCATAGACGATCCGGCGGATATCCAGATCGCTCATATTGTTTTGTTTGGCAATGGATTTCATGGAGTTTTTGGGATTGATGAAGGAAACGACGCGCCATTCTTCCACGCTCAAGTTCATGTTGCGGATATTGGCATTCGGGCGGTCGGCGAACTTGAGGGCCATGTCCAGATTCGGGAGTTCTTCCGCCAGTTGTTCCCATTCACGCATCCGGCGTGAGCCTTCCATGATCACATTTTCCAGATCAATCGGCACCGTGATTTTGTCGTCGCCGGGCATCAAGGTTGGCTCAAACCGAAACAAGCCTTCGACCCAGGTGAATAGGCGGTAGACAACTTCCAACAGGTTAGTCCGAATGCTGGTCAGGATGTCATTTTGATTAACGTAGCCGGCGTTGATCAGCAGCAGGCCCAATTCTTTGTCGCTGGTGCTGGTGGTCTTGGCTTTCAGGGCTTTGGCTTGTTCCTCGGTGAGTTTGCCGGCTTTTTGCAGAATCGAAGCCAGGTTGCTATCTTCCTGGCCGATCTGCGCGTAAATGAGCTTGCCGTTACGGAAGGCCATATGCGCGTTTTGACCCGGCCCCTCAATGACCAGGGTGCCGGTCTTTTTGGCGAGGTTAATTAAGTTAAGCAACTGTGTGGTGGAAAAGTCGCGTAGGTTGCCCTTAAGCGCCATCCATACCTCTACACGCGGGCAGTCTCGGAAAAAAACCTTTCAAGTGAAAGGTTGGCGGGATTATACAAGCAAAGGGCAAGTCAAACAAGCAGGGGTGAAGAGGACGGAGGACGGAGACGAAGGACGAAAGACGAAAGACGAATGAAAAATGAGCACCTACCATCAGCCATCCGCTATCTGCCAGCCGCCAACAACCAGCAACCAGCAACTGTTATAATGCGCGCTCTGGAGGCTGGTTCCGATGTTAAATTCGAAAGACTTGCGTTTCAGCGTATGTGCCTGGGGGATATTCCTGGCGTTGTTTGCTCTGGGCGCCTGCGCTCCCGCGGCGACGAAAACGCTGCCGCCCATTGCCGTGACCGTTTACCACACCGGATCGTCCACTCCTGGAGTCCAGGCAACTGCCTCAACGCCTGTCCCTCCCACGGAAACGCCGGTGGCGCAGTGGGGGCCGGACAACTTTCCGGAAAACGTTAATCCTCTCACGGGCGAGACGGTGGACCCGGCGAAACTGAAGCGTATCCCCATCGCCATAAAAATTTCCAACTTCCCGTACAGTGTCCGGCCACAATTTGGTCTCTCGCTCGCGGATGCCGTCTTTGAGCATCTCGCCGAGGCCGGTGTGACGCGCTTCACGGCGGTCTTCTTGCAGAACGATGCGACGAAGGTCGGCTCGATTCGCTCGGCGCGGTTTATTGACACCGAAGTCGCGCCTATTTTTGGATCGCTGCTCGTGACCTCCGGTTCCAGTTTGGGAACGATGGGGCATTTGCGCGCCAGCCCGTGGTTCGCAGGCGAGAACCTATGGCGGTTAATCTCCGAAGAGACACACTACGTCTGCCCGCCCCTGTGCCGGGAGACGCCGGATGATACGAATACGCTCTTTGCGAGTACGGAGGCTCTGCGGACGGCGACGGCGGCGCAGGGGAGCAATACCCGCGCCGATCTCTCCGGCTGGGCTTTTACTGTGGCGGCTCCCTCCGGCGGTATCCCGGTCACGGAAGTTTTGGTGGATTTCTCCTCGGCGGCGCACGTCTCTTGGCGCTACAACCCGGTCAGTGGCCGTTATGCCCGCTGGCAGGATAAGGATGCGAGTGGTGAGTTGATCGCGCACTTTGACGCGCTAGCGAATCAGCCGATCACGGCGGCGAACGTCGTCGTGCTGTTTGTTAATCACCAGAACAATTTTGTTCCGGAAGATTTCCGGGATGGGGGCAACTGTGGCCTAGAGATTCAATTGTGGACGATTGGGCCGGCTAAAGTGTTTCGGGATGGGCAACTGTTCGAGGGGAATTGGCAGCGGGACGAGACGACGAAGTGGAAGTTGCAGATCAAAGGTGGGGCAGGGGAGATCATTCCCTTCCATCCAGGGAATACCTGGTTTTCGGTAGTTACATTAAACGCTACAGGAACGCTCGCCGGTTCTACTTACGCGGTGACGAACAAAGTTCCGGATACCCGGTTCGAATGTCCGGTTCCACCCACTGAAACGCCCACCCTCACGCCGGAAGGCTTTGTCGCGCCCGCTGATACGCCGGTGCCGTGAGGGTTAGTCAACTTGTAATTGCACAACATTCCCTTTCATGACTTTTCGATCTTAATGAGATTTCCATCCTGGTCATAATAGTATGTAGTGGTGTGACCTGCTGCGTCCTTAATGGCAATAAGATTTCCCATTCCATCATAGTAATAACGAGTTGAATTGCCATAGGCATCAAGAACGGCTACAAGGCGGTTTAGGCCGTCGTACTGACATCTAAGTGTGTGACCCATAGCATCTGTAGCAGAGATGCGGTTACCTACTTGATCATAATCATAGAAACTTCTTCGCCCCAGTGCATCAGTTATAGTAATTACATTACCATTAGCGTTATATGTCACAGTGGCGTCACTTGTAATTGGAGCAAGTGAACACCCTCTCGCGACTGGCTTGAACCAAGCCGGGTCTTGATCCCAGGCCGTATCGTTTGTCAGCGGAGTTATACCTAACCCATTGGCATTCATGGCGTAGAGATCATAGTTGCCGCTTCGATTAGATGAGAAAACAATCTTTGCGCCGTTAGGTGACCAGTTGGGGCTGTAATCGTCCACTGCATTGTTCGTCAAGCGAGTCAGACCTGTGCCATCAACGTTGATCGTATAAATCTCCCAAGAGTGAGAAGGGTAGTCGCGATCAGACTGGAAAAGGATCTTTGTACCATCGGGCGACCAGCGGAAATTGGAAGCATTAGCTACATTAGTCGTTAACTGCATCAGATTGGTGCCATCGGCATTCATCAGGTAGGTTTCATCGCTGAAGCCACCAGTGTTGCGATCAGAGCCAAAGACGATCTTCGCGCCGTCTGGTGACCAACTCGGAAACGAGTCGTGTGCGCCGTTGTTTGTCAGGTTAGTCAAGCCCGTGCCATCTGTATTCATCACATAAATATCGTAATTGCCGCTCCGATCGGAGTAGAAGGTAATTTTTGAGCCATCGGGCGACCAGACTGGCGAGAGGTCTTGAGCCGAATTATTGGTCAGATTGGTTTGGCTTGTGCCGTCGAATTTCATCATATAGATTTCCCAATTACCATCGCGCTGAGAGACGAAGGCAATCCTATTCCCATCAGGTGACCAAGTGGCGGAGCTGTCCTGAGCGGAGTTATTTGTCAGCCAGGTAAGATACGAACCATCCAGCTTCATCGAATAGATTTCAAAATCACCATCACGTTTGCTGGAAAAGATCATCTCGCCATTCACTATCAATGAGGGTATGGGAGTGTTGGTAGGTATGTTCGTCGGGGTGTTGCTCGCCGTCGGGGTTCTTGTTGGGGTGGCGCTGGGAATTGGAATAAGAGTGGAAGTGGGCGGCTCCGTCGCTGTCGGCGGAGTTAATGAGAGTTGAGCGATCCGCGTTTGGGTCAGAGTCAATGAATTGATAAAAGGTGTGTTTGATGGTTGAGGCGGAGTAGCTGTTGATGGTGTAAGACTTTCAGTAACAATTGGTGCGGTGGTTTGCTCGGCGATGGCCGTTTGCGTTTCTGCGAAACTTGTTGCGGCTTCCCGATCTGAACCCTGTGTAGTTGGAGTAGTTGGCTTTGATGTTGAGGTGGATTGTGCAGGGAGTGAAGGGGTTGTAGTTACAGGAATCAGGCTCGGTTTTGCAAGTGAAGTTAAAATGGCTAAGGGTATCAATAATAGACAAGCAAACATGACCCATAGGTAATGTGGAGGTTTTGGTTCTTTAGGTAGCCAGCCCTTTATGATCCAGTCTACAAAGACGCCTATGGTAGTTGCTGCAAATAAAGCAATGATTACTGATATTGCATTCATCAGTCTCGCCCCTCCAAAGACAGCTAGATATTTGATTGCGCGTCAAAGAAGTGCAGTTTGTTTGCCTGGTATCCTCATACTGTTCGCGAGAACGCAGGCAGGGAGAAAACTATTCCTAACAGCGAGCAGATTTCTGGTCTGAAGTTCAACAGGCCACACTTTAAATGTGGCCTGCTCTTTTTAACCTGCAGTGTTGGTTTCCGCTGACAGGTACATCTCTGCCACGTATTGCTTCACCATCCGGCGCGTGCTGAACTGCGGCGCCAGCGTGGAAATTGACTCTTTGATTTTGTGCATCCAGCCGGACGACATCTCCCCGAAGCCTTCCTCATAATAGAGGGGGACGATTTGATTTTCCAGGGTGTCGTACATACTCGCGGCGTCCTGGGCATCCTGCGCTTCGGCATCGTGCGCCTGAGCTTCATCGCCGATGGCCCAACCATTCTCTCCGTTATAGCCTTCTTGCCACCAACCATCCAGCACCGAGAAGTTGAGCACGCCATTCAGCGCCGCTTTCATCCCGGAGGTGCCGGAGGCTTCCTGCGGCCGGCGGGGTGTATTCATCCACACATCCACTCCCTGGACCAGGTAGCGAGCCAGGTTGATATCGTAGTCTTCCAGGAAAATAATCCGCCCGCCAAACTCCGCGCGCTTGAGTGTCCGGTAGATATGCTGGAGCAGTAGTTTGCTCGGATCATCCATCGGATGGGCTTTGCCGGCAAAGATAATCTGCACCGGGCGCTGATAGTTGTTGACGATGCGGATCAGTCGTTCCGGGTCGCGCATGATCAATCCATTGCGCTTGTAAAGCGCCACCCGCCGGCTAATGCCGATGGTCAACACGGAAGGATCGAGCAGGACGCCGGAAGCGACGATCTGCACCGGATGGTGACTGGTGGTTAGCCACTGGGCGCGCGCGCGTTCACGGGCAAAGGCGACGAGTTTGCGTTTCAAATGTCGTCGGGCAGTCCAAAGCTCTTCATCCGGGATCGCGAAGATGGATTGCCAGAGCGAGGCATCGTCCAGGTCGTCCAGCCACTTTGCGCCGAGGTAATGGTCGTATAACACTTTCAGCCGCCGCGCCAGCCAGGTGCCGGTATGAATGCCATTGGTGATCGCGCCGATGGGCACGCGCTCGGGTGGGGTCTCCGGAAACAAAAACTGCCACATCTGGCGGCTGACTTGTCCGTGCAGCTCGCTCACTCCATTCCGCTGCCGTGAAAAGCGGATCCCCAAAATGGACATGCTGAAGGAACTTCCATTGGAATGGGCGTGACGCCCCAAGTCCATAAATTTCTCGCGGTCCAAGCTCAACTGACTCCAATAACTGCTGAAGTAACGGTCTATCAACCAATCCGGAAATTCCTCGTTGCCGGCGGGGACGGGCGTGTGAGTGGTGAAGACGGTCGTCGCCTGGACCCCGGCCAAAGCGGTGTCGAAGCTCTCCCCACGGGCCATCGCTTCCCGGACGCGTTCCAATCCCAGGAAAGCCGAATGGCCCTCGTTCATGTGCCAGACTTTTGGCTCAATCTTCAACGCTTTTAAGGCGCGCGCTCCACCGATGCCTAATACGATCTCTTGTGAGATGCGGGTATCCGGATCGCCACCGTAGAGGCGGGCGGTCAGGTCGCGGTCGTTCGGCGCGTTCTGGGCAACATCGCTATCGAGCAGAATCAACAGGACGCGGCCCACTTGGATTTTCCACAGGCGCGCGTGTAGCGTGCGGCCAGGAAGCTCGACGGCGACGGTCAGGGGCTGTCCTTCGTCGTTGAGAAAGGGCAGCACCGGCGCGTCCTCGAAGAAATAACGGCGATAGCCGGCTTCTTGCCAACCATCCTCCGTGATGTGTTGCGAGAAATATCCTTGATTGTAGAGGAACCCGATGCCGATGAAAGGCAACCCCAGGTCCGAGGCTTCTTTGGCATGGTCACCGGAGAGGATGCCCAGGCCGCCGGCGTAGGTGGGAAAGGATTCGTGCAGCCCGAACTCGGTGGAGAAATAGGCGATTGTATGATCAGCGAATTGGGGGTACGTCCGCGAATACCACGTGCTGGTGGGATGAAGATAAGCGTCGAAAGCGGCGATGGTGCGGTCGTAAAGCTCAAGGCAGCGCTTATCGTGAATCGCGGCGTTGAAGGCTTTACGTTTGGCCTGACGCAGGAATTTGATGGGATTGTGATAGCAATCTTCCCACAACGCCCCATCAATCGCTTTGAACACTTCCTGGGCTTCGGGATGCCAGGACCACCACAAGTTGTAAGCCAGCTCGCCCAAGCGCGCCATCCGCCGGGGCAAGGCAATGCCGCTGAGCAAAGCTGGCTCGACGCTAACGGTTTCCTCAATCACATGTCTCTCCTCTCAAGCAGGCTCGGAATATACCACAGGGAGAAGAGGGGCGAAAGTGAAGGACGGTGGACGGTGGACGGTGGACGAAGGACGGAGGACGGTGGACGAAGGACCAAGGACGAAGGACCAAGGACAAAGGGCCAAGGACCAAGGACAAAGGACAAAGGACCAAGGGCCAAGGACAAAGGGCCAAGGACCAAGGACAAAGGGCCAAGGACCAAGGATCAACTCCCAACCGCAAAGAGCGCGAAATCCCAACCCTTCGACTTCGCTCAGGGCAAGCTACCAGCTGCCAACAACCAGCAACCAATTACGAGTTCACGCGTCACGGATCACGATGTTATTCTGGCTTCTGACTCCTGACTTCAGACTTCAGACTTTGGACTTCGGACTTATAAGTTTATAATCCTCCCATGCCTGCCCGGGTTCAGCTTTTCATCACCTGTATCGTTGACTCAATCTATCCCACGGTGGGCGAAGCGGTGGTGGAGGTCTTGGAGCGCTTAGGCGTGGAAGTAGAATTTCCTGAAGCCCAGACCTGCTGCGGCCAGCCCGGTTACAACGCCGGCTTCCGGGACGAAGCGCGCCAACTCGCCCTGAACTTCCTCGACGTTTTTGAAAAATCGGACGCGCCGGTCGTCACGCCCTCCGGCTCGTGTGCGGCCATGATCGTCCACGGCTTCCCCGATCTATTCGCGGGTGACGCGCCGAACCTCGCGCGGGCGCACGCCCTGGCCGCCCGCACGTATGAGTTCTCGCAGTATCTCGTGGACGTATTGCAAGTCGAAGAGATCGAGGCGCGCTTCAGCGGTTCGCTGACTTATCATCCTTCCTGCCATCTGTTGCGTGGTCTGAACGTAAAAGACGCTCCGAACAAATTGCTGGCCCAGGTTCAGGGGGCGGAGGTCCTCCCGCTGCCCAACGCCGATGAATGTTGTGGGTTCGGCGGACTTTTTGCCGTCAAGCACGGCGACATCTCCAGCGCTATCCTCGACCGCAAGCTGGAAGGCATCCGCGCCAGTAAAGCTGGAGCGGTCGTGGGCTGTGATATGAGCTGCTTGATGCACATTCAGGGCGCGCTGACGCGCGATAATTCGCTCGTGCGCTGTCTGCACTTAGCGGAAGTATTAGTGAAACGTGATGCGTGATACGTGAGGCGTGACCCGTGACACGTGAACACCTGACACTTAATCACGTTTCACACGTCACGTGTCACGCAATCAGACTATGACCTTCCAAACTCGTATCACCACCGCCCTCCAAAACCCCACGCTCCAAATCGCGCTCGATCGCAACGCCGAGCGGCGGATACCGGGGCGTAACCACGCCTTTGCCGAACTGCCAGACGCCGAGGCCGTGCGGGATCGCGGCCGCGCCATCCGCCTGGAAACGCTGGCGCATCTTGATCAGTACCTCGATCAGTTTGCCGACAACATCGAAAAAAATGGCGGGCAAGTCCATTGGGCCGCCGATGCGGAAGAAGCGCGGCAAATCATTCTGCGTCTCGTGCAGGCGGCGCCGGATTTGCCTCAGGTGGAACCGCGCCAGGCCAAAGGCCGCCTCGTCGCCAAATCCAAATCCATGGTCAGCGAAGAAATCGAACTCAATCACGCGCTGCAGCACGCCGGCATTGGCGCGGTCGAAACGGACCTGGGCGAGTTCATCGTCCAACTGCGCGGTGAAGCTCCCTCGCACCTCATCACCCCGGCGGCGCACCTGCGGCGCGAAGACGTCTCCACTCTTTTTGAAAAACACTTCGGTATGCCGCCCACCCTCGACGTGAAAGAAATGACCGCCGTCGCTTACTCCGAACTGCGGCGCATATTTTTCAGCGCCAACGTCGGCCTCTCCGGCGTCAACTTCGGCATCGCCGAGACGGGCACCCTTGCCATCGTCACCAACGAAGGCAATGCTCGTTTATGCACCACCGTTCCGCCGGTTCACATCGCGCTCATGGGCATTGAACGCCTCGTCCCGACTCTCGCCGATCTCGAAATCATGCTGCGGCTCCTCCCGCGCTCCGCCACGGCGCAAAAGCTCACCTCCTACCTCACGCTCCTCAATGGCCCGCGCCGCGCGGGTGAGCCGGATGGCCCCTCCGAGTTGCATGTCGTCCTACTGGACAATGGCCGCTCGCGCACCCTCGGCGGTGAACTCGCTGAATCATTACTTTGTATCCGTTGCGGCGCGTGTCTCAACGTCTGTCCGGTCTACCGCGAAATCGGCGGGCATGCCTATGGCTCCACCTACAGTGGCCCCATTGGCTCCATCGTCTCGCCGGCACTCTTCGGCTCCGAGTTCGGAGAACAGGCCCACGCCAGCACCCTCTGCGGCGCCTGCCGCGACGTCTGCCCGGTGCGGATTGACATCCCGACAATGCTGCTCGCTGTGCGCGGTCAACACACGGCCGAGGGCCATGCTCCGCGATGGTTAAAGTGGGGGATGAAAATCTGGGCCTGGACGATGTCTGCGCCCGGGCGGTATCGCATTGCCCAAACGTTAGCGGCCCTTGGAACGCGTCTCGTGTCCCAGGGCAACCGCCTCCGAGCACTGCCTCCGCCCTTGAACGCCTGGACCCACCGCCGCGACTTTCCAGTCTTCGCGCCGGTTCCGTTTAGGGAAAGGTGGTTAAGACGAAAGACGAAGGACGAAGGACGAAAGTAGTTCGTCTTCCGTCTTCCGTCCACCGTCTCCCGTCTTCTGTCATGTCCGACTCCCGCTCCCGCATCCTCGCCTCCATTCGTCGCTCGTTGGCTTCCGCGCGCTTACGACCTGCTCCTTTATCTTCCTCACGAGTCACGGATCACTCGTCACTTCCCACGGATCACGCCTCACTCGTCTCTCAATTCGCCGAAGAACTCCAAAAGCTCGACGGCCTCTTCCTCGCCGAGCGCGTCGAGAAAATTCCGGCGTTGATCATCCAGTTGTTGCGGGAACACCAGGCGGACGAGTTGCTGGCCTGGCAAGCGGAAAGCCTGCCGGTTCCGGGCCTACTCGATTATCTTCGACGTGAGGGGATCAAATTGCCTGGCGCGGAAATTCCACCTAAAGAACCGGCTCGCTCCCAAAGGCTGGCTGAAATTGAGCGGATCAAGGTGGGCCTCACCGGGGCTGAGGCGGCGCTGGCGGATACGGGCACGCTCGCGCTTCGCTCGGGGCCGGGGCGTCCGCGCCTCGCCTCGCTCTCCGTCCGGGCGCACATCGCGCTGTTCACCCCACCGCAACTCCATCCCTCTTGGGCCGCGTGGTGGGCAGCTCAACCTGATCTGGCAAGTTGGGTGCGGGGCGCAAGCAATCTGACGTTAATCACCGGCCCCAGCCGGACGGCGGATATTGAAATGACGCTGACGGTAGGTGTGCATGGTCCGGCGGAAGTCATTGCCATCCTCGTGCAAGCGTGAGTTGGAATTTAGGACTATAATCCCGCCACGTTATTACTTGACTCTAAAGAAAGTGACAGCATGTCAACGGCTTCTCCCAACGGTACTTTCTATTATCCGAATCGCATGGGGCGGATTATCCTGCTCTCGATGCGCAATCACTTGGGCAATCAACGTCTCACCGAGGTGCTCCGCGCCGCCGGGCAGGAACAGTTGATCAACACCCGCGTGCTGCCCAACAGCCTGGAAAAAGAATTCTCTTTTGAGACTCTCAGTGCTTTGCAGGCCGCCGCCGAACAAGTCTTCGGCACGCGCGCCGGACGCTATATCAATTATCGAGTGGGGCGGGGGACGTTTGAGCGCGGGCTAAAGGATTTTGATCCCCTGCTGGGCATCTCCGACTTACCGATGCGCTTGATGCCCATGGGAACCAAACTCCGGGTGGGGCTGGATGTGTTTGCTCAAGTCTTCAACCAGTTTACCGATCAGGTAGTAAAACTCTCAGAAACGGAGACCGATCATCTCTGGATTATTGAGCGCTGCCCACTGTGCTGGAAACGCCAGGCGGAGGAGCCTTGTTGCCAGTTAGCGAACGGCCTCCTGGACGAAGCCATCTTCTGGGGAACCGGTGGTCACCGCTTCAAAGTGGAAGAAATCAGTTGCGTCGCCATGGGAAAGCCCAACTGCACGTTTCGGATTGATAAGCACCCGCTTGATTAAAGACGCACTTATGCGTCTATCCCCGCAAACAAATCCTCCTCGCGCAGTCGCCCCTCAACGGGTGGATAAGCACGCATAAAAGACTCCCGATTTTGAGATGTTCTTAAAAACATCGCCAACAGCCCACGGGCCGGCGGTCCACTGTCAATTTGGCTTTTGTGGCAAGCGGAGGCGCGCTCCTTGGCGGCCAGCGGCTCGCCTTTTACATTAATGACAGCGTGAACGGGGAAGTCCACCTCGGCCAGGCTGACGATGTCAATATCTTTATTGCGACCAAAGTGGCGCGGGTCTCTTCCAAAAAGCGGCATGATCTTCACGGCGAGTTTGAACAAGCCGCGCGGGAAGACGCCGTAATAAAGTTTTTGCGGGGCCTCCACTGTCGCTGACGCACGAATGGCATTGAAAGCCTGCACGGTGGCGTTATGGATGGCGATATGGTCGGGGTGGCGGTAACCGCCGATGGGGTCAAAGGTGATGACGACTTCCGGTTTCAGGTCGCGTATTACCGCCTCGACTTTGGCCTTCACCTCGTCCAACGGCGCGGCGGCCAGCGCATTTGGATGCTGGTTGTCCGGCGATCCAGGCATGCCCGAGTCCCGATACCCCAGATGGATCACCTCGGCCAAGCCCAATTCTTTGGCAGCGCACGTCAGTTCAGACCAACGCATATCGCCGGTGGTAGCGAAGCCCTTTAGATGTTCCGGGTCTACCGATCCCACTTCGCCCCGCGTCGCGCAGGCATAAACAACTTTCACCCCGGCGGCGGCATACTTCGCTAGCGTCCCGCCCATCCCAAACGATTCATCGTCCGGATGCGCTCCAAAGAAAATCAGCGTTCTTGATTTTGTCATAAACCTGCTTTCTGAGACCCTAAAGCCCAGTAGGTCGCGCTTGTAGCGCGACAAGCGGAGAAGTCACGTTACAAGCGTGACTTCTCTACAATAGGTGTCTCAACCTGCACGTGAGTGCCTGCTGCCTGGCACGGATGATACCGCTTCGACCCCAAGCTGACAACTTCACAGTCCCCCTCTCCGTGTTAGAATATTCGCATGAACGTGCTCACCCGAACAAAACCACTGACGATGATCCCGGCTCACTCCTCCGCTGAACTCATCGAAAGCCTCAGCGCGAACATTCGGTCGGCGGTCGTCGTCGAGCCGGAAAAACTTCAATTTATTCTAGCGGCGCTCATTGCGCGCGGGCATCTCTTGTTGGAAGACGTCCCCGGCATCGGCAAAACGCTCGTCGCCAAAGCGCTCGCCAAATCGCTCGCCGCCGACTTCAAACGCGTGCAGTGTACGCCAGACTTACTCCCGAGCGACATCACCGGCAGCAGCTTGTACGATCAACACCATCAGGAGTTCATCTTTGTTCCTGGGCCGCTGTTCGCACATGTTGTTTTAGTAGACGAGATCAATCGGGCCACCCCCCGCACGCAGTCCAGTCTTTTAGAGGCGCTGGCCGAAGGGCAGGTGACCTGCGATGGTGTCACGCGCGCTCTCGCGCAGCCGTTCTTCGTCATCGCCACGCAAAATCCGGTTGAGACCGCGGGGACGTTTCCTTTGCCCGAAGCCCAACTCGACCGCTTCCTGTTTTCCCTCAACCTGGGTTATCCTGATCCCGCAGCCGAACTGTTGATCCTGGAGCGCGAAGAACACGCCGATCCCTTGGACAACTTGCAACCGGTGCTGACGTTGGATGATATTCTTCAGTTGCAAGCAGCGGCTCTGCGCGTTGAAGTCGCGCGCCCGGTCAAAGAATACATCGTTCGTCTGGTTGGGGCGACTCGTGGTCATTCAGACGTCATCTTGGGCGTCAGCCCGCGGGGCGGTGTGGCCGTCCAACGCGCCGCTCAGGCCATCGCCTTGTTACATGGTCGCGATTTTGTGATTCCCGACGATGTGAAAGCTGTCGCGCCCTCCGTCATGGCTCACCGCTTGATGACTCGCATGCGTGGTTTAGAAGCCGGGCGGTCAGTTATCACAGCGCTACTTGATCAAGTTGAAGTGCCGGTTTAAGTAAATTCAAATTGCTCCAGCACCCTGAGCGGAGTTCCGCGCTTTTTGCGGAACGTAGTCGAAGGGTGTAGCAATTCAGCTTAGGAGACCTATGCGTAATATACCTTGGAAGAAATGGGCACGCAGTTGGTGGGGCCGGCTCCTCGGCGGCGCCATCCTCGGCGGACTCTTGGTGGCGTTCTCCGGTTTGAATGAACCAACTCCTTTTCTGTGGGGAATGATCTTGGGTGCGCTCGTAATGTTCTTCTTGGGCCGCTTGACTTGAGAGAGGCAAATTTGTGCTGCCTACCTGGCGTGGCTGGGCACTCGCGGCCGTTGCGCTCGTCCTCTACTTCTTCGCTAATCAGACTCAAGTTGGCTGGCTATACGTTCTAGCCGCCATCGCCGCCGGGTTGTGGCTCGCCGCTTGGCCCGTCCCACGCCGGATGTTGCGCGGCCTCTCGGTCACCCGCCGCCTCAACGGTCAAAATGCTTCGGACCTAGAACTCCACGTCGGCGATTCAGTTTCCATTGAGCTTGAACTCAAGAACGCCGCGCGCTTTCCGGCGCTCCAAGTCCGCGGCTTAGAAATCTGTCCGCTGGCGCCGTCCGCCGACCGAACCCAAAACTTCTTTGCGGATGCGATTCCGCCTCGCAACACCCTCGCTCTAAATTACGAAACGACTTGCGCCCGACGCGGCTGGTTCGAATTTCCGCCGGTTCAAATCTCGACTCGCGCACCGTTTGGATTTTTCTCCGCCCACCGGGAAAGCCTCGCCCCGACCGGGGTTCTCGTTTTCCCGGAATACCGCGAGCTTGAACAGCTCACGTTATTTGAGCGAATGCCAACCGCCGAAGCGGCGCGGCCCCGCCTCGGAAGCGGCGGCGAGTTTGTCGGCGTGCGGGAATACCGTCCGGGCGACTCGCGCCGCCACATTCATTGGCGTTCCACCGCTCGCGCCGGTCGTTTAGTCGTCAAAGAATTTGCGGAGGAAACGCAACCCGGCTTGACGATTGCGCTTGATCTACGGGCGAGTTCAGTTATCGGCTCCGATGATGCCACCTCGCTCGAACTCGCGATCAAAATCGCGGCCACACTTGCTCGCTACGCACAGCGACATGGGCTGCCGGTCACGCTGGCGGCCAACAGCCGAACCTGGCCCGCGCCGCCCGGACCGTTGAGTTGGTGGGGGATGATGAATTACCTCGCGCGCGTGCAAGGGGAGGGGGATGAATCTTTCGCGGACTGTCTGCGCGGTCTGCACGCGACGCAGTTCGTCGCTGCTCTTCTCGCTCTTCCCGATGAAGCTGCCAGCGCACCGCTGATTGAATTGCAACGTCAAGGTATTGGTGTGCTGGCGGTCATCATTGACCCGGCGCCGTTCCTGCCGGTGGAGTGGGGAGATACCCACCGGGCGCAAGACGTAGCGGCTACTTTAACGGCGGCCGGCCTGAGCGTGCGCGTCATCGGTGATGAAGCGGATTGGGAATGGACCCTCGAGGCTGAAGAGTCGGGAGTAATTAAGGTCATTTAACCGCGGAGAACGCAGAGTGCGCTGAGATTCCCTTTCTTTTCTTTCTCTCTTTCTTTTTCTCTGCGTTCTTTGCGCTCTCTGCGGTGAAAAATATATGATGGAATTTCTAAAACGAATCTACCGCCGACAACAAGCCGCGCCACCGGAGCGCTCTTTAGCATTGCGCCGCTGGGTCTGCCTCGCCTCGCTGCCGCCGCTCCTTGCCATCGCCTGGGTTGGCTATCTCTGGGGACCGGCGCTATTCGCCATCGCCCTCCTCGTCGGAGGGCACTATTACAGTTGGCGCGCCGCTCAAAGTGAAAAAGCGAATCGGTTTGTGCGGCTGGCGATCTTCGTCGCGCTTCATCTGGCAGTGTTGTGGATGTTCGCCGGATTATTCATTGGAGCCGCGCTGCCCCAAGCGCAGTTCGCGCTCTACGCCCAAGCCATCACTGCCTTCGATCTCCGTCGCCGGGGAAATCTATTCTCATCCCTCGGCCTCAGCCTGCTCGTCCTCTACGTCGCCGCCACCCTCAGCCGAGATTACTCCTTCTTCGTCTTCATCCTGGCCTTCGTCGCCCTCGCGCTTGCTGTTTTCTTCCAAGCTGAAATAGAAGATGGCAGGCACGATGCTCAAGGGGCAAGGCTCAAAGTTCTTTCTCCGTCCTTGGCTCTTGGTCCTTGGGAGTTGGGATTTCGCGGTCTTCGCGGTTCTTCCTTGGCCCTTGGAAGTTGGTCTTTGGGATTTGGGATTTTTTCTTTTCTGGTTTTTGCTTTCACTCCTCACTTCGCCGGTCGCCCGCTCATTCCACCGTTCTCAATCAACTTACCCATTCCTCGCGGGGTCACCTCCCAAATCGTCAACCCGGCGATGCCCCTCGTCCAGATCAATGGCTGGTCTGATCAGAAAGGGGACTATTATTACGGCTTCGACACTCAACTTGATCTGCGCTATCGCGGTGGGTTAAGTGATGCGATTGTGATGTACGTGCGCTCACCCGCCTGGAGTTACTGGCGCAGCCACTCCTATGACACTTACAACGGCCACGCCTGGTCGCAGTCTGAAGCGTCTATCACCACACTCAATCGCTGGCGTTCTTTGAGTTTCGATGTTACCTCCGAGGCCGAAGCTCAAGGCGAAGAAATCGTGCAGAGCTACTACATCGTCCGCGATCAGCCCAATCTGCTCTTCGCCGCCTATCGTCCGGCGGAGGTCTACATCAATGCTCAAGAATTGTCGGTGGATGCGGGCATCGGCCTCAGGGTCAGTCAACCGCTCAAAGCCGGGACCACCTACACCATCGTCTCGCGCCGTCCCAATTTCTCAGAGGAGAAGCTGCGGGCCGCCTCGGGCGTTTACCCCTCGGACATCGCCGCGCGCTACTTGCAACTGCCGGACACTATCTCACCGCGCGTCCGCGATCTTGCCCAACGCCTCACCGCCACCTCGTCCACGGCCTACGACAAAGCCTCAACGCTGCGCGACTACCTGCTCACCCTCCCTTACGATTTCTTCCCGCCGCCACAGCCGCCCAACTCCGAAACGGTGGACAACTTTCTCTTCGTAGATCGGCGCGGCGTGTGCGAACAATACGCGACCGCGCTGGCCGTTATGCTGCGCAGCCTCGGCATTCCGTCGCGAGTCGTCGCGGGCTATGGCGCGGGCGAGTACAACACCTTCTCCGGCTACTACACCGTGCGCGCCTCGGACGCTCACGCCTGGAACGAAGTCTATTTTCCGGGTTACGGTTGGGTTCCGTTCGATGCAACACCGGGCTGGAAACCATCGCCTTATCCGACTCAAGTGCAGCGCTGGATTTTTTCGGGAGCGCTCGACAGTTTGCCCGCGCTTCCGTGGGGGAGTTGGGCCTCAGCGGGTGCGGCGCTTGCCGGCGCGGCGCTCGGCCCTTTGAGTTTGTTGCTGGTTCCCTTAGCTTTAATCTTGCTTTTCTTTTTGGCGCGTTACCTGTGGCGCGCCGCGCACCGTTCCCGACCCGCCCGCTTCCCGAGCATTGACCTCGACCCGAACCGGCGGCGCATCCTCGCCGCCTATCGCGCCGGACAAAAGCGACTCAAGCGCTACCGGGCGCGCGCCGAAACGCCGCGCGAATTCGCTCGCCGCCTCGCCCGCGATGATTGGAGTGAACTCACCACTGCCGTCGAACAAGCAGCGTACCGGGTCACACCACCCTCGGCGGGGTTAGCTCAGCGCGTTCAGGAATTGTTGTCACGCATCAGAAGAAGATAATAACTTTTCTATTTCTCCTGGCGTTCCCACCGCCATCCCCTTCACATTCTCATCAATCCGTTTGAAAAACGTCGTCAGCACATCCTTTGAGCCTAATTCAATAAAAAGAGTCACGCCCTGGCCGATCATGTAACGCACCGACTCCGTCCAGCGCACGGGCGAGATCAGTTGCGCCGGAAGCTCGGCGCGGATCTCGTTCGGGTCGGTCAGCGGCAGGGCTTTGATGTTGCCCACCACGGGCGGCACCGGCGCGATGAACGGCATGGCATCCACCGCGCGAGCAAATTCTTCCGCCGCCGACTCCATCAACGGTGAATGGGAAGCGATGGAGACCGGCAGCTTGCGAACCTTCTTCGCGCCGCGCGCTTTAGCCAATTCAATCGCTTTCTCTAGCGCCGCGTTTTCGCCTGAAATAACGACCTGACCCGGGCAGTTGTCATTGGCCACTTGAACTCGTCCGCCGGTGGCCGCGCTCGCCTCAGCACAAGCTTCAATAAGCACCGGCGCATCTAAACCTAAGCTGGCCGCCATCCCGCCCGGCGACTTTTCCCCGGCGGCTTTCATCACTTCGCCGCGCCGCCGAACCAGTTGCAGCCCATCTTCAAATTCCAGCGAACCCGCTGCGACCAACGCCGAAATTTCTCCCATCGAATGACCGGCGACGAGCGCCGGCTTAATCTCGCCTAATTTCTCCTCGAGCGCGCGCAGCGCGGCGATGGAGCAGGTCAATAACGCGGGCTGGGCGTTCACGGTATCGGTCAGCACCTCCTCCGGGCCTTCCCAGCATAAGGTCGAAAGTTGAAAGCCCAGGGTTTCATCCGCCTCGGCGAAAATTCGCTGCGCCGCCGGGGAGGTCTGGGCCAGTTCGCGTCCCATCCCCACGAACTGGGAGCCTTGACCGGGAAAAACGAAAGCAAGTGTCTTGGGATTGAGCATGGTCGCCTCGAATCAATAAAAAAAGGCCGTATCTCACGGCCTCTATTTGCTTCTGCCTGCTGGCTGTTTCTAGCCCTTCTCTTCTTTCTTCACTTCAAAGATTTCTTTACCCTGATAGTGTCCGCACTTGGGGCAGACGGTATGCTGCTGGCGTAGTTCGCCGCAGTTGCTACAAACTACCAACGGATTGGGGAGGATGGCGTCTTGGGAGCGTCGGCGATTGCGACGGCCCTTGGAATGTTTGCGTTTGGGATGTGGAGGCATGTGCTTTCCTTTTTAGCGTTTTACAAAACAACGCCTGCCAAATATCGGCAGGCAACGAGCGGCATTATAGAAGGGCGGGGAGGGGCTGTCAAGGCTCGGATTAAGCGAGTCACGATCAACCCATGGAAACTCAAGGAACTCGGGGAGCTCCAGGAACTTTAAGCTGCAAATTTCTTCAACGCCTGGCCGATGGGCAGAATCTGAACTGTCTTAATGTTCGCCAGTCGTTCCAACAAACGATCCAGATAAGCGCTGCCGATGGGACCCCAGCCTTCATCGTCTAAGCCGTGGGTGTTGTAGATCAACCAGCCTTCGGGCTGCGCGAGTAAGTGTTCTATTTCGTGATCTAGATGGTGTTCGCAGTTATCCGGGCCAAAGGCGGAACAAGTCAACTTGGTCTGACTCACGTGAGGCAGCGGATTAAGCCCCGGGCCTCCGGTTCGGAAGGCGCGCATGACGGTCGGCAGCCAGGCTTCCAACTCAGGTGTGGAAGCATTGTAGGGAAAATTGAAAACGGCTTCTTTGCGATCAAAACCCTTTAGTTCTTTGTCAAAAATCTCCAGGCAGCGCAAGATCAAGTCCTGCGCTTCTGCAAAGGGAAGCTGTTGCTTGTTGGCGTGCTTGTAGCCGTGGGGCATGATCTCGTGGCCGCGGGCCTGGAGTTCATTCCAGAGCTTGAAGTCTCCCTTCGGATAACCATCATGGTAAATATCTGGCGACTGAAAGTCGGGGTAATGGCCGGTGGCAATTACATTAAAGCTGGCCGAAAGACCGTGCTGCTCATAAATTTCGGCGATGCGTTGATTGGACTTGATGAAGCCGTCATCAAAGCTGAGGGTGACGATGTGCATAAATAGTCTAGACTTTAATCCGTGAAAAAAATTCCGGGCGGCCAGCAATCCCCACGTTGAGTCGGAAGAGCGCCCCGGCCCCTTTGCCTTCCTCGGCTTTGTTATCGCCACCGGCGGTCGTCACATACATATCCGTCAGATCCTCTCCCCCAAAGATCACGCTCGAAACTTTCTTGGCCGGAAATTGGATGTGGCGTTCCTCCATGCCTTTCGGCGTGTAACGATAGAGCGCCGAACCATCCCAACGCGCCGACCAAACATAGCCCTGCGCGTCCACCGTCATGCCATCCGGCACACCGGCGTTGGCCGGTGTTTCCAGGAACACGCGCTGGTTGTAGAGAGTGCCTGGGCCAGAGTCGTAATCGAACAGATAAATCTTCCGGACCTTCGAATCAGTGTAATACATTTGCCGATGATTCAGGCTGAAGCCCATCCCGTTGGAGACTCCGATTCCCTCCACCACCACGGTGAGTGAACCGTCCGTATTGAGCCGATAGAGGCGGCCCGTTTGCTCTTTCGTGGACATCGTTCCGCAGAACACGCGTCCGGCCGGGTCGGCGATGACGTCGTTGAAGCGAGATTTGCGCTCCAGGGGGATTTCTTTGATGACGTATCTCAACTTTCCATTGCGCCAGAGAGCGATAGCGCCGCGCGCCATGAATAGCAGCAGCGCGCCATCTTCTTGAATGGTGAAGCCGCCGACGACCTCACCGCTGTAGAATTGCTCGTGCTTTCCACTGGCCGGGTCATACCAAAACATCCGGCCAGTCTCGATGTCCGTCCAATAGACGCGCTTCTCCAGTGGATGCCACAGCGGGCCTTCACCAACTTTGCATTTGTAATCTGCGATGAGTTCCGGTTTCATTGAATACCTTTTTAATCACGAACGCGTAAACCGTGCGAACCGCTTCGCGCGGTTTACGCGTTCGTGATTAATTAACTTTGCTAACCCTCAATCTCCGTTCGACCCGACGGGCAGGCCTTTTTCGGTCTTGAGTTTGGCGATCCCGTTGCGGACTTGGGAGAGCGATTTGGCAAGCTCGGTTTCGAGCTGAGTGAGCATTTCGAGGGCGTAGTCGTCCGCGTCGGCGCGGATGGCGTCCGCGTCCGCTTTGGCCGTTTGGAGGATCTGATCGGCGCGGGTCTGCGCACCCATGACGACCGACTCGCGATCTACCAACTGCTCCCCTTTTTCTTTAGCGAGTTGGACGGTGCGGGCCGCTTCTTCCTGAGCTTGAGCCAGAACTCGATCACGCTGGGCCAGGACTTGTTGAGCCTTCTTAACTTCCTCGGGGATTGAGACGCGCATCTGGTCAATTAAATCCAGCACGCGATCCTCGTCCACGACCAAGTTGTGGGTAAACGGAATAGGGCGGCCCGCGTTGAAAATTTCTTCTAATCGGTCAACCAGATGTAGGATGTCCATAGAACCTTTCCCGGGGACGGATTAGTTGATAGTGGAGCTTAAGATACACTGATTAGAGATGAAACGCAATTCAGTGTCTCAATCGGTGCTCACCCTCACCCCCGGCCCCTCTCCCGCCGGGAGAGGGGGGACTCGCCCTCTCCCCGGAGGGGAGAGGGCTGGGGTGAGGGGAGAAATCAGATTCTGGAGTCGTCAACAGAAAATAGAAAAGCCTTAATCTCGTAACGACGTCATCGGCACTACCTTCCGCCCTTCCTCTTCTCCTAATTCGGCGAAGCGGCGTTTGATGGCAACTTGCACGTGGGGCGGAACCATGGAACTCACGTCGCCGCCCAGCGAGGCAATCTCGCGGACGGTCGAACTGCTGAGGAAGGTATGGTGCTCACTGGTAATCAACGGGACGAACTCAATCTCCGGCGCGAGACGGTGGTTCGCCAGCGCCATCCGGAACTCGTGCTCGAAGTCCGAGAACACGCGCAGGCCACGGATCATCACCTTCGCGCCCACCTGACGGCAGAACTCCACCGTGAGTCCGCTGTAGCCGATCACGCGCACATTCGTCAGGCCCATGCCATTCACCGTCTCTTGAACAAAGCCCAGGCGTTCCTCCGGCAGGAAGACTAACGACTTGAGCGGCTTGTCATACACCGCAATTAAAAGCTCATCGAAGAGCCGCGAGGCGCGCTGGGCGATGTCCATGTGCCCATAATGAATCGGGTCGAAGGTGCCGGGATAAACGGCGAGAATTTTCAACTGACGTCTCCTGAACCGGGCGTCCAGAAGCGGGCCAGGTTTTCGGCCAACTGTTGGTGCTCCGGCGCTTTCAAGTCCGGGTCATGCTCAAAGAGCAGTCGCGCTTCCTGCCGGGCTTTCTCAATCGTCTTCACGTCACTTAACTTCGCCATCCGCAAACCCGCAAAGCCGGATTGCCGCGTCCCCAGAAAATCGCCGGGGCCGCGCAAATCCAAATCTTTCTCCGCCAAATAAAAACCGTCCTGAGATTGTTCCATCGCCAGCAAACGTTCGTCCGCGTACGGATTGGGCGCATCGGAGACGAGGAGGCAGGTGGAGGCTGCCGAGCCGCGCCCAACCCGGCCTCGGAACTGGTGAAGCTGCGCCAGCCCAAAGCGGTTGGCGCCTTCGACCAACATCACCGTCGCGTTGGGAACATCCACCCCCACCTCGACCACGGAAGTCGAGACCAGAATGTGATACTCGCCCGCGTGGAAGCGTGCCATCACGTCTTCTTTCTCGTCGGGCTTCAACCGTCCATGCAGCAGGCCCAACTTGAATTCCGGGAAGACTTCCTTTTGCAGGCGCTGATGTTCTTCCACGGCGGCTTTGGCTTCGATCTTCTCCGACTCCTCGACGAGCGGAAAGATGATGAAGGCCTGATGCCCCGTTTGAATCTGGCTGCGAATGAAAGCGTAGCCGCGCTCGCGTTCGTTCGCGTGCAAGATGTGCGTTTGGATCGGTTGGCGGCCCGGTGGCATTTCGTCGAGCACGGATAGATCGAGGTCGCCATAGACTGTGAGTGCCAGCGAGCGTGGGATGGGAGTCGCGGTCATCACCAGTAAGTGCGGATTCGCGCCTTTATTTCGCAGCGCCGCGCGTTGAGCGACGCCGAAGCGATGCTGCTCGTCCACCACGGCCACGCCCAAGTTCGCAAACTCCACTGGTGCTTCAATTAGCGCGTGTGTGCCCACAATAATCTTAATCTCACCTGATCGCAGGCCCGCGTAAATTTCCTGTTTCTCAGAAGCGGAAGTGGAGCCTTGGAGAAGACGAATGGTTGGTTGCTGGTTGCTGGCGGCTGGCGGCTGGTTGTTGGGATTTGGAAGTTGGGAGTTGGGAGTTAACAACGTGTTGAGCGTTTTGAAATGTTGTTCCGCCAGGATGCTTGTGGGAGCCATCAGGGCGGCTTGCGCTCCGGATTGAACCGCAATCGCCATCGCCGTCGCGGCGACGACGGTTTTCCCTGAACCCACATCCCCTTGCAGCAGACGATTCATCGGAACCGGGCGGCTGAGGTCCGTACGGATGTCGGCCAGCGCGTGTTGCTGCGCGCCGGTCAGTGAATAGGGCAGAGCGTGAATGAAAGCTTGCAGCGCTTCCTCCGTCGCGTTCAGCGGCTTACCCTCCGCCGATTGCCAATCCTTCCGCTGGCGCAGCACGCCGATTTGCAGCAGCAGCAATTCATCGAACGCCAGCCGGTGCTGCGCGGCGGCGAGCGTTTGTTCGCTGTCCGGGAAATGAATTTGCGCCAGCGTCTCGCCGTACGTCATCAGCCCGGCGCGCGCGACCATCTCCGCCGGAAGCGCATCCACCTGCTTGCGTGCCCAATGCTGCACCACCTGCGCCGTCAGCTTGCGCAAATTGCGCTGGCTCAATCCCTCCGTCAGCCGGTAAACGGGGACGATGCGCCCGGTGTTGAGTAGCTCTCGATCCAGATACTCCCATTCCTCCGGGACCAGCGTCAGGCGGCCCAAGTATTGATCCACGCGCCCGGAGATCACAATCTGTTTATCAACAGTGAGTTTGCTGGATAGCCACGGCTGGTTGAAGAAAGTCACTTCAATCGCGCCGGTCATGTCGGACAAAACCACCTTGAGCATGCTCGCCTGTCCGCCTTTGATCCGGCGCTGATGCGAATCCACAATCGTCCCGATGATCGTGCATTCTTCGGCATACTCCAGCCGGTTGATCGTCTTGAGCGCCGAATAGTTGTCATACCGGCGCGGAAAGTACAACAGCAAATCATGCAGCGTCGAGACACCCAAGCGCTGATATTTTTTGATGTGTTCCGGGCCGATCCCGTACAGCACCGTCAGCGGCGCGTCCAACGCGGCGGAGGCATTCACCGGCGCGGCTGATCTCAAGGGTTGCGGCCCAACATTCCGGCGCGGACGCGGATCAAGCGGCTCTTCGCTTTGATAGTGATAGAAGTTGTCGCCGCCGCGCGCCGATTGCGGTTGAGGCTGCGGCTTGGGCGGTCTGGGAGGCGGCGAGGGTTTCGCCTTAACCGGAGGCGCAGGCGGAGCCGATGGAGCAGTCGCCGGTTGCGCGGCAGCCGGCGTCTTGGCAACTGGAATTGGGGGGGATACCGTTTCGTTAGCGCTGCGCGTATCTGCCTCCTTGAAAGATTCTTTAGCCGGCGGCGCTGAAGGTGGCGGAGGTGTCGCCGGACTCGCCGCTGTGGGTTTCACGGGTTCACGTTTGGGCGGCGGAGCCGGGTGGGGGCGAGGTGGAGCGTTCGGGCTGGGCTTGCTCGGCGTCGTCGCACTGGCCTCTTTCACCAGCGCCAGGATCGCTTCGACGGCGGCGGCGCGTTCGGCAACGGGCAAGTCCGGGTACGCCTTCAACCGCGTGGCGACGTTCTCTATGAACGCGGAATCAAGCCCGGCGCGGCGCGCGTTAGGCTCCCAAAACACCAGCATCTTCGGCAGCCCGCCGATCACGGCTTTGTTGGGATAGCCGTCCTTCATTTCCAGTTTGAGAATTTTCTGAAGCTGATCAAGGGTTGGGTGCATGCGGAGGATTGTACTCGAAAAAGGAAGAAGGAAGTAGCAAGGATGAAGGTCCAAGGACGAAGGACCAAGGGTCAAGGTACCTGTTCTATCCTTCGTCCGAAGAAGAATCTTACATCGAAGCCCTGACCGCTGCTATCCCCAATGCCCCCGGCCCGACGTGCGTACCAATCACCGTCGTCACTTCGACCACGATAGGCGGGTGGGTTGTGTGTGGAGTCAGCCGTTGGGCTAAATTTTGCGCCTCGGCCAGAGCATCGGCGTGAAGCACGGCCACGCGTTCCAAGCGGCCTAAGCCTTTTGCCAATTCCAGCAGCTTCTCAACCCCTCGGCTCCAGGTGCGTGGTTTCTCCAGCGGGATCACCTGGCCTGCGGCGAGTTCGAGCACCGGCTTAATTTGCAACAGTTTCCCTAACGTCGCCGTCAAAGCGCTGGCCCGGCCACCGCGCTGGAGAAATTCGAGCGTATTGAGTAGCGCAAAAAGTTTGATCCGCCCGCGCACGGATTCGATTGCGGCCAGAACCTCAGCCAGGGTTTTCCCGGCGGCGGCCGCTTCGGCGGCGGCGAGGACTTGCCAGCCCAGACCCATGGAAACCTGCCCCGAATCAATCAGTGTGACGCGCGCCCCCGAGGCTTCCGCGCCTAGCCGGGCAGTGTTAATCATTCCGCTCAGTTGGGAAGCCAGGTGAATAGAGATAATTTCTGAACCGCTGTGTCGGTGATAAAGAGCCTCTAGTTCGCCGGCCGCCGGCACGGACGTACGGGGCAGGTCTTTGAGCTGGGGCAGTCGCTGATAAAAATCCGAGCGCGAAATATCTATCCCATCCCGGTAGGACTTACCATCCAAGTTAAGCACTGCCGGAATAACGCTCAGGCCGTAGCGAGTGACAAATTCAGCCGGCAGATCGCAGGTCGAGTCAGTGATGATGTGGATGGGCATAAGTCCGAAGTCCGAAGTCAGGAGTCAGAAGCCAGAATGACTTCGTGATCCGTGAAGCGTGACTCGTGAACGGGTGGCTGGTTGCTTGTAGTTGGGATTTGGTAATTGGGATTTGGGATTTTGCCTTTTGTCCTTGGCTCTTTGTCCTTTGACCTTCGTCATTCGTCCTTATTCGTCATTCGTCCCTCTTCCCCCTCACCCTCCAACACCATCACCCCCATCGCTTCCGGGCCGAGGAAGGTTGCCAACGTCGGGCTGTAGACGAGCACCGGCCAGTCGCGTCCGGGAAAGGCCAACGCCAGATGTTCCAACAGCAAGCGCGTATCTTCGGTGGGTCTCACCGTGCTTTGCAGAATCGCCAGGCCGTCAATCGCCGAGAACTCGCTGACGAACTCCACCAGTTTTTCTACGGCCTGGCCGCGCGTGCGTACCTTCTCCATTGGCACAATGTCGCCGTCGTCCATCGTCAGGCAAGGCTTGATACCCAGCATGGCGCCGAGCGTGGATTGAGCTTTGCCGATCCGGCCGGCGTTCGACAGGAAGTCCAGCGTTTCAATGAAAAAGACGGTATACAGCCGAGGGATCATCCGGCGCACATCTCTGACAATTTCTTCCAGCGCCTCACCGCGCTCGGCGGCCAGCGCCGCCGCCTCCACTAACATCCCCAAGCCGGAGGAAATGGAAAGAGAATCGATGACTTCGATGCTGCACCGGCCGCGCAAGCCTTCGGCTCCGGCGCGCGCGTTGCGGAAGGTGCGGTTGAGTTTGCTAGAGAGGTGCAGCGAAATAACATGGTCGCCCGTGCGGCACAAATCCTCGTAGACCGTCGCAAACTGTTCCGCGGTGGGCGAGGCGGCCAAGGGCATCACGCCATCTTCAGCCGCCAGCTTGAAGAATTGCTCGGTGCTGATTTCCGTATTTTCTCGAAAAGAGCGCTTGCCGAAGTGGATGGTCAGCGGAACGACGACGACATCATGCTTGATAGGAAACATGGGATCGAAGAACTGGGCGCTGCTGTCGGTGACGATGCGGACTTTAGGCATAGGTTGTGATTGTCAGTAGCAGGTGGGAAGTCGCAGGGAATAAGACTACTCGGCGGATAAGATGTAAAAATAATGTGGCTGGCCCCCATGATGGACTTCAATGCTTTGCGAGGGGAAAGCCGCCCGGAGCGCCTCCGCCATTTGCTCGGACTGGGCCGCGGTGACTTCTTCTCCGGAATAAACGGTAATCAACTCGCGGTCAGCGGCTTCCATCAACCGGAGCAGTTGGATCACAATCGTCTGCAAATCATCGCCCGCGAGTTTAAGCGAACCATTGAGTAACCCGATGATCTGTCCGTCGGTAACCGCGACGCCGTCAATTTCCACATCGCGAGTCGCCGTCGTCACTTCACCGGTCTCGACTCCGTTCGCCGCGCGTTCCATCGTGGCGCGAACCGTCTCCAAGTCCCCATTCGGATTCAGGTTAAGCAAAGCGGCAATGCCTTGGGGCACCGTGCGCGTCGGAACAATCCGCACCTGCTTTGCCGAAGCCGAAAGTTCCGCCGCTTGTTGGGCGGTCAAGACAATATTTTTGTTATTAGGCAAGAGAATGATCCGGTCGGTCGGCAGCGCCTCGATCGCGTGAATTAAATCCTGCGCCGAAGGGTTCATCGTCTGTCCCCCGCTGACGATGGCGGCTGCGCCGACGGAGGCCAAGACGCGGGAGAGGCCGGGGCCGGGCGAAACGGCGACGACCGCAATTTGTCCCGGTTCGACGGCGGCCAGCGGCAGATCGGCTTCCTTCCGCTTTCCCTGGATCCCCTCCATTTGATCAATCAGATTCTCCATGTGGACGTTGACGACCGTTCCCAATTCCTCCGCGAGTTCGATCGGCTCGTAACGTTTGATCTTAAGGAGATGCACGTGGACTCGGTATAGGCCGTCGCCCTCACCGACTTGAATCGAAGTGCCGATGCCCTCCAGCCGCGCGTAGAGGGAAGGGAGGTCAGGCTCGGTGCGTGGGCGGAAGTCCACGACGACCTCCCACTCCTGGCCGGGTTCAACGGCCTCCAGCGCCGCGCCGACCGAGGCCAAATCGAGCGGCGCCATCTCAGCTTCTTCCGCTTGATCCAGTGACTGTCCCCGGACGTAGCGCAGCATCCCTTCCAGGATGACGGCTAATCCTTTGCCACCGGAGTCCACCACGCCCGCTTGCTTGAGCACCGGCAGCAACTCCGGTGTATGCGCGACGGAACGATGCGCGGCGGCGACGGTTTGTTCGAGCACGTAGCGCAAATCCTGACTGTGCACTGCCGCTTCTTCGGCTGCGGCGGCGCAGTCTTTGATGACGGTGAGGATGGTGCCTTCGACCGGTTTGACGACGCCGCGGTAAGCGGTATCGCGTCCCTCGGCGAACGCTTTGACGAGCGCCTCAACCTGCATGACTTCAATGCTATCTAACGCTCGCGCGAAGCCACGCCAAATTTGGGAGAGGATGACGCCCGAGTTGCCGCGCGCGCCCATCAGCGCGCCGTGGGCGATGGCGTGCGCGACTTTGCCGACATTGTTCTCCTGACTTTCGGCGACTTCTTTATAAGCCGCTTGCATCGTGAGCAGCATATTCGTCCCGGTATCACCATCCGGCACGGGGAAGACGTTAAGCGCATTCACCATTTTATGATTGGTGCTGAACCACGTGAGCGCGGCTTGGGTGAGATGCTTTAAGCCTGGGCCATCACATTGGCGTAGCTCTGTCGCCAGACGGATTTGCCGGATGGCCCGTGGGGTAGAGAGATCGAGCATTGAGTGAGTCTTTCTAACAATCGGGGCTGCTGACCCGCAAACCTTGAATGTGTACGTTAATTTCGCCGACCGGAAGTCCCAGCGCCTTTTCTACATTGAAGCGCACGGCGCTGGCGGCGCTGTTGGCGACCGACGTCAGGCGGGTCCCGTACTCGACGATGATATAGAGATTAATCTCGATTTCGTCTCCGTTGACGATGACCTCGACCCCGTGCCGGGGGTCATGAGCAATTTTGTTTGCCAGGCTATCCACGAAGTTCTTGGAGGCCATGCCGACCACGCCGTAAGATTGCAGCACCGCCTGGCTGGCGACGGTAGCAATCGCGTTCGGCGAGACTTCGATTCGTCCGAGAGGGTTCGTTTCAGTAGTCATTGGCATAGGTTGAGTGGAGAAATCTAGTTTCTGAATATTGATAGAAACTTTACTCTATGGTAACATCCCGCCCGCTGTCAGATAAAAAGTCGGACTCATTCACTAGAAGGAACGATTGAAATGGCTAAATGCGCAAATTGTGGCAAAATACCGGTCGTGGGCAAGAGCGTCTCGCACGCCAAGAATCGCACTCCCCGGTTGTTTCGCCCGAATCTCCAAAAAGTCTCTTTTCTCGAAAAAGGCAAGATGGTTCAGAAAACATTCTGCGCCAAATGCATCAAGGCGTTGAGTAAAATTTCCTAAGTCTCAGCGGTTGACTGGGCCGGCCCGCTTGTCAGGGTCGGCCTTTTTTATTTTTAGGCCGGTGGCTGCACCAAGCTTTCTCTCAACTGGCCCATTGCTTTAGCGATGGGCTGGCCCGTTTTAAAAATGGCATGGGCCGCGACAAAGACTGTCGCGCCCGCCGCCACCGCCAACGGGGCGGTGTGCGGATCAATCCCCCCATCTACTTCAATTTCCGTCGCCAAGTTGCGGGCGTCAATCCATTCGCGCAGTTGTTTGACTTTCGGCAACACACCGGGGATGAATTTTTGTCCGGAGAAGCCCGGATTAACCGTCATCGTCAGAATCAAGTCCGCTTCTGGCAGCACTTCTGCAATGGCCCCAGCCGGTGTCCCGGGATTTAGAGCGACTCCCGCGCGTTTGCCGAGTTCCTTAATCTGCTCTACCACGCGGTGTAAATGCGGGCAGGCTTCCACATGCACGGTCATCCCATCCGCCCCGGCGCGGGCGAAGTCCGCCAAATATCTTTCCGGCGATACGATCATCAGGTGAACGTCGAGGGGCAGGCGGGTGGCTCGGCGGGCGGCTTCCACAATCACTGGGCCCATGGAAATGTTTGGCGCAAACTGCCCATCCAGCACATCAATATGGATCCAATCCGCTCCCGCCGCCTCACATTCCGCAATTTGTTCGCCCAAGCGCGTGAAATCAGCGGACAAGATGGATGTAGAAATCTTCATTGGGCGAGATGATACACGACGGGAGGGGTAAAATCAAGGTAAATAGAAGCTCAGACCTGTGAGGTTTTTAAAACCTCACAGGTCTCGTTGGCTTGATGTTACAATGCACCCAAGAGGCGCGAAAATGGAAATCAACTGGGATGAACGTGGTTTGGCTCCCGCGATCGTGCAGGATTCCGAAACGGGCGAGGTCTTGATGGTCGCTTGGATGAACTCCGAAGCGCTTCGTCTGACGAAGGATAGTCGCGAAGTGTGGTTTTGGAGTCGGAGTCGTTCTGAGTTGTGGCACAAGGGCGCGACGAGCGGCAACGTGATGCGCGTGCAAGAAATCCGTGTGGATTGCGATAGCGACACCCTGCTGCTCAGAGTGAATCCGGCCGGCCCGGCTTGCCATACCGGCGAACGCAGTTGCTTTTATCAAACAGTGGAGATGAAACCGTGAGCATGACGCTTGATCGGCTTTTTGACTTGATCTGTTCCCGACGAGAAAATCCGCCGCCCGGTTCATATACCGCGCAACTGTTTGCGGCGGGCGAGGATGAAATTGTAAAGAAGGTGGGCGAGGAAGCGATTGAGGTTGTTTTGGCCGTCAAAGGGCAGGGCGATGAGCGCATCATCTCCGAAGTCGCCGATTTGTTTTATCACACGTTGGTTTTGTTGGCTGCTAAGAAGCTGACGCTGGCGGATGTGGAAGCGGAGCTTGATCGGCGGCATTTGGCTCGTCCGCGATAGACGACTCGCCCATCGGTTTCACCTCAATATCAAGATCAAGCCTTGAGTGTTCTGCGAGATGCCGACTTGCGCCCGCCCGCGGCTTTCTTAGCAGCCGTTTTTCGCTTCTCGGGAATAATTGAAATGAGCGTCCGCAAGGCTCGATTGACTGCTTGAGAGGTGGGGAAATACTTCTGCACATCCGACGCGAGAGTTATCATCTTCTCTCCAGGAACACGCTTTTCTGTAATCGTCCCGTCACGATGATATACCCGGATGGTATAACCCTCTTCGCGCAGTTGCTTCGCATAGCGGTTGCGGACACCCCCCGATAAGTCATATTCAGGGCGCATTTCATCTTTGGCAATGGTTTTACGAGTGGTCTTCTTCATATTTTCTGCGCTCCACGCGTGTCGGCCTTCGGGCGCTGATCAAGCGGATGGCTTTGCCGCGCTCCGTAAAGCTGACGATCAATAGACGATGCTTGTTAGAGGTGCCGATGATGAGAAATCGCTCTTCTCTGACGGAGTGATCCGGATCGGGATAGATCTGTGCTCACACGCTTTGCGGGAAGCCAGCGAGTGAAGTCAGGTGCATGTTTTAGGCAGCCGGGGATTTGATTTGAGAGCTTGGATAATCAATGACTCCTCTATCCTTGGCTTTTATTCTGAAAGCCATGACTTCGCTGGCAACACTCTTGATGGAACTGGCGATACTGCTCAGGTCACTTACTTGTACACTTTGGTATTGATGCTTGAGTCCCTTATCTCCCTTTGCTGTTATTTTCAATCGTGTAATGGCCCCTTTAGGATCGTGTGCCATGGACCAGAACCAGGCTGAATGTACAATAGTGTTTCTTTCTTGTTCAATCTTGGCAGCTTTATCAAGAAGGCCGTCCAATTCAGAAATAAGTTCAGCGTCAGAGGTTCTGTACCGTATTAAACTTCCCAATGTATCGCACAGCTTTCTGAATGACATCTGCGATGTTACTATTTGACCAATCTCCTGATCTGATCCAATCAAAGCCCAGGCAAGGAATTCTATTTCCTTCTCAAAATTTTGGAAATTAAAAGTTATCAATCCAAGTGCGGCTAGAAAATTTTTGCTTGGAGCCATTGCAGTATCTCCATATTTGAGTAGAAGGTCGCCCATTCATTCACGGCAATTTGGCCCCCGGCGACCCAAATCGGCCCACCTTGCGTCTCTAGCCCTGTTCAGGGACATTTTACGGTTTAAGGCGACGGAGGTGATTATACCTCCTGACTTCTCTCCTGCCAATTGTTAGCATTTTCGTCATTGACATTTCGCCTTGAATTCCGTTACAATGGCAGTCAATATCTGGAGAACTAAACCATGACACCTCTAATCGCCAACCTATTTGTTCTTGTTGTAGTCATCGTCATTACTGAGGTTCTCGTACTTGAGAACCTTCCTCAGTTTGGGCTGGCGCCCGTCAAGGTCAAAAACGACGATTAGCAACAAGTTTTAGCCAAAGTAGACAAAAGAGCCGCCCAACTAAAAGGCGGCTCTTTTTTCGTAAATTTACCAGTTAGGAGAGTGTATGAATAACGATCTCAAACGCCGCAGCCAAGCGATTACGGACGGCCCCAGCCGGGCGCCGGCCCGTTCCATGCTCAAGGCGGTGGGCTTCACCGATGAAGACCTGCGCCGCCCAATCGTCGGCGTGGCGAATACCTGGATTGAAATTGGGCCGTGCAACTTTCACCTGCGCCGCATCGCCGCGAAAGTAAAAGAAGGCATTCGCGCTGCGGGCGGCACGCCCATGGAATTCAACACCATCTCCATTTCTGATGGCATCACCATGGGCGCGGAGGGGATGAAGACCTCCCTCATCAGCCGCGAAGTCATCGCGGATTCAATCGAACTCGTCGCGCGGGGCAATCACTTTGATGCGTTGGTGTGCATCTCCGGTTGTGACAAGACCAATCCTGGCGTCGTCATGGCGCTCGCGCGATTGGACATTCCCGGCCTGGTGCTCTACGGCGGCTCCATCGCTCCCGGCCATTATGAAGGTCGCGATCTGACCATTCAGGATGTCTTCGAGGCCGTCGGCGCTTACGGGAGCGGCAAAATTGATGCGGCTCAACTGAAAGCGATTGAAGACTCGGCGTGCCCCGGCGCGGGCGCGTGTGGTGGACAGTTTACCGCGAACACGATGTCCACGGTTTTGGAGTTCCTGGGCATTTCACCGATGGGCAGCAACGGCGTGCCGGCGATGGTGGGCGAGAAAGATCAAGCGGCCTTTGCCGCCGGACAGTTAGTCATGGAAATTCTCCGCCAAGACCTTCGCCCCTCCAAGATCATCACCCGCCAAAGTATTGAAAATGCCATCGCCTCCGTCGCCGCGACTGGCGGCTCGACGAATGCCGTGCTGCACTTGCTCGCGATTGCGCATGAAATGGGTGTGCCGCTGGAGATTGACGATTTTGATCGCGTGAGCACGCGCACGCCGCTGCTCGCCGATCTCAAGCCCGGCGGTCGCTTCGTCGCGAACGACCTCTACACCGCGGGCGGGATTCAACTCGTCGCGCAGCGGCTGGCCGAGGGCGGGTACCTCCACAAGGACACGATGACGGTCACCGGCAAGACATTAGCGGAAGAAGCTCAAAAGGCGCAGGAAAAGGTCGGGCAGGAAGTTGTCCGCCCACTCAAGAATCCGATCAAGCCCACGGGTGGCTTGGTCATCCTCAAGGGCAACCTCGCGCCGGAAGGCTGCGTCGTCAAAGTCGCCGGTCACAACCTGATGAAATACAGTGGCCCGGCGCGCGTGTTCGACTCCGAAGAAGCCGCGTTCGAGGCCGTGCAGCAAAGCCAGATCAAAGCCGGTGATGTGGTCGTGATCCGTTACGAAGGCCCAAAGGGTGGGCCGGGGATGCGCGAAATGCTCGGCGTGACGGCAGCCATCGTCGGCGCGGGCTTGGGCGACTCAGTGGCGTTGCTCACCGACGGACGCTTCTCCGGCGCGACGCACGGTCTGATGGCCGGGCACGTAGCTCCAGAGGCCGCGCGCGGTGGGCCGATTGCCGCCGTTCGCGATGGCGATACGATTGTCTTTGATATAGACGCTCGGCGGCTGGATGTGGAACTCTCAGACGATGAAATCAAGACTCGGTTGAGTCAATGGCAACCTCCCACACCGCGCTATCGAACCGGTGTGATGGCAAAGTATGCAAATTCGGTCTCGTCGGCCTCGGCCGGCGCGGTCACGACATTGTAGGCTGGAAGAAGGAGACGAGAAAATGAAACGTACAGGCGCGCAAATCGTTTGGGAATGCCTCGCCCGTCAGGGTGTGGATGTTGTCTTCGGTTATCCGGGTGGTGCTATCCTGCCCACTTACGATGCGATGCTGGAGTATCCCCAAATCCATCACGTCCTCGTTCGCCACGAGCAGGGCGCGACCCACATGGCGGATGGCTACTCCCGCGCTTCAGGCCGGGTGGGAGTCGCGATGGCGACCTCCGGGCCGGGCGCGACGAACATGGTCACTGGCATCGCGACCGCGATGATGGACTCCTCGCCTATCGTCTGCATCACCGGGCAGGTCGGGAGCAAACTCATCGGCTCGGATGCGTTTCAAGAGACCGATGTGACGGGCGTGACATTGCCCGTCACCAAGCACAACTATCTCGTCACGCGCGTGGAAGATATTGCCCGCACCTTCCGCGAGGCGTTCTACATCGCGGCCAGTGGGCGACCGGGGCCGGTGCTGATTGACATTACGAAAGATGCGCAGCAATCTTCCTGCGATTTTGATTGGGACGCGGCCGTGCCGCGCTTGCCCGGCTATCGCCCCAACTTGCACGCGCTGCCCTCGGAATATCAAAAGGCGCTTGATCTAATTCATTCCGCTAAACGCCCGCTGATTCTCGCCGGACACGGCATCATCCTTTCCGGCGCGCGCCAGGCCGTGCAGGAGTTTATGGATAAGACGAACACCCCGGCGGCGATGACGCTGCTCGGACTCGGCGGCCTGTCGGCCTCGCATCCATTGAATCTGGGGATGATGGGCATGCACGGCGAGGCCTGGGTGAACAACGCGATTCAAGAAGCCGATCTGTTGCTAGCGTTTGGCATGCGCTTCGACGACCGCGTGACCGGCAACTTGAAGACGTATGCGCTCAACGCCAAAAAGATTCACATCGAAATTGATCCTTCGGAGATCAACAAGAATGTGAAGGCGGATGTGGGTTTGGTCGGGGACCTGCGCGAAGTTCTGGAAGAATTGCTGCCGCACCTACAGGCGGGCGATCACTCGGAATGGCTGGCTCATATTGATGAGATGATGGGCGAGACCGCGGTGCGCGATATTCAGAACCTGCCGGATAGCGGCCATCTCTACGCCGCGCACGTCATCAACGACCTGTGGCAGTTGACGGACGGCAACGCTGTCGTCGTCACCGATGTGGGCCAGCATCAGATGTGGGAGGCGCAATATTACAAACACGAACGCCCGCGCTCATTGATCACTTCCGGCGGACTGGGGACAATGGGCTTCGCGCTCCCGGCCAGTGTCGGCGCGAAGTTTGCCTGTCCGAACGAAGAAGTTTGGGCGGTCGTGGGTGACGGTGGTTTCCAGATGACGATGGCCGAACTCTCGACCATCGCGCAGGAAAACATCAAAGTCAATG
>Ga0075421_100000186_pt1 | contig 57908 bp, 37 predicted proteins | sample SoiMetdeltSBSDD5_FD_75292 | JGI IMG/M metagenome (GOLD analysis project Ga0075421, IMG submission 75292) | Bulk soil microbial communities from a Populus tree surrounding site in Tennessee, USA - Soil MetaG P. deltoides SBSDD5 | ecosystem: Environmental > Terrestrial > Soil > Tree plantation... | reverse complement strand
CCCGAGGTGATCGACGCCATGAAGTACCTCGAGGAGCGCGGCATGACGCGCGGCCTCGAGCTGCTGCACTGCCACATGGGCAGCCAGATCCACGACATCAAGAACATCAAAGACGGCATCAACGAGCTTGCCCACGTCTACGTCGGGCTCACCCGCATGGGCGCCGGCCTCAAGTACCTCGACGTGGGTGGCGGCCTCGGCGTCGACTACGACGGCAGCCAGAGCAACTTCGAGTCGTCGATGAACTACACGCTGCGCGAATACGCGGGCGACGTCATCTACCGCGTGATGAACGTCTGCGACAACGCCGACGTGGCGCATCCGACCATCATCACCGAGTGCGGCCGGGCCATGGTCGCCTTCCACAGCCTGCTGGTGTTCGACGTGCTCGGCTCGTCGAGCATGGAGGAGAAGTTCGCGGTGCCCGAGAACCTCGAGGAGCAGCTCGACGAGGAAGTGCCGCAGCCGCTCTTCGACCTCCTCGACGCCTACCGTTCGGTCTCCGAGAAGTCGCTGGTGCCGTCTTACCACGACGCCGTGCAGGCGCGCGACGAGGCGATGCACCTGTTCAGCCTCGGCTACCTGTCGCTGCCGCTGAGGGCGCTCGCCGAGCGGCTCTTCTGGGCCACCTGCGGCAAGCTGCTGGTGCTCGGCTCCAAGCTCGAGGAAATGCCCGAGGAGCTCGAGGAGCTCGAGCAGGACACCCGCGACACCTACTTCTGCAACTTCTCGCTCTTCCAGTCGGTGCCCGACAGCTGGGCCCTGCGGCAGGTCTTCCCGGTGATGCCGATCCACCGCCTGGAGCAGCGGCCCACGCGCCGCGGCATCCTCGCGGACATCACCTGCGACTCCGACGGCAAGCTCGACATCTTCCCCGACCCGAAGGTGATGAAGAAGACTCTCGAGCTGCACTCGACCAAAGACGGCGAGGAGTACTTCCTCGGCGTCTTCCTCGTCGGCGCCTATCAGGAGACGCTCGGCGACCTCCACAACCTCTTCGGCGACACGCACGTCGTGCACCTCAAGGTCACCGAAGATGGCGGCTGGAGCATCGACGAGGTCGTCGAGGGCGACACCGTGCGCGAGGTCCTCTCGTACTTCCAGTACGACCCCGAGGACCTCTTCGACCACATGTTCCAGGACTGCGAGACGGCGGTGCGCGAGGGACGGATGACGGTGAACGAGAGCCGTTCTCTGCTCTCGTTCTACCGCAACGGCCTCAACGGCTACACGTACCTCGAGGCCGAAGAGGCATAGGCGCCGCGCCGAGGACGGCCGAGCCGCCGCCGGCCCCGGAGCCGGCGGCGCGCAGCGAGCCGGACGTCAGTTGACGTCTTCGTTCTTCTCGAGCTTGGCCAGCATCGCCTGCAGGTTCCGCTTGGCGCCGTCGTTCGGAGCGGCGGTGATCCCGGCCTTGGCCGCGCGGATCGCGTCCGCGAACTTGCCCTGCGCGGAGTAGGCGCGCACGAGCCCGACCTGAACTGGCCACTGATTCGGGAAGCGTTTGGCGTTGAAGAGGAAGACGCGCACGGCCTCGTCCTTCTTCCCCTGTCCCTGGAGGCCGCGCGCGTAGTTGTGGATCTCCTGCGCGGTCGCCGAAGGGTCGTCGAGTCCCTTCTGGTGGGTCACCGCAGCCTCGGCGCCCTTGCCGTTGGCCTCCTGGAGGTCGCCGAGCAGCATCAACGTCGTGAAATTGCTGCGCCCGTGGAAGGGATCCGAGACGGCCGACTCAGCCCACTTCAAGCCCTCGGCGAGGTTGGCCTTCCGGTCGAGCGCGAACTGCGCGGCGTTCACCCAGTTCTCGTTCTGGAAGCCCGGGGAGTCGCGGAGCTCGCGGCGGAGTGCCGCGACGTAGAGGTCGTCGACCTTCGGAACGCTGACCTTGATCGGCACCGCGAGGTCCTCCCACTGCAACTGCGCAGTCGCATGGTCGGTCTCGCGGTCGACGAACTCGTAGGTGAGCCAGTGCGTGTAGGGGTGCGTCACGGGCTTCACGGTGACGCGGAGGGCATCCTCTTCCTCGTGGTAGAAGAAGCTGCCCCACGAGGTGGAGTTCTTGGAGAAGATGACGGTCCACTCATCCTTGCCGGGAAGGAAGTGGAGACCGTACGACCCCGCCGGCAGCGGCTTGCCCTCGACCTCGATGTCTTCGGAGGTGCTGAACACGGTGTTCTCGTTGGCCCCGCCGCGCCACGGACACTTGTCGCCACACGTGCCGAAGCCGAGGTTGGCGTAGCCCCACGGCACGAGCTCGCCCCAGATCTTGCCGCGGCGGTCCTGGCCGTTGGGGGCGGTGACGTCGGGGCTGTGGTAGGTGATCGACAGCTCGACGGGCCCGATCCACTGCGACACCGACGCCTTCTGATTGTCCCCGCTGGGCGGCAGCGTGAGGGACTGCGCTGTCAGCCGAAGCCCGGGAACCGTTGCGATCACCGCCAGGACCGAGGCAACGAGAGACCGACGGAACGCGATGGGCATGGGGCCTCCTTGAGAGTGAAAGAGAGCTCGGCTGGGTGATACGCGAAGACTCTCGCAAAGTTCTCGCCGTCGGGCCAGGCCGAAGGAAAGGCGGGATGGGGACTGTCGGTTCACCCGATCGAAGCACGGAGAGAAGCGAGCGTCTGCACGGGCCCGTGGCACGGCACGGGGCCCCGCGGGACGGCCGGTATCCCACCGTGCTCAGGGCAGCGGACGGCCCTTCCGCGCGGCGGGGACTTGAGGGGCGAGCCGAGCGGCGAGCCCCGACCTCGTGGAGCGGGTGACCGGGTCACCGGGCACCCGCGGAATCAACCCTCCGTCCGGCGCGCCCCATGCCTACCCGGACCAGTACACAGACCAGAACCGGACGGGCGGGCGCAGGGCCCGCCCCTACATCAGAATGGGGAATTCGAGCGCCGTTTCTGTGTAGGTGCGGGCCTGTCCCCTCCCGCCAACTAGCGCTCAATGCTTGCGACGCTATGCATCTTCTCTCCTCCAAAGCGGCGTCCCATCAGGCGACTGGGGCCGGTGGGGGGTTCGCGGCGGCCCCTGAGCACGGCCTGGGGCCCCTACTTGCTCGGCGGCGAGGTCCGTGGCGGTGAACGCGCCGGCGCTTGCCTGAGGCCCCTGATAGGGCGGCCGCTGATAGTCACCCCGCGTACTTCGGGTCCACGCCCGGGGGCCTCAGGCCGGCTCGCGTTGCGCGAGTCGTTCGCCGGCGCCCGACACGGACCTCGTCGCCGAGCTAGTAGGGTCAGGCCGCGCGCACTGGGGCCGCTGCGAACCCCCCTCCGGCCCCATCGAGCCGTACCACCAACGCCGCGCCACCACTCTTCGCATCTCCACTCCCACCCGGTGCTAGCCTGATCGCCAATGTCGAAGGCATCACGGCACTGGGCTCTCGCTGCGACCCTGGCCTTCCTGTTCCTGCTCGCCGCACCTGCGCGGTCCCAGAACCAGGTCGATCAGGACGACGAGACAACCGAGGAAGAGGAAGTCGAAGTCGAGGACGTCCAGCGCGAGCGCGTACCGTTAGACCTCTTCCTTGGCTACGAGAGCGAACCGGCGATGGACTACTTCGGGCGCGTCGTCGCTTCGGGAGACGCGCTCCTCGCTCGGGCGTTCGCGGGGATCGGCGATGCGGGCGTGCGGCATCCCGGGCTCGCGCCGGTCTGGGAGTTCCCGGTGGCAGCAGCCGTGCTCCTCGTCCAGCACGAAGGCATGGGGCACGGCGGGCGCGCGCGCGAGTTCGGCCTCGGGCCGAGCTACGGCGCCGGCTTCGACTTCTCCGCCTACACCACCACCAAACGAGCGCCGCACGACCACGAAGAGCTCGCGCTGATCGCCAGCGGTGGCGTCGAGGCCGATGGCGTCATGGCGCGTCGCCTGCTCTTCGACGCGCTCGGACCCGACGGCATCGACGGGGCGCAGGTGCCGCTCCTGATGATGGCGAAGCTCGACCTCACCGTGTACGTGGCGTCGGCGCCGCGGCCGCGACCGGGGAACGACGAGGGGGACTTCGCGCACGAATACCGCCACGGCCACGACATGGTGATCTACCTCGTCGGCCGCCAGTCGCAGCGCCTGGGCGGCACCGCCAGCGACGTGTGGGAAGGCCTCTACGAACCAGACTTCGACGAGCCGTTGCTGCGCGACACGTGGGACGACGCGCGGGCCGCGGCGCTCTGGAACGTTCTCGATCCGTCGCTCGGCGCCGCCCTCGTCGGCTACTTCCGCCAACACGTGCTCGGCGGCAAGGCGCGCGTCCATTCCCCGGCGCTGCGGCTCGGCGAGTCGGCGCGCCTGACGCTCGGCACGCGCGCCGCCCTCGGGCCGGAATCCATCTCCCGCTTCCTCGACGTGCAGGCGGCCGGATCGTGGGGCGTCCTCGACGTCTACGCACGCCAGCTCGACTCCTCGATCGACACCAGCTTCGGCTACGGCGCCGCGCTCCACCGCCTCCCGATCGGCCCGATGAGCCTCTCGCTCTCCGCAGATACGTGGGACGAGCCCGCCTCCGCCGAGAACCCCACCGCCGACAACGGCGGCTCGCGCTGGAACGCCAGCCTCGAGATCGAGCTGCGCCGCGGCCGCTGGGGCGGAGCGCTCAAGGTCGGCGGCAAGTCCGACGGCTTCTTCCCCGGCACACCGCGCGACAGCGGCGTCTATGCCGGCGCCGGAGTCATCGCCGTCTGGTGACCGCGCGCCGTCTGGTGACCCGCCGCCCCTTCGAACCAAAGACGATCGCCCCCTCTGGACCCCCCTTCCCCCGGCGAGGGGGAAGGGGGGCCAGGGGGGTTAGGGGTGGCAGACCAACCCAGGGGAGGGGGTCGGGTGGGCGGGCGGCAGCGCGCACCGCGCGCGGGGGGGCGGCAGACCAACTCAGGGAGCCGCCGACGGATCGAGCAGCACGAGCGACCGCCGCGCGGCTCGCAGCACCTGCGCCACGGGCAGCTCCGACGACGGGTCGCCGAGCGCCGCGGCCATCGCATCCGACTTGGCGGCGCTGAGCGCGGCAACGACGACCAGGCGCGCGCCGGCGAGCACCGGCACCGTCAGCGTCATCCGTCGCGGCGGAGGCTTCGGCGAGTCGAACACCGCCGCGACCGTCGCCACACGCTCCTCGAGCAGCGGGTGCCCGGTAAAGAGCGACGCGACGTGGCCGTCCTCGCCCACCCCGAGAAGCGCAACATCCACGCGCGGCGGGGCCCCCGCGACGGCCGCCAGCTCCGCCGCATAGGCCGCCGCCGCGAGCTCGAGGTCCGGCGCGTCGGCCGGCATGCGGCGGACGCTCGACGCCGGCACCTGCGCAGGGTCGAGCCAGAGCTCGCGCGCCAGCCGGAAGTTCGACTGCTCGTCGTCGGGCGGCACGGCGCGCTCGTCGCCCCAGAGGAATCGCACGCGCGCCCAGTCGAGCGTCAGACCGGCCAGCCGCGGGAAGAACGCCGTCGCCAGCGAGCCGCCGGTGAGCACCAGGCTGAAAGCGCGGTCGACGTCGAAGGCGCGCGCCGCCTCGGCCTCCACGCGCCGCGCGAGCGCCTCGGCGAGGGCCGAGGGAGAGGCGACGAGGATGTCCTGCAACCGGTGGTCGCGCGCCGGAGACTCCTCACGCATCGCTGCGACGTACTATAGCCACGCCATCGCCGGCGGTCGTCGCGCCAGTGGGAGCGTCAGTGGAAACCCAGTGCGCGCCGAACGAGTGAACGGTCGCCGGCACGGCGGGAGGGCGGCGCGATGCAGCTGGGGATGATCGGCCTCGGGCGCATGGGCGCGAACATGGTGCGCCGGCTCATGGCGGGCGGCCACGACTGCGTCGTCTACGACCGGTCGCCGCAAACCGTCGAAGCGCTCGCGGCGGAGGGCGCGACGGGCGCGGCCTCGCTCGCCGAGCTGGTCGAGAAGCTCGCCGCCCCGCGCGCGATCTTCATCATGGTGCCCGCCGCAGTCGTCGGCTCCACCCTCGAAGCCCTGCGCCCGCTGCTCGCAGCGGGGGACGCCGTCGTCGACGGCGGCAACTCGCACTACCACGACGACATCGCCAGGGCCCGTACGCTCGCCACGTCCGGGGTCCAGTTCGTGGACATGGGCACGAGCGGTGGCATCTGGGGTCGCGAGCGCGGCTACTGCCTGATGATCGGCGGCGAGGCCGGCGTGGTGCAACGCCTCGATCCCGTCTTCCGCACCCTCGCCCCCGGCCGCGGCGACATCCCCGCAACGGGCGGCCGCGAAGAACGCGCCGGCACGGCGGAGCTCGGCTACCTGCACTGCGGGCCGTCCGGTGCGGGTCACTTCGTGAAGATGGTCCACAACGGCATCGAATACGGCCTCATGGCGGCCTACGCCGAGGGCTTCAACGTGCTCGCCAAGGCCAACATCGGCAAGGCGAGCCACGAGCACGACGCCGAGACGACGCCACTGCGCAACCCCGAGCACTACCAATTCGACTTCGACCTCGCCGACGTCGCCGAGCTCTGGCGCCGCGGCAGCGTCGTCACCTCGTGGCTCCTCGACCTGACCGCCGCCGCACTGGCCAAGAGCCCCGACCTCGCCGACTTCGGCGGCCGCGTCGCCGACTCGGGCGAGGGGCGCTGGACGCTCGCCGCCGCCATCGACGAGGCGGTGCCGGCGCACGTCCTCACGGCGGCCCTCTTCGAACGCTTCGCCTCGCGCGGCGAAGACGACTTCCAGAACCGCGTCCTCTCCGCCATGCGCCTCGGCTTCGGCGGCCACGTCGAGAAGCGGCAGGAGCCGAAGTAGTGCCCGAGCAGACCTCGGGAAGGCCCCAAAGCGACGCCTTCGTCTTCTTCGGCGCCACCGGCGACCTCGCCTACAAGAAGATCTTCCCTGCCCTGCAGCGCCTCGTGAAACGCGGCCGCCTGGCGGTGCCGGTGATCGGCGTGGCGCGCTCGGGCTGGACCCGCGAGCAGCTCGTCGAACGCGCCCGGGAGAGCGTCAGCGAGAACGGGGGGCTCGACCCGGAGGCGTTTCCGAAGCTCGCCGAGCTCTTCCGCTACGTCGACGGCGACTACAACGAGCCCGCGACCTACGAGCGGATCCGGAGCGCGCTCGACGGCTGCGAGCGGCCGATCCACTACCTGGCGATCCCGCCGAGCATGTTCGCCAAGGTGGTCGAGAACCTCGCCAAGGTGGGGTGCACGAACAACGCGCGCGTGATCGTCGAGAAGCCCTTCGGGCGGGACCTCGCCTCGGCGCGCGAGCTCAACCGCATCCTGCACGGCGTCTTCCCCGAAGAGGCGATCTTCCGCATCGACCACTACCTCGGCAAGGAGGCGGTGCAGAACATCCTCTACTTCCGCTTCGCCAACGCCTTCCTCGAGCCGATCTGGAACCGCCACTACGTCGAGTCGGTGCAGATCACCATGGCCGAGCAGTTCGGCGTCAAGGGCCGCGGCCGCCTGTACGAGGAAGTGGGCGTCATCCGCGACGTGGTGCAGAACCACCTGCTGCAGGTGGTCTCCTACCTGGCGATGGAGGCGCCCGCGCAGGGGCACGGCGACGGCGGCTACGGCGAGGCGATCCGCGACCAGCAGGCGAAGGTGCTACGCACGGTGCGGCCGCTGTCGGTCGAGAACATGGTGCGCGGGCAGTTCCGCGGCTACCGCGACGAGCCGGGGGTGGCGCCCGATTCGCACATGGCGACGTTCGTCGCGCTCCACCTCTACATCGACTCCTGGCGCTGGCACGGCGTCCCCTTCTACGTCCGTGCCGGCAAGTGCCTGGCGAAGACGGTCACCGAGGTGACGGTGGAGCTGCACCATCCGCCCCCGGTCGTCTTCCAGGAGCCGGCGCCGCCGCGGGGCAACGTGGTGCGCTTCCGGCTCAGCCCGCAGGTGGTGATCGCCGTCGGCGCGCGCGCCAAGCGGCCGGGCGAGCAGATGGTCGGCGAGCCCGTCGAGCTGTCGGTCTACGAGGGCCCCGAGCAGGGCAAAGAAGGGCGGCTCGACGCCTACGAGCGCCTGCTGGGCGACGCCATGGCCGGCGAGGCGACCCTCTTCGCGCGACAGGACGTGGTGGAGGCCGCGTGGGCCATCGTCGACCCGGTCATCCACGGGCCCAGCCCGCTCCACGAATACGAGCCGGGGACGTGGGGACCGAAGGAGGCCGACCGCCTCGTCGAGGAGGTCGGCGGGTGGAACACTCCGGAATGAGCCATCCAGCGTAGCCGGATGGTGCACACGGTGCACCCTACGATGCGACGGGGCGCCCCGCGCCTCGCGAGCTCGCCGGGTGTGCGCTCCGAGTAGGGTGCGCCGTGCGCACCATCGTCTCCGGCGGCGGTCTCAGGCCTCGGGCTGCGCCTCGGGTCTCGAGGCACCGGTGTGCAGGGCCCAGTTGGTGGCGAGGATGTCGAGCACCATCTTCCACCGCCAGTAAGTGCCGCGCAGCACCCCGTACTTCTTTTCCTTGACCGTCTGCGACAGCCCCGGGAAGACCTTGTGCATCGGGCGCCCCGGGTGGCCGGCGTAGTAGTTGAGCGCGGTCTCGATCTCGAAGCCCTTCTTGAACCGCCGCGGCGTCCGCTCCCAGAGCTGCCGCGTGAGCGCGCGGATGCCGCCGAGCAGCGGCACGAACCGGATGACGAGCGGCGCGTCGTAGATCCGCCGCTCGATCATGCCGATGAACATGTCGGTCTCGCCGCGCCGCACGGGGTCGACGATCTCGTCGATGATGTCGTGGGAGAGGCCCTGGATGTCGGCGTCGCAGAAGAAGATGACGTCACCCTTCGCGACGCTCACCCCGCGCTGCATGGCCGCGCCCTTGCCGCTCTTCCGCGTGTTGCGGATGACCCGCGCGCCGCGCGCGGCGGCGACCTCACCCGTGCCGTCGGAGGAGCCGTCGTCGACCACCAGCACCTCGTGGATGCCGGGGTGGGAGACGAGCGCGTCGAGGACCGGCGCGATGCGCGCAGCCTCGTCGTAGGCGGGCACGATGGCGCTTACCCGTCGTAGAGGCGTTTCCTCAACCATTGAGTTCCCATCCTGGACAGAATGAAGAGCAGCACGGGGGCTGCCAAGACATACCGCAGGCTCTGCATGGCGGGGGCCAACTCGGTCGCCCCGCGGCAGAGCATGAGGCCGATTCCCACGACCGTCGCGAGGTATGCGGCCGAGCCGATGGCGTCGAAGAGCAGGAAGCGGCGCACGGGGATCCGCCGCAGCGCCGTGTAGATGATGGTGACGATGCGGATCCCGTAGACGAACTTGAAGAAGAGCAGGTAGTAGAAACGCGGGCTGTCGTCGGCGCGCTCGACCGCCGCCATGGCGCTCTCGTAGCGCGCGTGGAGCGACGGCCAGCGGCGCGCGAAGTGGACCAGCCGCTCGCCGAAGAAGAACCAGACGAGGTCCGAGCTCATCGTTCCCAGCAGCGAGATCCCCAGGAGAGTCGGCACCGGCAACGCACCAGCAGCCGCAAGCACGATCCCGGCCAGGATCACCGTTTCGCCGAAAAAGAACGTCCCCACGAAGATCGCGGGAAGCAATGGGACGCCGGCAACCCAGTCTGGCAGCTGTTCCATGGCTCGCGGGGCCGGAGGATATCGCAACCTCGATGCCAGCCCGCTGCGGCGGGGCCGACACGGCGGACCTACAGTATCGCCAGGCCCTCGCGCCAGCACTGGGTGGTGAGGAAGCGCGCCCCGCCCGAGGCCAGCATCGGCAGCAGGAAGACCCACTGCGAGGGGTAGCCGAGCGCCAGCCGGAGGCGCAGCCGCGCCAGGCCGCGGCCCATCCGCTGCTGGCTCCACTCCGGCGCCGCCGCCGCGCACGGGACACCGACCCGCCGCCGCCATCGCCATCCGCGGTCGTAACACGGCACCGTCACCATGCGCTCCGCGCCGGCGACGCGGCGGCAGAGGGCGAAGGCTGCGTCGTGGTCGTCGTGCTCCCCCTCGGGCTCGGTGGTGACGACGACGGTCGGGCCGGGCGCGAGCCCGGCGAGCGCGACGGCGGCGAGGTCGAGCTGACGCCCCAGGTCGCCGTCGGCGAGCTCGAGGCAGTAGCAGTCGACGCCGAGGCGGCGGCCGAGCATCGTCGCCATCCGGCGTCTCTCGGCAGCGCGCAGCCGGGGCAGGAGGCCACCGTGGGTGAGCCAGACGATCGTCTGCGGGAGACCGGCGTTGGCGAAGAGCAGGCCGGCCACGAACAGCTCGTCGTCGGCGTGCGGCAACACATACAGCAGTCGCTGGCCCGCGAAGCGGGCGGGGGCCTCCAGCCGTTGCACGATGCGCCGATTGTAGTGTGCGCTCGTCCGCGGTGTCCGGCCTCCGATACGCTTGCGTGCGAATGACGACACGCCTGTACCTGGTCCGCCATGGCGCGACGCGCTCGACGGCAGAGGACCGCTTCTCCGGCGGCGAGGGCGTGGAGCTCTCCGACGAGGGCCGATGGCAGGCGGGGCGCCTCGCCGAGCGGCTCGCCGGCGAGGGGATCTGCGCCGTCTATTCCAGCCCGCTCCAACGCACGCTCGCCACCGCCGAGATCCTCGCCCGGCCAACGGGGCTCGACCCCCAGACCCGCGACGGGCTCCGCGAGATCTCGCACGGCCGCTGGGAGGGGCTCACTCGCACCGAGGTCGAGGCGCGCTTCCCCGGCGAATACGAAGCCTGGGAGGCCGACCCGTTCACCTTCGCGCCGATCGACGGCGAGTCGGGCGTGGCCGTGCTCGCGCGCGCGCTGCCCGTCCTGCGCGACGTCGTCGTAAGGCACGAAGGGCAGCGGGTGCTGGTCGTGTCCCACAAGGCGACGCTGCGACTGCTCCTGTCGAGCCTGCTCGGCTTCGACGCGCGCGGCTACCGCGATCGCCTCGACCAGGCCCCCGCCTGCCTCAACGTCGTCGACTTCAGGGATCCGGTGCGCGCCCGCCTCATGCTGTTCAACGACACCTCGCACTACGCGCACCAGCCGCGCGCGTCACTGCGCAGCCAGTCGAAGTGGTGGGACGCGCCGGCGAGCGGGCAAGGCGGCCCCTAGCCGCCGCGGGGCCCTCGATCGCGGAACGGATGGGCGTAGGACAGGCCCCGCTCCTACACCGAGCGACTCGTTGAGCAAGTCTCGTCCGGTGGGTTTCTGGTCCGGATGCAGGGGCGGGGCCTGACCCCGCCCCTCCGGCCGTACGGAGACCGCGATTCGTCAGTCCGGCGCGACGCCGACGTAGGAGCCGGCCATCTTCGCCGTGTTGTAGACGCTGGCGGCGTCGCCCGCGAGGCTGCGCGTGAAGAGCTCCTCGGCGTGGGCGCGGTCGCCCTTGAGGTTGTAGTAGGCGCCGATCTCGGCGAGCCAGTCGGCGTCTTTCGGCTCGAGGCTCAAGACCTTGTCGAAGATCGGCTTCGCCTTGTCCCACTCCCCCGCTTCCCAGTAGACGCGCCCGACGCGGATGAAGTCGCCCGCCTCGGCCTTGCTGCCGCCGAGCACGCGGTCGAACAGCGCTTGCCCTTCCGCCTTGTTCCCCGAGAGGTAACGCACCCGGCCGACGAAGATGAGCTCCCAGCTCCCCTTGTCGGCGAGCGTCTCGGCGTCCTGGAGGAGCGCCGCCGCGGCTGCCGCGGGCTCCTTGCCGCTGAATGCGGAGCTCGCCACCTTGACCTTCGAGGCTGCCACGCCCGCGGCGGCCCCGAGGACGAAGATCACACCGGCACAGAAAACGGCCTGGGTCTTTGGCTTGTTCATACGGCGAATCTACACCCGGCTTCCGGCCCCCAGGTGCTCCGCGGGCCGTAGGCAGGGATCTTGCGCTACGGACGGGCATGAGCGAGCCGTACACCCCACGACGCCCCTGCGCGCGCGGGTCGCTCCTCGTCCCGGCGCTGCTGGCCGCCTTCGCGGTCGGCGCGAGCGCCGACGAAACGGGAACGAGCCCCGCCGCGAGCCTCGATCCCCCGGCGCCGGAGCCGCCTTCTCTCCGCCTGGTGGTCAACATCCCCGCTTTCCGCCTCGACGTCTACGAGAGCGGATCGCTGACCCACACCTTCCCCGTCACCGTCGGCAAGCCCTCCGACCCGACCCCCGACGGTCACTACCAGCTCGAGCGCGTGGTCTGGAACCCCTGGTGGCACCCGCCGTACAACCGCCGCCCACGCGACAAGGTCACCCCGCCGGGGCCGAACAACCCGATGGGCAAGGTGAAGCTCTACTTCGCGAACCTCTACTACCTGCACGGCACGCCGAAGCTCCGGGAGATCGGCACCCCCTCCTCGCGGGGCTGCGTGAGACTGCGAAATGACGACGCGGTCAGGCTCGCCTTGATCGTCCACCGCCACGCCGTGGCGCCGCTCGCCCCCGGCAAGCTCGAGGAGCTGGCGAGCAAGCGGAGCTGGCGCACACAAGGGTATGCGGTCGACGAGCCGGTGCCGGTCGACCTCGTCTACGACGTCGCCGAAGTGCGCGACGGCGAGCTGCGCGTCTATCCGGACTTCTACCGCATGGCAGCTCTCCCGCTCGGCGAGCTCGCGGCGCGCGCCCTCGAGCGCGTCGGCTACCCGCGCGAGCGCATCCGCTTCGATGCTCTCGCCACCGCGGTGGCCGCCGTCACCACGCCGCTGCGCTTGTCGGTCGACGAGCTTCTGCTGCCGGTCGCGGCCGACGGTCGAATGGTGACCGCGGAGGTGGCTGCGCAACCACGCTGAATACCGCGCGGGTGGCTGCCTGCCGTCGAGTGCGGCCTGCCATAGGATGCGCAGGCTCGCCCGACGGGAGGTCCGATGCTTCACTTGCGCCGCGCAGTCGCATTGCTCGCCCTCGCCTCCCTGGCCCCCGCCCTCGATGGCGCCACCGCGCCGGCGAGCACCGAGCGACCGCCCGAGCAGGCGGAGCTGCCCACGGCGGGCGGCGGACGGCCACCGGCCGAGAAGGCACCGGCGGAGCCGACGCCGGAAGAGCAAGCCAAGGGGCCGCTGCGCGGGCTCGAATACCGCCTCGTCGGCCCGGCCATCGGCGGCCGCGTGGCCCGCGTCACCGGGGTCCCCGGCGACCCGTCGACCTGGTTCGCGGCCACCGCCGCGGGGGGCGTCTGGCGCTCGACGAACGGCGGCGGCAACTGGGAGCCGGTCTTCGACGGCCAGACGGTCTCCTCCACGGGCAGCGTCGCGGTGGCGCCCTCGGACTCGAACGTCGTCTGGGTCGGTTCGGGCGAGGCCAACATCCGCGGCAACGTCGGCAAGGGGAACGGTGTCTATCGTTCGACCGACCGCGGCACGACGTGGACGCACGTGCTCGACGCCCCCGGCCAGATCGGTGCCCTCGCCGTCGACCCGCGCGACGCCGACGTCGCCTACGCGGCGCTGCTCGGCAGCCCGTTCGGCCCCGGCGCCGAGCGCGGCGTCTACCGCACGCGGGACGGCGGCCGGAGCTGGAAGAAGGTGCTCTACGTCGACGAGAAGAGCGGCGCCTGCGACGTGACGCTCGATCCACAGAACCCGCGCACCGTCTTCGCCGGCACTTGGCAGACGCGGCGCTACCCGTGGACGATGGAGAGCGGCGGTCCGGGAAGCGGGCTCTGGGTGTCGCGCGACGGCGGCGACACCTGGAAGCGCCTCGAGGGGGGCGGCCTGCCGGCGGGGATCTGGGGCAAGGTCGGCGTGCGCGTGGCACCCAGCGACCCGCAGCGCGTCTACGCTCTGATCGAGGCGCAGGAGGGCGGCCTCTTCCGCTCCGACGACGGCGGCGAGAGCTGGAAGCTCGTCAACCCGTCGCGCGGCCTCCGCCAGCGCGCGTGGTACTACACGACGCTCACCGTCGACCCGCAGCGCGCCGACGTCGTCTGGTTCCCCGAGGTGAGCATGCTGAAGACCGGCGACGCCGGCGCCAGCGTGCGCCCGGCCAAGGGTGGCGGCTGGGACTACCACGACGTCTGGATCGATCCCATCGAGACGCGGCGCATGATCGTCGGCAGCGACGCGGGTGTGTCGCTCTCGAGCGACGGCGGGAAGACCTGGCGCCGGGTGCCGCTGCCGATCGCCCAGCTCTACCATGTCTCGACCGACAACCGCGTCCCCTACCGCGTGCTGGCGGCGGCGCAGGACTGGGGCACGGTGTCGGGGCCGAGCAACAGCCTCCATGGCGACGGCATCATGCTCTCCGACTGGCACGGCGTCGGCGGCGGCGAGGCGGGCCACGTCGTCGCCGACCCCTCCGACCCGGCCATCGTCTATGCGGGCGAATACCTCGGCATCATCACCCGCTACGACGAGCGAACCGGCATCGCCGCCCAGGTCGGCATCAATCCCGACAACAGCTCCGGCCTCGGCGTGGGCGCCGAACGCTACCGCTTCCAGTGGACGGCGCCGATCCTGGTCTCTCCGCACGACAGCAAGGTCGTCTACCACGCCGGCAACGTGCTCTTCCGCACCCGCGACGGCGGTCTGCACTGGGAGGCGATCAGCCCGGACCTCACGCGCAACGACCCCGACAAGCAGAAGTGGTCCGGCGGCCCGATCACCGGCGACAACACCGGCGTCGAGTATTACGACACCATCTTCGCGCTCGCCGAGTCGCCGCTCACGGCGGGAGTGCTCTGGGCGGGCAGCGACGACGGCCTCGTCCACGTCAGCCGCGACGGCGGCAAGAGCTGGAAGAAGGTCACGCCGCCGGGCATGCCGCAGTGGGCCACCGTGGGGTGCATCGAGGCCTCGCGCTGGGACGCCGGCACCGCCTACGTGGCGGCCGACGCACACCGCCTCGACGACGACCGCCCCTACCTCTGGCGCACCACCGACTACGGCGCCACGTGGAAGCCGCTCACACGGGGGCTCGACGCGGCGACCTACCTCCACGCCGTGCGCGAGGACAGCGCCCGTCGCGACCTGCTCTTCCTCGGCACCGAGCGCGGCGTGATGTTCTCGCGCGACGGCGGCGGAGGCTGGGAGCCCCTCAAGCTCAACCTGCCCACCGTCGCCGTCTCCGACCTCGCCGTCAAGAACGACGACCTCGTGGTGTCGACGATCGGCCGCTCGATCTGGATCCTCGACGACCTCGGGCCGGTGCGGCAATGGTCGTCGGCCGTCGCCGACTCGGACCTGCACCTCTTCCCCCCTCGCCCCACGGTGGCGTGGAGCATCGCCAGCGCCCCCTTCGGCGACGACGCCGGCGCGGCCTCCAATCCGCCCGCCGGTGCGCGGCTGACTTACTGGCTGAAGACGGAGCCAAAGGACCCCGTGAAGCTCGAGGTGCTCGGCGCCGGCGGTACCGTCGTGCGCACGCTGTCGAGCGAGCTCGAGGAGTCGCCCATCGGCCCCGACCATCCGGACAGGAGCCCCGGCCAGGAGCCCAGCGCAGACCTCACCGCGAAGGCGGGGCTGCAGCGCGTGAGCTGGGATCTGACCATCGAAGGCTCTCCCTACATCCCGAAGGCGATGGTCGACACCGGCGACCCGCACGTCGGCGCGGCCGCGCTCCCCGGCGACTACACCTTGCGGCTCACCGCCGGTGGCAAGACCGTGACGCAGCCGCTGCGCGTCGAGCCCGATCCGCGGCTCGCCACCTCGCGCGCCGACCAGCAGGCGGTGCTCGACTTCCAGCTCGCCCTCCGCGACCGCATGCGGGAGATCGCACGCCAGGTCGAGCAGATCCGCGCCGTGCGCGAGCAACTCGGCGAGCGCCACGCGCAGCTCGTGAATCGGACCGACGCCGCGGAGCTCGTCACCGCCGGCAAGGAGCTCATCGCCAAGCTCGACGCCGTCGAAGAAGAGCTCCACAACCCGCACGCGGAGGTGACGTACGACATCCTCGGCGGCCGCGACGGCAACGGCGTCAAGCTCCACTCGCGCTACGCCTGGCTCAACGAGGCGGCTCGCTCCCACCCGGGCCCGCCCACCCAGGGCATGCTGGACGTGAAGGCGGAGCTCGACGGCGAGCTCGGCGTGCAGCGGCAGAAGCTCGAGGCGCTGCTGCGCGACGACCTCGGCGCGCTGCAGTCGCGGGCCGAGACGCTGGGGCTCGGCTACGTCGTCATGCCGCAGAGCCCCAGCCCGGGGCAGTGACGGCGATGCACGGGGCGGCGGCCGGCGACAGCGACGATCCGCCCGCGGTCGCCGGCGCCGAACGCTGGCCGCGCGGCCTGCTCGCCGTCGCCGCCGCGGCGGTGCTGCTCTGGCTGCTCGTCTGCTGGCCGCTGATCGCGGGCCGGCAGACGTTCTTCTACCGCGACCTCTTCGGCCACTTCGCGCCGCTCAAGGCCTTCGGCGCGATGCAGCTGCAGGCCGGCGCGGTGCCGGCGTTGAACTCCGCGTGGGCGCTCGGCCAGCCCTTCCGCGGCGACCCGGTGGCGAGCGCCTTCTACCCCGGCAACGTGCTCTACCTGCTGCTCCCCTTCTGGGTCGCCTTCAACCTCCACCTCTGCCTGCACTGGCTGCTCGGCGGCGTGGCCATGACGCTCTTCGCCCGCAGGAGCGGGCGCAGCCACGAGGCCGCCTTACTCGCCGGGCTCGCCTACGCCGGCGGCGGGTGGATGCTCTCGGCGCTCTCGCTCTACCACATCGTCGCGGTGGCTGCCTGGTGGCCGCTCGTGCTGCTCGGCTCGCTGCGCGGCGGCCGCCGGGGCGTCGCGCTCGGCGGGCTCTGCTGCGGTCTGGCGCTCCTCGCCGGCGAGCCGTTCACCGCCGTGCTCGGTATCGCGCCGCTCGTGCTCGTCGCCGTCGCGGCATGGGGATGGCGCCGGGGAGTCGTCACCGCGGCCGCGATCGGCGTGCTCGGGCTGCTCGTCGCGGCGCCGCAGGCGGTGGCGTCGGCTCGCGTGCTGCCGTTCACCTTCCGCGGCACGCACGGCGTGCTGGCGAGCCAGGCCGAGACCTACAAGCTCCACCCGGCGCGGCTCCTGGAGCTCGCCGCGCCGCTGCCCTTCGGCGCCCCGGGCCGGCCCGCGACGGGGAGCTGGTCGCAGAGCGTGGTGCCGTACACACCGTTCTACTACTCGCTCTACCCCGGCGCCGTGGCCACGTTCCTCGCGCTCCTCGCCCTACGCCGGCGGCCGGCGCTCGCGGTGCTCGCCCTGCTCGGCGTCCTCCTCGCCTGGGCGCCTGGCATCTCCGGGCGCATGCTGACGTCGCTCGTCGCCGGTCTCTTCCGATCGCCCGAGAAGGCGATCTTCTGGCTGGCCCTCGCCTGGCCGCTGCTCGCCGCCGGCGGGCTCGACGAGGTCCGCGGGGGAGGCGCGGCCGCGGGGCGGCGGGCGATGCGGCTCGGCGCCGTCCTGGGCGGGACCCTGCTGCTCGCCGCGGCGACGGTGGCGGTGGCGACGGCGCGCGGCGCGACCACCTTCGAGCCCACGCTGCCGCGCGCTCTCGCCGCGTCCGGCCTGGTCGTCCTGCTCGCCGCGTGGGCCCTCTGGCGAGGGCTCGCCGTCGCGGTGGTCGCCTTCCAGCTCGTCGCCCTCCTACCGCTCCAGCCGCTCCTGCTCACCGAGTCGGTGACGCCCTACGAGCGAGCGCCTCCGTGGGCCACGCCGCGGGCTTCAGGGTCACCACAGAGGGCCGTCCTGCCGCTCGAATACACGTACCCTGCGTGGCAGTCGGGCGGCGACGCCGAGCCGCCGGCGGCGCGGGCGCGCCGGCTCGCCTTCGAGCTCGGCCCGGTGCCCGGGGTGCTCTTCGGCCTCACCTACCCGCTGGCGCCCGACCTCGACGGCATGCACCATCGGTTTTTCGACTACCTGCTCTTCCGCGCCTCGCAGGACGACTGGCCGCGGCGCCTCCCCTGGCTGCGCAAGGTGGGGGTCGAGGCGATCACCGCCTCGCAGCCGATCCCCACCGGCCCGGACGGCCCGAGGCTCGTCGCGATCGAGCCGTGGGGACGGGAGTCGAGCTACCTCTACACGCTCGACGGCAGCGCACCCGCGGCGTGGTGGCCGCGGCGCGTGACCACGGCCGCCAACCCCGCGATCGCCTACGAGCAGATCGCTGCGGACGGCCAGCGCGCCGAGCCGACCGAGACCGCCGTGCTGCCGTTCGCCGTGCCGCACGCACCGGATGGCCTCGTCCGGCTGCTCTCGAGCGCCCCCGACCGCGTCGAGATCGCCGTCTCCGGCGGCGGCGGCGTGGCGGTGGTGCGGCGCGCCTTCCAGCCGCTCTGGCGCGCGCGCACCGGTACGAGCGCCCTGCAGGTCATCCCCGTCGACCTGGCGCTCACCGGCGTCGTCGTACCGCCCGGGGAGCACCGCGTCGAGCTCTACGTCTCGTCGGCTCCGGAGTGGATGGCGGCGGCGGTCGCCCTGGCGACGCTCCTTGCGCTCATCGTCCTGCTGCTGGTACCGGCGCGGGTGCCCGCCGTGCCGCGATGGCGAACGGCACCACCGCCGTGAACACCACGAGGGCGCTCGTGAGCAGCCCGAAGGTCAGCCCACGGACGTCGCCGAGCTTGCCGGTGACGAGCGGACCCGGGCCGACGCCGAGCAGGTTGAGCACCAGCAGCGCGAAGGCGACGGCGGTCGACCTCGTGTGCGCCGGCGAGATCTCCTGGATCGCCGCGAAGAGCGGGCCGAACCACCCCGACGTGCTGGCGGCGGCCAGGAACCAGAAGACGTAGAAGAAGAGCGTCCCCTTCGGCAGCGAGTAGAAGAGCCCGCCGCTCGCGGCGAAGACGACGGCGATGGCGACGAGGCTCCAGAGGTGGCCGTTGGCCCAGCGCCGCGCGCACCAGTCGCCGAACGCACCGCCGGCGAGGTTGCCGAGGAAACCCGCGAAGATGGCGACGACCCCGGCGCTGAACGCGGCGCGGGAGTATTCGAAGCCCCGGTCCTCCACGAGCCACGTGACGACGTGCAGCGCCGAGCCGGCGCCGTAGCAGAGCGCCGAGCCGCCGAGCAGCACGAGCGCCAGCTCGGGGCGCAGCTTGATGGCGCGGGCGGCGTCGGCGATGAGCCTGCCGACGCTCGGCTGCTTGCCCTCCGGGGCGCCGCCGCGCCGCGCCGGCTCACGCAGGAGCAGGAGCAGCGCCGCGGCCACGATGCCGAGGATGCCGAGCACGTAGAAGCAGGCACGCCATCCATAGCGCGGCGCGATGAACCCCGAGGCGATGAGGCTCACCGCCGAGCCGAGCGGGATCCCCGCGTAGTAGACGCCGCTCGCCATCGCCAGGCGCCGGCGCGGGAAGGCGTCGCCGAGCATCGACAGCGCGGCGGGCGACAGCGTCGCCTCGCCCACGCCGACGAAGATCCGCGGCAGGGCGAGCTGCGCGAAGCTTCGCGCCATCCCCGAGAGCGCGGTCATCGCGCTCCAGAGCGTGACGCCGATGGCGACGAGCGGGATCCGCCGGAAGCGGTCGGCGGCGACGCCGAGGAAGAGGCCCACGAAAGAGTAGAAGAAGACGAAGCCGAAGCCGGCGAGAAGCCCGATCTGCGCGCGGCTGAGGCCGAGGTCCTTGATGAGCAGCGGCCCCAGGCTGGTGATCAGCGTGCGGTCGACGAAGTTGAGGACGTTGAGGGCGGTGAGGAAGAGCAGGAGCCGCCACGCGTGTCCGGTGACGGCGCGTTCGTCGACGTCGGCGGCGGCAGCGAAGGGAATCGGCATCGTGGACCTCTCAGTCGGCCGCCGTCATCCGCAGCGACTCCTGGCGGGCGAGAAACTCGAGCACCACCGCGGCGACCCACGCCGGGTCCTCGGCGACCAGGCCGTGGCCGGCGGACGGATGGTGCGCCGTCTCGGCGCCGAGCGCCTGCGCCAGGGCCCGCGAACGCTCCGGCGCCATGACGCGGTCGTCGCCGGCGGTGACGACGAGCGCCGGCACCCGCACCGCCCCCAGCGCCTCGCGAAGGTCGAACCCCTCGAGGGAAGCCAGGAGCCCGTCCACCCCCTCGAACCAACCCGCGGGGAGACCGACCACCTGCGCGCGGCGCGCCTCGAAGGCGGCCGCTTCGGCGGCGAGGTGGGCGGACGAATACACGTCCTCCACCAGGGCGTCGTAGAAGCGATTGCGGTCGCCACCGGCGCGGACGTCGGCGAGGATCGCGCGCATGGCGTCGCTGCCGCGCCGGAACTGCGGCGTCTCGCGGTCCATGGCGGTGAGCAGCGCCAGCGAGCGGGCGCGACCGGGCGCGGCGGCGGCGAGCGCGATCGCCACCTCGGCGCCGAAGGAGACGCCGACGAAGTGGGCCGACTCCCACCCCACGGCGTCGAGCAGCCCCAATACGTCGCCGGCGTGGCCCGCGAGGTCGGCGGGCGGCGTGCCCGGCGAGAGGAGCTGGCCGCGGAAGTCGAAGCCGAGCACGCGGTAGCGCTGGCGCAACGGCGAGGCCACCGGTTCCCAGGACGGGAAGGTCATCATGCCGCCGTTGAGCAGCACCACCGGCGGCCCCTCGCCGCCGATCCGGTGCGTCAGCGGCGCGCTGGCGGTGGCGTTCACGCCTCGCGCTCCGTGCGCTCGCGGAGGAACCGCGCCTTGAGCTCGCCCTTGACCACCTTGCCGTAAGCCGTGCGCGGCAGCTCGGGCAGCCGCACCACGTGGCGCGGCAGCTTGAACCGCGAGAGCCGTTCGCCGAGGAAGGAGAGGAGCGACTCGTCGCCGGCGGCGCCGGCGCCGAGCTCGACGACGAAGGCCACGCCCACCTCGCCCCAGGTCTCGTCCTCGACGCCGACGACCGCCGCGTCGCGGATCCCCGGGTGCTGCAGCAGCACCGTCTCGATCTCCGCCGGGTAGACGTTGACACCGCCGCTGATGAACATCTCCTTGGCGCGGCCGGCGATGAAGTAGTAGCCGTCTTCGTCGCGCCGGGCGAGGTCGCCCGAGCGGAACCAGCCTCCCGGGAGGTACGACTCCGCGGTGGCATCGGGGCGGTTCCAGTAGCCGAGCGAGACGTGCGGGCCGCGGAACCAAAGCTCGCCGACCTCCCCCACCGGCACGTCGCGGCCCTCGCCGTCGACGAGGCGCACCTCGGTGTGCATCATCGGCGTGCCGATCGAGCCGCGCTTCGCCACCGAGGCGTCGACGGTCATCGTGAAGCAGTTGACGCCCACCTCGGTCATGCCGAAGCCCTGCTTGAAGGGGATCCCGCGCGCCTGGTAGGCCTCGGCGATCCACGCCGGCAGCGGCGCGCCGCCGCTCATCAGCGCGCGGACCGACGACAGGTCGACGCTCTCGATCTCCGGCGCCTCGAGCAGCATCTTCCAGATGGTCGGCACACCGAGCACCACCGTGCAGCGCTCGCGCTCGATCGTGCGCCAGACCTCGCCGGCGTCGAAGTGGCGGTGGAGGACGACGGTGCCGCCGATGGTGACGATCGGCACCAGGAAGGCGAAGAGCCCTCCCGCGTGGTAGAGCGGAGTGAAGATCGGCGTCACGTCCGCGGCGGTGAGCTGCCAGTTGCAGACCGTGTTGTAGCCGTTCCACGCCACCTGCCGGTGCGGGATCATCACGCCCTTCGGGCGGCCCGTGGTGCCCGAGGTGTAGAGGAGGCAGTAGAGGTCTTCGGGGTCGCATCGCTCGGGCGTGAACGCCGACGGCTCGGCGACGAGCGTTGCGTACGAATGGTCGCCGCCGGCGGCCGGCACGTCGAGCGCCACCCAGCGATCGACGCCCGGCACCGCGGCTCGCAGCGCGGCGACGGTGTCGGCGAAGGCGCCGTCGAAGATCGCCACGCGGGCGCCCGAGTCGGCGAGCACCGGCGCCAGCTCGTGGGCGGTGGCGCGCGTGCCGAGGGGCACCAGCACGATCCCGCTCTTGCCGGCGGCGAAGAACGCATCGAGGTATTCGACGCGGTTGTGGGCGAGGAGCGCCACGCGGTCGCCCCGCGACAGGCCGAGCGCGCGCCAGGCGGCGGCGCAGCGCGTGGCGCGCTCGTCGAGCTGCCGGTAGGTGAGGCGCAGCGCCGGGTCGACGACGACGAGGGCTGTCGCATCTGGAGTGATGCGGGCCCGCTCGCCGAGGACGTCTGCCGAGATCAGGATGCGCCCCCCTGGGCTGGCTCTCTTGGCAGCTCCCCGACGCGGAAGACCGCGCCGGCCTGGTTGTAGCCGACGCCCGAGCCTACGAAGGCGACGAGCTCGCCCGGGCGCACGACTCCCCTCTCCACCGCGTCGTCGAAGGCCATGCCGAGGCACGCCGAGCCGGTGTAGCCCCACTCCTCCATCACCATCGGCGCGCGCTCGATCGGCAGCCCGAGCTCGGTCATCACCAGCTCGATCGACGACCGGCGCACCTGTGTGAATACGATTCGGTCGAGGTCGGCCACGGCGAAGCCGCCATTGTCCGCCAGCTGGCGCACGAGGCGAGGCCACCCCTCGTGGTTCACTTCGGGCGGATAGCGCTCGAGCGAGCGCACCTGCGTCCGCCCGGCGCGCACCGCTTCCTCGGTTGCCGGCTCCACGGTGCCGCCGGCGAAGATCCCCCAGTAGCGGTGGAACGAGCCGTCCGCCTGCGCGGCGGCGGTGACGAACCCGGGGGCGTCGGCGGCCTCGAGCAGCGCCGCGCCGGCGCCGTCGCCGTAGAAGAAGGTCATCGGGTCGTCGGCCGCTGCGAGCCGGTGCATGAGGTAGGCGCCCACCACCAGGACGCTGCGGATCGACGCGTTGGCGGCGATCCATCCCGCTGCGGTGGCGAGCCCGGTGGCGAACGAGGCGCAGGCGCAGCCGATGTCGAAGGTGCCGGCGCGGCGGGCGCCCAGCTTGTCCTGCACCACCACCGAGGTCGCCGGGGTGATGAAGTCGGGGGAGTCGGTGCCGACGATGACGAGGTCGACCTCTTCGGGCCGCCGCCCGGCGCGCGCGAGGGCCTGCCGCGCGGCGCGCACGGCCAGGTCGGAGGTCGCCCACCCTTCGGGCGCATGCCAGCGCCGGCGGATGCCCGTCGCCGCCTCCATCTTGTCGACGAAGCCCGGCACGCCGGCGAAGCGGCGCCGCAGCTCGTCGTTGCTGACCTCGACCTCGGGCAGGCAGCGCCCCGTCGAGACGATCTGCGCGTAACGCATCATGCGGAGCGGCGCGACATGCGGCGCCGCTAGGTACCGGGAACGAGACCGCCGTCGACCGACAGCACGGCCCCGTGAACGAACGAGGCGGCATCCGAGGCGAGCCAGAGGTACGCCTCGGCGATCTCCTCGGGCGTCCCCATGCGCTCCATCGGCGTGTGGGCGACCATCGTCTGGAGCACCGCCGGCGGCATCGCCGCCAGGATCTCGGTGGCGATGAAGCCGGGGGCCACCGCGTTGACGCGGATGCCGTGTTTGCCGAGCTCCCGTGCCCAGGTCTTGGTCATCGCGATCACGGCCGCCTTGGTCGCGGCGTAGTTGGTCTGCCCGAAGTTGCCGTAGAGGCCGACGACCGACGAGGCGTTGAGGATGACGCCTCGGCCGGCGCGGATCATGTGCGGAACGACGGCGCGGGCGCAGAGGAAGACGCCCTTCAAGTTGACCGAGATCACCGAGTCGAAGGTCGCGTCGTTCATCAGCGAGGCGACGGCGCCGTCCTTCCACTTGACGAGCTGCCGGTCGCGGACGATGCCGGCGTTGTTGACCAGCACGTCGATGCGCCCCCACCGCTCGACGACGGCGGCGGCGGTCGTCTCCACCGCCGCCGCGTCGGTGACGTTCACCTGGCGCGTCTCGGCCTCGCCGCCGAGCGCCTCGAGCTCGGCCACGAGGCCCGCCGCCTCGGTCAGGTCCCACGCCGAGACCCGGGCCCCTTCGCGGGCGAAGCGTCGCGCGACGGCGCGGCCGATGCCGGCCGCTCCGCCGGTGACGACGACCACCCGCCCAGAAAGCCCGGTTTCGATCATGCCGCAGTCTAGAAGAAGCGGTACTCGAGCGTCGCGGTGATCGTGCGCGGGTTGCCGTAGGAGCCCTGGAGCACGCCGAGCACCGGGATGTTGTAACCGTTGGTCAGGTACTCCTTGTCGGTGAGGTTCCGCCCGCTGACGCCAAAGCGCCACTTGGCATCCGGCGAGAGCCAGCCCACCCACGCGTCGAGCAGCGTGTAGGCGTCCTGGGTGATCGGCGCCAGGGGGCGGCCGCCGAACTCGCCCTCGTTGGTGAGCACCGAATCGTCGCGGTAGGCGGCACCGACGGAGCCGGTGACGAGCCCGCCGAAAAGCGGGAAGTCGACGTTGGCGCGCAGCGCCCCGGTGTATTTGGGGGCGTTGGTGATCACCTGGGTATCGACCACGCCGTTGTGGTTCGCGTCGAGGAAGTCGTCCGGCTCGGCATCGAGGTAGCTGACCTGGCCGCTCAGACCGAACCAGTCGACAGCGGTCGCGGTCCAGTCGAGCTCGACCTCGACCCCCTTGACCGTGGCGTCGCCGGCGTTGAGGAAGTTGCCGAGGAAGGAGTCCTCGGTGCCGTCGCCGTTGGAGTCGTAGGAGGTGAAGGTGCTCACCTGGATGTCCTTGTATTTGCCGTAGAAGGCGGCGCCGTTGAGGACGAGGTGGTTGTCGAGGAGGACCGACTTGAGACCCACCTCGCCGACGTCGAGGATCTCGTCGTCGAAGGGCTCGGCCGTCGCGGGCAGCACGCGCGCCTGGGCGCGCACGTTGAAGCCGCCGCTCTTGAAGCCCCGGCTCAGCGTGAAGTAGCCCATGACGGTGTCGGTGAAGCGGTAGTCGAGCCCGAGCTTCGGCGCCACCGAGTCGAAGGTCTTGCTCTTGTCGAAGTTCGCCTCGTAGCGGAGGAAGCGTGTGAACTGGTCGTCGAGGAACGTCGAGTTCTGGGCCCTTGTCGTCTTCTTCTCCTGCGTTGCGCGCAGGCCGACGTCGAGCGTCAGGCGGTCGTTGACCCGGTAGCTGCCGTCGCCGAAGAGGGCAAAGGACTCGGTCTTGGTGTTGCCGTCGGTGGTGTTGAAGGCGGCGTTGAAGAAGATGTTCTTCACGAGGCCGCCCGCCTTGCCGTCGAAGTAGTAGGCGCCGAGGACGCCGCTGAAGCGGCCGGCGCCCGTGTAGATGGCCTGCAGCTCCTCGGACGTCTGGCGGTCGAAGTAGGTGGCGATGACGTCGGCGATGCGGTTGGGGGTGGTGTCGAAGTCGATGTTGTTCTTCGAGTCGCCCTCGCGGTAGGCGGTGATCGACTTGAGCGTCCAGCTCGGGCTGGCGGTCCACGTCATCGTCATCGCCGTGCCGCTCGAGGTGGCGCTGTTGAGCGGAGCGAGACCGCTCCGGGTGTCGAAGATGTGCGCCTCGGGCGGGCACGGGTTGCCGTCGCCGCCGAGGGCGCGGTTCAAGCAGAACGGGTTGGCGGCGAGCCGCGTGTGCCCCTTGGGCTCGGCGTCGTCGTCGCTGTGGTCGTAGCTGAGGGCGACCCGAAAGCGGTCGGAAGGCAGGAACTCCAGCGCGCCGCGGTAGGCGAGGCTGTTCTTGTCGGAAACGTCGCGGCCGGTGAAGAGGTTCGTGCCGTAGCCGTCGTGCTGCTGCGACGAGAAGGCGACCTTGGCGCGCACCTTGCCGCCGGCCGCCGCGCCGCCGAGGAGGGCGCGCACGTCCTGCTCGTTGAAGCTGCCGCCGGTGACGGCGACCCGCGCCATGGGCCGATCGCCGAGCGGGGAGCTCACGTATTTGATGGCGCCGCCGATCGTGTTCTTGCCGTAGAGCGTGCCCTGCGGTCCCCGCAGCACCTCGATGCGCTGGACGTCGAAGACATCGAGCAGCGCGCCCTGCGGCCGGGCGATGTAGACGTCGTCGAAGTAGAGGCCGACGCCCGGGTCGACGCCCCAGAGCGGGTCGGCCTGGCCGATGCCGCGCAGGAACGCGGTCATCGTCGAGTTCTGGTTGCGACCGGCGTAGACCGCCAGGTTGGGCACCTCGCCCTGGAGGGTCGAGATGTCGGCCGCCTGCGAGTCTTCCAGCGCCTCGCCCGTCTTCACGGTGACCGCGACGGGGACCTCCTGCACGTTCTCCTCGCGCTTGCGGGCAGTGACGGTGATCTGCTCGCCCGCCTCCGGCACGCGGGTCGCCGACTCCTCGCTGTCCTGGTCGGTCGCTGCGGCCTGATCGCCGGCCGCCGCCTGCTCGGCCGCCGCTGTCTGGGCAACCAGCGCCGCGGGCCAGACCGCGAGGGCGAGACCGGTAGCGCAAGCCAGCAGAAGCGCGAAGCGTCGCTGGGAGCCGCCCTGCACTGCATCGAGATCGCGAACCATGACTCTCCTCCTCGTCTGCGTTGATGTTGCGGCTCTCACCGCTACCGGCGTTTCTCCGCGCTGCGTGGACGCCCGCCATCGCCCGGCCGGTCGCGCAGCAGGCCGTAGCGCAGGAGGCGAATGAACTCGGTCGTCGCCTGCTTCGAGGTCATGCCGAGGTGCAGGGGCACGCCGAAGCACTTCTCGACGGTGTAGAAGTAGAAGAGCCAGCGGGTGGCGACCATCACCGCCGTCATCGGGTCGGCATCGCCGAACTCGCCGGCCTTCTTGCGCTCGGTGAAGCGCTGGCCGTAGGCCCCGGCGAAGCGCTTCGCCATGCCCTCGTAGAAGGCGCGGATGTGCTCGCCCTGGAACTCGATGATGTCGACGTAGATGAGGAGGATCTGCGCCGTGTTGTCGCCCACCACCTCGGAGATCGCGGCGGCCATCGCCTCGAGGTCCTCGGGGAACTCGGCGCGCGCGAACAGCTTGTTGAGGGGGAGCTCGGGGTCGAGCAGGCGTTCCCAGTAGCGCTCGATGAGTCGCTGGTAGATAGCGTGTTTGTCGGGGAAGTGGTGGTAGATGTTCCCCACCGACAGGCCGGCCCTGGCGGCGATCTCGCGCAGCGTCGTCGCGCGGTAGCCCTGCGTCGAAAAGAGCGCGAGCCCGGCGTCGAGCACGGCCGCGACCGAGGCCTCGGACTTCTCCTCCTGTCGCACCCTCGGAGTCATCGGCACCTCCCAGAACAAACCGAACGCTTGGTCTGTAATTTAGAATAGGCCCCTCGCCGAGGTGCCCGCAAGCCGCGGTGCGGCAAGCGCCTCAGCCGGCAGCCGCGCCGGGCGCGACCTCGCGCAGGCGCCGCTCCAGGTAGCGCCGCTCGGGCCCCTGGGTGGCGAGAGCGAGTGCCTGCCGGTAGGCGACCGCGGCTTCCTCGGCGCGCCCCAGCCGGCGCAGCAGATCGGCCTTGGCCGCAGGGAGCAGGTGATAGCCGGCGAGCTCGCCGCGCTCCTCCACCTCGGCGAGCAGGCGCAGCCCGGTCTCGGCCCCGGCCGCCATCGCCACGGCCACGGCTCGGTTGAGCGCCACCACCGGCGTCGGGTGCAGCTGCAGGAGCAGCGCGTAGAGCACCGCGATCTGCGGCCAGTCGGTGTCCGCGGCGCGCGCGGTTTGCGCGTGGAGCGCCGCGATCGCCGCCTGCACGGCGTAGAAGCCGGCGCCCCCCTGCCTCAGCGCCGACTCCGCGAGCGGCACGCCCTCGGCGATCTCCCCGCGGTCCCACAGCCCGCGGTCCTGATCCTCGAGCGTGACGAGATCCCCTGCCGCATCGAGGCGCGCGACCCGCCGCGAGTCCTGGAGCAGCATCAACGCGAGCAGGCCCGACACCTCGGGCTGGCGCGGCAGCAGCGTGCGCAGCAGCCGGCCGAGACGAATCGCCTCGGCACAGAGCTCGCGGCGCACCATGGCGTCGCCGGCGGTCGCCGCGTAGCCTTCGGTGAAGACGAGGTAGACGACGCGCAGCACGCCGTCGAGGCGCTCCTCGAGCATCGCGGCGCCCGGCACCTCGTAGGGGATGCCGGCGTCGCGGATCTTCGTCTTCGCCCGCACCAGCCGCTGCGCCATCGTCGGCGGCGAGACGAGGAAGGCGCGCGCGATCTCCTCGACGCCCAGGCCGCACAACGTCTTCAGCGTCAACGCCACCTGGGCTTCGAGGGCGAGCGCGGGGTGGCAGCAGGTGAAGACGAGCCGCAAGAGGTCGTCCGGGAAGACGTCGTCGTCGAGCTCGGCCGGCGGCTCGCTCGTCGGAGCGATCGCCGCGATCTCGGCCGCCTTCGCGACGAACGTGCGCCCGCGTCGCAGCCGGTCGAGCGCCTTGTGCCGCGCCGTCGACACCAGCCACGCGAGCGGGTTGCGTGGGGCGCCCGGCGTGTCGAAGCCGGAAGGCCACTGTTCCACCGCGACGACGAACGCCTCCTGCAGCGCCTCCTCGGCGAGGTCGAAGTCGCCGAGGAGGCGGACGAGCGTGGCCAGGGCGCGGCCACGCTCGTCGCGGTAGAAGGCGTCGAGCTGCAGGCGGCTACCCCGGCTGCCCCGGCGGCGGCGTCGGCATGATCGGCCGCACCTCGACGCGGCCCGTGCGCGCGGCGGGGATGCGCGCCGCCAGCGCGATCGCCTCGTCGAGGTCCTTCGCCTCCACGAAGAAGAAGCCGCCGAGCTGCTCGCGGGTCTCGGCGAACGGCCCGTCGGTGGTGAGCGTCTTGCCGCCCTCCACTCGTACCGTGGTGGCGGTCGCGGTCGGCTGCAGCGCCTCGCCGCCGAGGTAGTTGCCGCTCTTGTGGATGGCGTTGGTGTAGTCCATGTATTCGGTGAAGATCGCGCCCCGCTCGGCCTCCGAGATCGTCGCCCAGCGCTTCTCGTCCCCGTACAGCAACAGCAGGTACTTCATCTCGCTCCGCTCCTTGTTTGATCGAGGGCTCCGTGCGCCTCTGCACCTAGTCGAACGGGACGGGCGGAAATCTACACGGGCCGTCGCTGCCGGATCCGGAGCCGGTCGCGAGCGGCGCATTGCCGCGCTGCGTCAGGTCGTATGGGGAAGGTCAGGTCGTATTGGGCAGCGTCTTGACGTATACGTCAACCGGCGCTACGCTGCCCCAGGAACCGGGCTGCCACCCGCCCCGTTCCGCAGCCGTGGAGCCGTTGCCACGCGAATGACCGCCCCTCGCGATCGCCTCTACAGCATCACCGAGCTGGCGCGCGAGCTCGGCATCACGCCGCGCGCCATCCGCTTCTACGAGAGCAAGGGGCTGCTGACGCCGCAGCGCGCCGGCACGACGCGCATCTACTCGCACCGCGAGCGGGCCCGCATGCTCATCATCCTGCGCGGCAAGCGTCTCGGCTTCTCGCTCGCCGGGGTGAAGGAGTACCTCGACCTCTACCACGCCGACTCCGCGCACAGCGAGCAGCTCGCGCACCTGCTGCGCGGCACCCGCCGGCGGATCGCCGAGCTCGAGCAGCAACGCCGCGACATCGAGGTCACCCTCGACGAGCTGCGCGAGGTGGAAGAGCAGACCGTCGACGCCATGCGCGAGCAAGGCATCGAACCCCTCGACGCCCACGACGGCCGCGAGCGCATCCTGAAGGAGCGATCGGGGGCCGCGCAAACCAATCAACGGATGGCCGCGCAGACAACTAGACGGAGGAAGGCCAGATGAGCAACGTCGTCATCGCCGGTTACGCCCGGTCCCCCTTCACCCCAGCGCGCAAGGGCGAGCTCGCCAAGGTGCGCCCCGACGACGTCGCGGCGCAGGTGGTGCGCGCCCTCGTCGAGCGCACCGGCATCGACCCCGCCGACGTCGAGGACCTGATCGTCGGCTGCGCCTTCCCCGAGGGCGAGCAGGGGTTCAACGTCGCGCGTCTCATCGCCTTCCTCGCCGGTCTGCCGGAGTCGGTGGGCGGCGCCACCGTCAACCGCTTCTGCGGCTCGTCGATGCAGGCGATCCACATCGCCGCCGGCGCCATCCAGATGGGTGCCGGCGAGGCCTTCCTCTGCGCCGGCGTCGAGTCGATGACGCGCATCCCGATGGGCGGCTTCAACCCGCTCCCGAACCCCGCCCTCTTCGAGCACTACCCACAGGCGTTCGCGTCGATGGGCGAGACGGCCGAGAACCTCGCCAAGCGGCACAACATCTCGCGCCAGCGCCAGGAGGAGCTCGCCGTTGCCTCGCAGCGGAAGGCCGCGGCTGCACAGGGCGGCGGCAGGTACGACGACGAGATCGTGCCCATCACCACCAAGAACGGCACGATCACGCGCGACGGCTGCCTGCGGCCCGACACGACGCTCGAGGGGCTCGCCGGCCTCGAGCTCGCCTTCGACCAGAGCGGCACCGTCACGGCCGGCACGAGCTCGCCGCTCACCGACGGCGCCGCGGCGACGCTGGTCGTCTCGGAGGCCTACGCCGAGCGCAAGGGCCTGAAGCCCCTCGCTCGCATCAAGAGCTTCGCCATCTCGGGCTGCCGTCCCGAGATCATGGGCATCGGCCCCGTGCTGTCGAGCCGCAAGGCGCTCTCGCGAGCCGGCATCGGCATCGATCAGGTGGACGTCGTCGAGCTCAACGAGGCGTTCGCCGCCCAGGCGCTCGCCTGCGTCGACGAGCTCGGCCTCGACCTCGAGAAGACCAACCTCGACGGCGGCGCCATCGCCCTCGGCCATCCGCTCGGCGCCACCGGCGCGCGCATCACCGGCAAGGCCGCTTCGCTGCTCGCCCGCGAAGGCAAGCGGTATGCGCTCGCCACCCAGTGCATCGGCGGCGGGCAGGGGATCGCCACGGTCCTCGAGGCGGTCTGACGATGGGCGCCGAGTCCGCTCTCCAGACCCCCACGTCGCCCGCCGCGAAGGCCGCGGGCGAAGGAGGCCAGAAACCGGCGATCGCCAAGGTGGCGGTCCTCGGCTCCGGCGTCATGGGCGCCGGCATCGCCGCTCACGTGGCCAACGCCGGGGTGCCGGTCGTCCTCCTCGACATCGTTCCCCCCGCAGATCCGAACAAGCCGGGCGGCGGCGACCGCAACGCCCTCGCCGCCGGCGCCGTCGAGCGCATGGCGAAGCAGAAGCCGGCGCCCTTCATGTCGTCGCGTGCCGCGCGCCTCATCACGCCCGGGAACCTCGAGGACCACCTCGGCCTCCTCGCCGACTGCGACTGGATCGTCGAGGCCGTCGTCGAGCGCCTCGACGTCAAGCAGCAGGTCTACCGCGCCGTCGAGGCCGCCCGCAAGCCGGGCTCGATCGTCTCGTCGAACACCTCGACGATCCCGCTCGAGAAGCTCGTCGAAGGGCTCCCCGAAAGCTTCGCCCGCGACTTCCTCGTCACCCACTTCTTCAACCCGCCGCGCTACATGCGTCTGCTCGAGGTCGTCGCCGGCAAGACGACGCGCCCGGACGCGGTGGCGGCGATCCGTGCCTTCTCCGACGTGCGCCTCGGCAAGAGTGTCGTCGACTGCAAGGACACGCCGGCGTTCATCGCCAACCGCATCGGCACGTTCTGGATCGAGGTGGCGACGCGCGAGGCGATCGACGGCGGACTCAGCGTCGAGGAGGCCGACGCCGTCGCCGGCAAACACATGGGCATCCCGAAGACGGGCATCTTCGGCCTGCTCGACCTCGTCGGCATCGACCTCGGACCCCACATCGCCGCGTCGCTGCTCTCGACGCTCCCCGCCGAGGACGCCTACCGCGCGGTCCACCGCGAGGAGCCGCTGCTCGCCGGCATGATCGCCCGCGGCCTCATCGGCCGCAAGGGCAAGGGCGGGTTCTACCGCATGGAGGGGAAGGGCGCGTCACGGACGATGCAGGCGATCGACCTCGTCACCGGCGAATACCGCCCGACGCGCGAAGCGCGCCTCGCGAGCCTCGACGCGGCTAAGAACGCCGGCCGCGGCAACGGTCTCCGCACCCTCGTCGAGCACCCCGACCGCGGCGGGCAATACGCCTGGAAGATGCTCTCGCAGACCCTCGCCTACGCTGTCTCGCTGGTGCCGGCGATCACCGACGAGATCGCCAACGTCGACGAGGCGCTGCGCGCCGGCTACAGCTGGGAGCGCGGACCGTTCGAGCTGATCGACCAGCTCGGCCCCGCCTACCTTGCCGGGCGCCTCGCCGCCGAGGGACGCCCCGTGCCGCCGCTTCTCGCCGCGGTCGGCAACGGCACCTTCTATCGCACCGAGAACGGCCGCTTGCAGCAATTCACGCCAACAGGCACCTACGTCGACGTGAAGCGCCCCGAGGGCGTCCTCCTCCTTGCCGACGTCAAGCGCGGGAGCCAGCCGGTGGCGAAGAACGGCTCTGCCAGCCTCTGGGACATCGGCGACGGCGTCCTCTGCCTCGAGTTCCACACCAAGATGAACGCCCTCGACGACGGCATCGTGCGTTTGCTCGGCAAGGTCCACGAGCTTGTCGACGGTTCGCGCTTCAAGGCCCTCGTCATCCACAACGAGGCGCCGAACTTCAGCGTCGGCGCCAACATCGGCATCGCCCTCTTCGCCGCCAACCTGGCGATGTGGCCGGAGATCGAGGCCTCGATCGCCGGCGGCCAGCAAGCCTTCAAGGCGCTCAAACACGCGCCCTTCCCCTCCGTCGCCGCACCCGCCGGCATGGCGCTCGGCGGCGGCTGCGAGATCGCCCTCCACTGCTCGGCCGTGCAGGCGAGCGCCGAGACCTACATGGGCCTCGTCGAGGTGGGCGTCGGCGTCGTCCCCGGCTGGGGCGGCTGCAAGGAGATGCTCACCCGCTGGATTACCAACCCGAAGCGGCCGGGCGGCCCCATGCCCGCCGTCTCCAAGGTCTTCGAGCTCATCAGCACCGCCGTCGTCTCGACCTCGGGCGAAGAAGCGCGCGAGAACCTGTTCCTGCGACCGACCGACGGCATCTCGATGAACCGCGACCGCCTCCTCGCCGACGCCAAGGCCCGCGCCCTCGCGCTGCTCGCAGCCGGCTACCAGCCTCCCGCTCCGATCGAGATCTCCCTTCCCGGCCCCAGCGCGCGCGCCGCCCTCTCCATGGCCGTCGACGGCTTCCGCCAGAGCGGCAAGGCCACACCCCACGACGAGATCGTCGCCAAGCGGCTCGCCGTCGTCGTCAGCGGCGGCGACACCGACATCACCGAAAAGCTCGGCGAGGACGACCTCTACCGTCTCGAACGCGAAGCGTTCCTCGACCTCGTGAAAACGCCCGGCACACTGGCCCGCATCGAGCACATGCTCGACACCGGCAAGCCTCTCCGCAACTAGGAGCGACCGGCGATGCCCAAATACAAGGCCCCCCTGCGCGACCTGAGCTTCGTCTACTACGAGCTCTTCGACGCCGAGGCGCTGACCAAGCTCCCCGGCTACGAGGAAGCCTCGCGCGACGTCGTCGAGGCGGTGCTCGAGGAGATGGGCAAGATCTCGAGCGAGGTCCTGCAGCCTCTCAACGCCCTCGGCGACGAGGAAGGCTGCCACCTCGAAAACGGCACGGTCCACACACCGCACGGGTTCGCCGAAGCGTGGAAGCTCCTCCGCGAAGGCGGCTGGATGGGCCTCACCGCGCCCACCGAATACGGCGGCCAGGGCATGCCCTATTCGATCGGCGTCGCAGCGAGCGAGCCGATGATCTCCGCCAACCTCTCCTTTTCCATGTACGTCTTCCTCACTCACGGCGCCTACGAGGCCCTCCACCACCACGCCCCCGAAGAGCTCAAGAAGGCCTTCCTCCCCAAGCTCGTCGACGGCACCTGGGCCGGAACCATGTGCCTCACCGAGCCCCAGTGCGGCACCGACCTCGGCCTCGTGCGCACCAAGGCGGTCGACGCCGGCGACGGCGCCTACAAGGTCACCGGCAGCAAGATCTTCATCTCCGCCGGCGACCACGACCTGACGGAGAACATCCTCCACCTCGTGCTCGCGCGCACTCCCGACGCGCCCCCCGGTATCAAAGGCATCAGCATGTTCCTGATCCCCAAGCTGCGTCCGGAGGGCGACCGCCTCGTCCCCAACGGCGTCACCTGCTCCTCGCTCGAGCACAAGATGGGCATCAAGGGCTCCTCGACCTGCGTCATCGACTTCGACGGCTCGACCGGCTATCTCGTCGGCGAGCCTCTCAAGGGCATGCGCGCGATGTTCACCATGATGAACGCCGCGCGCCTCCACGTCGGCGTCCAGGGCCTCGCCGTCGCCGAGGCCGCCTACCAGGCGGCGGTGGACTTCGCGCGCGAGCGGCTCCAGGGCCGCTCGTTGACCGGCGCCAAGAACCCGCAGGGCGAAGCCGATCCGATCCTCGTCCATCCCGACGTGCGGCGCATGCTGCTCACGATCCGCGCATTCACCGAGGGCGCGCGCGCCTTGACCGCGTGGGCGGCGCTCGAGATCGACCACGCCGTGAGCAACCCCGACGCCGCGCGCCGCGAAGAAGCCGACGACCTCGCGTCCCTGCTCACCCCGATCGTCAAGGCCTTCCAGACCGACCTCGGCTTCGAGGCGGCGAACCTGGCGCTCCAGGTCCACGGCGGCTACGGCTACGTGCGCGAATACGGCGTCGAGCAGCTCGTGCGCGACGCGCGCATCACGCAGATCTACGAAGGCACCAACGGCGTGCAGGCCCTCGACCTCGTCGGCCGCAAGCTCCCCGCACACACCGGCCGCTACCTGCGCCGCTTCTTCCACCCGGTTTCCCGGTTCCTCGCCGAAGAGGCGCGCGTCCCCGCGATGGCCGACCTGGTGGCCCCGGTCGCCAAGGCCTTCGAGCGCCTGCAGCGCGCGAGCGCCTGGCTGGCGCAGGAGAGCCTGAAAAACCCCGACCAGGCGGGCGCGGCCGCGGTCGACTACCTCCACCTCTTCGGCTACGTGGCCCTCGGATATCTGTGGGCACGCATGGCGAAGGTGGCGCAGGCGAAGCTCGCGGCGATGGGCGATGCGCGGCGCGGCGAGGAGGCCGCCTTCTACGAGGCGAAGCTCGCCACCGCGCGCTTCTACATGGAGCGCCTGCTCCCGCGCCACAGCACGCACTTCGCCAACATGATGGCTGGGAGCGACGCGATCATGTCCTTCGCAGACGCGGCGTTTTGAGCCCAGGAACGCCTGTGATGCCCACGGCCTCGGCTGCAGCAACGGGCGCTGGTGCCACACCCCGCGGTGTCGGAGAAGAGCCGGGTTGGTCTGCCACCCCTTGCCCCCCTGCCCCCCTTTCCCCTCGCCGGGGAGAGGGGGGGCCAGAGCTCGACCGGGCCGCGGTCAGGCGCCGCGGTCTTTGGCCACCAGCACGCGACGGAGGATCTTCCCCGAGGGGGACTTCGGGATCGCGTCGGTGACCTCGAGGAAGCGGAGCCTCTTGTAAGGCGCCACCCGCTCTGCGACGTACGCCATGAGCGCCTCGGGGCTGGCGTCGCCTTTCATGACGACGAACGCCTTCGGCACCTGGCCGGCCTCCTCGTCCTCGCGCGGCACGACCGCCGCATCGGCCACCGCGGGGTGCGACAGCAACACCGCCTCGAGCTCGGCGGGCGCGACCTGCATGCCCTTGTATTTGATGAGCTCCTTCACGCGGTCGACGATGAAGAAGCAGCCGTTCGCATCGGCGTATCCGACGTCGCCGGTGTGCAGCCAGCCGTCGGCGTCGATCATCGCGGCCGTGGCCTCGGGGCGGTTGAGGTAGCCCTTCATCACCTGCGGCCCGCGGACGCAGATCTCCCCTTCCTGATCGGGCCCCAGCTCGGCGCCGGTCGCGACGTCGAGCACCTTGACCTCGGTGTTCGGCACGGGCGGCCCGATCCCGGGGCCCCTCGTGCCGTCCTCCCGCATGCGCGAGATGTGCGTCACCGGCGAGGTCTCCGTCATGCCGTAGCCCTGGGCGACCGTGCAACCGAGTCGTGCTCCGGCAGCCCGGGAGAGCTCCTCGCCGAGCGGCGCGGCGCCGGAGAAGAGCGCCCGTACGCTCGACAGGTCGTACTTCTCGACCAGCGGGCTCTTGGCGAGCGCGAGCACGATCGGCGGCACGACGTAGGCGAACGTGACGCGGTGTCGCTGGAGGATTTGCAGGCACCCCTCGAGATCGAAGCGCGGCATGGTGACCACCGTCGCGCCCACGTGCAGCGCCAGGTTCATGATCACCACCATGCCGTAGATGTGGAAGAAGGGCAGCACGCCGAGCACGACGTCACCCTCGCGCACGCCGATCGTCGTCTCCGACTGCAGGAGGTTCGCCACCAGGTTGTGGTGCGTGAGCATTACCCCCTTGGGCAATCCCGTCGTGCCGCTCGAATACGGCAGGGCGACCGTGTCGTGGCTTGGGTCGATGGAGACCGCCGGCGGCTCGCCGGTGGCGTCGAGCAGCGACGCGAATGGGGTCGCCCCCTGACACTCGCCGAAGACGAAGATCTCCTCCAGGCCGACCTCGTGTCCCGCCTGCTGCGCGCTCGCCATGAAAGGCGGTGCGGTGACGAGGAGCCTGGCCTTCGCGTCGTCGAGCTGATGGGCGAGCTCGGCGGGGGTGTAGAGGGGGTTGATGGAGGTGACCGCGCCTCCGAGGAGCGAGACGGCGTGGAAGGCAACGGCGTATTCGGGCACGTTGTAGCTGTAGATCGCGAGGACGTCTCCCTTGCGGAAGCCGCGGCGATCGAGCCCCACCGCCGCCTGGCGCACCGCCGCCGCCCAGCCGCGATAGGTCAGCGTGCGGCCGCTCGTCCCGTCCACGAGCGCCGGCATCTCCCCGCGCCCCTCCGCGCGCTCGAGCAGCAACGGCGTGAGCGGCACCTCGGGAATGGCGAGATCCGGCTCGGGCGCGCGGAAGATCATGCCCCTCACCTCACTATCTGTCGCGGAGCTCTGACCGCGCATTCTAGCCAAGCGCTCGGGGCGTTGCCCGCTCGAGCGCCTCGGGAGGGGGCAGCAGCGGCCACAGTCCCCACTGCGGCGACCCGCTAGACTGCCTTTGCAAGTCCAGGCGGCTTCGATTTCGCACCTCGCGTATGGATTCCCGAGGCGAAGTTCTTCAGCGCCGCAACAACCCGCAGGAGCCGAGCGCCGAGAGCTCTCCGCCCTTCACGCGGACTTTCGTCGAAACCATTCACCAAGGGCTCGCGGGCCAGGAATCAGAGTGAGCCGTCCGGGGCCGGATCGCCGACGGCTGCAGGCCGCGGCAGCGCTTCGCGCGGTCGGCACGTCCCTGGTCGGCGTGTTGCTCGGCATCTACCTCGCCGAGCTCGGTTTCGACGCCGCCGCAATCGGCGCGGTCTCGTCCGCCGGGCTCTGGGGTGCGGCGGCGGCCGCATTGCTGGTGACCTGGCGGGGAGACTCGTGGGGTCGGCGTCGATCCCTGGTGTCCCTCAGCGCCCTGGCCGCCGTGGCCGGGGCGGCGTTCCTGGCGGTCCGATCGGTCTGGGCGCTCTCTGGTCTGGCCTTCCTCGCGATGCTCAACGCGATGGGCCGCGACCGCGGCGCCGCCGCGGCGCTCGAGCAAGCAGCCCTCCCCGCCACCGTGGCGCCGGAGCAGCGGACGCTCACGTTCGCCTGGTACACGGCGCTCCAGGACGCCGGGCACGCAGTGGGGAGCCTCGCCGCGGGGCTGGCGGGAGCCGTCGCCACGCTCGCGGGCGGGTCGGCCGTCGGTGGCCTGCGGGCGACGATGGCCCTCTATCCTGCGCTGCTGCTGGTCACGTTGCCCCTCTACCTCCGACTCTCGCCGGAGGTCGATGCCCCGCCGCTACGTGCGCGCCAGCGCCTCTCGCCGGCATCGCGGCGTGTTGTCGCCCGGATCTGCGGTCTCTTCGCTCTCGACGGAATCGGGGGCGGCTTCCTCGTGTCGAGTCTCCTCTCGTATTACTTCTTCGAGCGCTTCGGCGCTTCCGCCGCCGCGATCGCGGCGCTGTTCTTCGCAGCACGTCTGGCCAACGTCGGCTCGCACTTCGGCGCGGCCTGGCTCGCCCGGCGCATCGGACTGGTCAATACCATGGTGTTCACGCACATCCCTTCCAGCGTGCTGCTGGTGGCGGTGGCCTTCGCAGACTCTTTCGTGGTCGCCGCCGGTCTCTTCCTCCTCCGCGAATGTCTCGTGGAGATGGATGTGCCGACCCGCCAGTCCTACGTAGTGGCGGTCGTGGCGCCGGAGGAGCGCACGATCGCCTCCGGGGCGACCAACGTGGTCCGTCTCGCGAGCTGGGCGATCGCTCCGCTCATCGCCGGAGCGACGATGAAGCACTTCTCGCTCGCGGCGCCGCTCGTTCTAGGCGCGGCGATCAAGATCGCCTACGACGTGCTTCTGTTCCTTGCCTTCCGGAAGGTGCGGCCGCCCGAAGAGATGCCGGAGACGTAGTTCAGGGGCCAGCCGCCCTCTCCCGGCTCGTCAGGTGTGATCGGTGCAGGCAGCGGGTCGCCACGAGCTCTGCCAACCATCGCCGTATACTCCCCGCCCCATGGCGGACGTCCCCGACCTGCAGGCGCTGCGCGAGGCGATCGAGGAGCTCGACCGCGAGATCCTCGCGCGACTTCGCACGCGCATGTCCCTAGCCGAGGAGGTGGCGACCACCAAGGTCAAGGCGGCCTACCCCTTCCGCGACGTGTCGCGCGAAGAGCAGGTCCTGCAGCGCGTGCGGCACCTCGCCGTCGAGCAGGGACTGGACGCGCACGAGGTCGAACGCCTCTACCGCGTCATCCTCGAGATGTCGGTGGCGCACCAGGAGGCGCACGTGCGCGCCCTGGAAGCGACACCGCTGCGGGTCGCCTACCAGGGCGTCGAGGGGTCGTACAGCCACCTGACCGCGCAGCGACGCTACGCCGGCACCCCGGAGGGTGTGCTGCTCGAGGGGTTCGAGACCTTCCGCGGCGCCGCCGAGGCCGTGCGCGAGGGTGCGGCCGACTGCGCGCTGCTGCCGATCGAGAACACCACCGCGGGAAGCATCAACGAGACCTACGACCTGCTCGCCGAGGGCGGGCTCACCATCACTGCCGAGGCAGTGAGCCGCATCGAGCACTGCCTGCTCGCCCTCCCTGGCGCGCGGCTCGAGGACCTGCGTCTCGTGCTCTCGCACCCGCAGGGACTGCTGCAGTGTCAGGACTTCCTGCGCGCCCACCCCGGGCTCCGCACGCAGACGGAGTTCGACACCGCGGGCGCGGCGCGCAAGGTGCGCGAGCGCAACGACCCCACCGTGGCCGCCATCGCCGGCGAGTCCGCGGCGCGCGTCTACGGCCTCGACGTCCTGCAGCGCGGCATCCAGTCGCAGGAGGGGAACTACACCCGGTTCGTCGAGCTCGCGCGAGCGCCGGGGAAGGTCGGCCCCGACGTGCCGGCGAAGACCTCGCTGCTCCTCACCACGCGCCACCAGCCGGGCGCCCTCGCCGACGTCCTCGGCGTCTTCAGCCGCCGCGGCGTCAACCTCGCCAAGCTCGAGTCGCGACCGATCCCCGGCAGCCCGTTCCAGTACCGCTTCTACCTCGACCTCGACGGCAACGCCGAGCGCGAGCCGGTCAAGGGTGCGCTCGCCGAGGTGACGCCCCTCGCGGCGGAGCTGCGCGTGCTAGGCACGTACCCGGCCGCCGCGTCGACCTGATCGCGCCGAGCGACGTACCAGAGCGGATCCGGATGGTGCGCACGGCGCACCCTACGCCGGATCGCGAGATCGCCCTCCGCAGGCATCCGGGTGGGTGCGCCGTGCGCACCATCCGGTTCCGGGTTCCGAGCTCGGCTCAGGGCTCGCGGAGCAACTCTTCGAGCTTCGCCCGCTCGGCGGGGTCGTTCTCGAGCAGCAGCGCGCGGCGGAAACAGCGGTCCGCTTCTCCGCGGTCGTCGAGCGTCTCCAGGTAGAGCGCGCCGAGCGTCTTCCAGATGTCGACGCGTTCGGGCGCGATGCGCAATAGGGCCTCGTAGCTCTGCGCCGCCTCGCGGCCGCGACCGAGGTGGTAGGCGGCGCGCGCCGCGTTCTCGAGCGGCACGGCGTCGGCCGGGTTGCGGCGCGCCGCCTCGCGGAAGTCGCGCAGCGCATCCTCGACGCGGCCCGCCTCGGCGAGCGCCGTGCCGCGCTCGAGGAAGAGCTCCGGCGCGTGGCCGCCGGCGGCGAGGGCGTCGTCGAGCACCGCGATGGCCGCGCGGCCGTCGTTCCGCTCGCGCAGGATCCGCGCGAGGTTCGCCGCCGCCTGCGGCTGGGTGCCGTCGAGCGCGAGCGCCTTCCGGTATTCGCGCTCGGCCTCGTCGCGCCTGCCCAGCGCGAGCAGCGAGCCCGCGGCGTTGGCCACCGGCACCGCGGACAGCTCGTTCTCGCGCGCCGCGCGCTGGAAGAGGGCGAGCGCGTCCTGCTCGCGGCCCGCAACGCGCACGCACTCGCCGGCGAGCTCGAGCGCGGGGAAGTTGTGCGGGTCCTCCTTGACGATCTTCTGCAGTCGCGGCAGCGCCTCGGCGCACTTCTCCTGCTGCACCAGCTCCACCGCGTGGTGCAGGTCGCGCGCGATCCCGGTCATGCGGCGCGGGTCCGGGAGGTCGGCGCGCACCTCGCCTCCCGATCCGCCGCCCGCGTAGCCGAGAGATTGCAGCTCCGCCCGCTGCTCGGCCGTGAGCACGTTCTCGGCCGAAACCTTCGGCGTCAGCGACTCGCCCATCGCGGCGAGCGCCGCCTCGAGCCTCGTCTTCCACTTCGCCGCCACCTGCGGATGCGCCGGCGCCAGGTCGCGCCCCTCGTCCGGATCGGCGGCGATGTGGAAGACGCTTGGCTGCGGCGCCTGCACGAAGAGGAAGTTGCCGTCCGACAGCGAGCGCAGCGGGTACCACTTGTAGGCGAAGAAGGGCAGGAAGCTCTCGGTGTAGCTGGTGCGGTCGCAGGTCTTTCCGACGCTCGGCAGCGGCAGCAGCGAGCGCCCGTCGAGCCCCGGACGTGGGGGCAGCCCGGCGAGCTGCAGCAGCGTCGGCGCCACGTCGACCGTGCGCACCAGGCACTCCTCGGTCGCGCCGGCCGGTACGCCGGGACCCGCGAGCAGGAGCGGCACGCGGCGCACGCCCTTGCCGATCAGGAGGCCGTGCGAGAGCTCTCCCTGGTCGCCGAGCATCTCGCCGTGATCGCCGACGACCGCGACGTCGGTGTCCGCCGGCAGCGCGGCGAGCAGCCGGCCGAGCTCGTGGTCGACGTAGGAGATCTCCGCGTCGTAGAGCCGGTGCGGGCCCCGCGCCGCGTCCGCGAACGCCGTCGGCGGTCGGTGCTCCTCGTGCGGATCGAAGTAGTGCACCCAGAGGAAATACGGCGGCCGTAGGCGGCCGAGAGCGGCCAGCGCCGCGTCGGTGGCGGGTCCCGCCTGGCGCTCGGCCTGCTCCGTCCCGGCCGAGTAGCCGGCCCCCATGTCGTCGTCGTAGGTGGCGAACCCCTGATCGAGCCCGTGCCTTCGCGCCAGCACCACCGCCGAGACCACGGCCGCGGTGTCGTAGCCGGCGCCGCGGAGGATCTCCGCGAGAGTGTCGAAGCGCTGCGCGAGCGCGAACGTGCCGTTGTCGCGAACGCCGTGGCGCGGCGGATAGAGCCCGGTGAAGATCGAGGAGTGGCTGACGAGCGTGATCGGCGCCACGGTGTCGCAGCTCGCGAAGCGGACGCCACGCCGCCCCAGCGCGTCGAGGTTGGGAGTGCGCGCGAGAGTCGAACCCCAGGCGCCGAGGTGGTCGGCCCGGGTGGTATCGAGAGTGACCAGCACGAGGTTCGGCCGCGCGGGCGCCGCAAAGGCCGGCGCAGCCAGGGCGAGCAGCCCGGAGAGCACGATCGGGAGGGGTCGCATCGGAGCGGCCGGCAGTATAGGTCGGGAGGTGGAACGGGTCACGAAATAACCCTCGTCCTGCTTCGAACCGGCGTTCAGATCAGAGTCTGACCCATCTCGGCGCCCTCCTTCTGCCGCGTCCCGTCTGTCAAGTCGTTGACTCCTCTGGCCATTGCCCTCCTGCGGCGGCGCCGCCGCCCCCTGGCGCGGTGCTTGCCCTATGCCGGCCCAGGCTCACTGGATCCGATCGGTATAGACCCGTCTTCCGTTCCCAGGAGGAACAGCGCCCATGGTTCGTAGACCACTGCTTCTGGCTCTCTGCGGCTTGCTGGCAGCCTCGTTCGTCGCCGACTCCCTGCACGCGGTGGCGGCTCCGAGGGAGGACAAGGTCCTCCGCGGCAGCCTGGCGGACAAGATGTTCGCCAGCGGCCGCACGACGTTCGCTCCCGACAACGAAGCGATCGGCACCGCCCGCCCCTTCATGGAGAAGGCGGCCGGCGGCCGCTGGGAGGCCTTCCGCCAGGCGCGCACCGGCGACTGGTCGGCGGACGTCGACAAGCGCACGGGCAAGGTCAACTACGTCGAGGGCGCGGGCATCCCGTGGATCCCGGGCCGCGGCAACACCCTCGGGGCCGGTGAGCTCAAGGCGCTGTCGCCCAACGGCACCGTGGACCTCGCAGTGATGGAGCGCGCCGCTCGCGCGTTCCTCCCGGAAGTCGCGGACATGCTCGGCGTCGACCCCTCCGAGCTGGTGCTCAACCAGGGCGCTTCGGCGCACCCGGCCGGCCACGTCTGGTTCGTCGACTTCGACGTCGTCCGCGACGGCATGAAGGTCGAGGGCGCCCATGTCGTCTTCCGCGTCAACAACGGCAACCTCGTCCAGTTCGGCAGCGAGAACCTGCCGCCGGCCGGCGCGCGCGCGCCGCGGGCGAGCGTCGCCAAGGCCGCCGCGCGGCAGGCGCTGGGCGACCTCATCGGCGGCTTCCTCCCCGGCGACCGGTGGGTCGACAAGGGCTCGCTCCACCTGATGCCCGCCAACGTCGTCGACGAGTCGGAGGCCGAGGGCTACCGCCCCGGCCAGGGCCGCGGCCTGCAGCTCCTCTGGGAGTTCACCTTCAAGCGTGCCGGCGAGCCCGGCACGTGGCGCGGCCGCGTCGACGCCCAGAGCGGCGAGGTGGTCGAGTTCCTCGACGTCAACCACTACGGCACCGCCACCGGCGGCACCTACAAGTCCGACCGCCCGGCCGCCGAGGTCGTGATGCCGCTGCCGTGGGCCAACGTGGCAACCGGCGTCTTCGCCAACTCGGCCGGCATCTTCAGCGGCACCACCGGCACCACCACGCTCAACGGCCAGTTCGTGGCGATCACCGACACCTGCGGCTCGATCTCCAAGGCCGCCGACGGTTCGGGCACCATCGCCATGGGCAGCTCGACCGGCACCGACTGCACGACCCCCGGTTCGGGCGGCGCCGGCAACACGCACGCGGCACGGACCCAGTTCTACATGGTCAACCGCGGCAAGGAAGCGGCCCGCGGCTGGCTACCCTCCAACTCGTGGCTCAACGCCAAGGTGACCGCCAAGGTCAACTTGAACCAGACGTGCAACGCGTATTGGGACGGCAGCTCCCTGAACTTCTTCAAGTCGGGCGGCGGTTGCGCCAACACCGGCGAGCTCCCGGGCGTGTCGCTCCACGAGTGGGGCCACGGCATGGACACCAACGACGGCAACGGCGACCCGCCGGACAACGGCACCGGCGAGACCTACGGCGACGTCAGCGCCATGCTCGCGATCCACTCGTCGTGCACCGGCAACGGCTTCCTCCCCTCCAACTGCAGCGGCTACGGCAACGCGTGCAACTCGTGCTCCGGCGTCCGTGAAGCCGACTGGGCGAAGAAGGCGCGCAACGCGCCGTCCACCGCCAACAACTTCATCCGCACCGACTGCCCCGCCCCGACGCGCTTCCCCACTTACGTCGGGCCCTGCGGCGCCGACGCCATCGCCCGCGGCCAGGGCACGACCCTGCGGCGCGAGGGCCACTGCGAGTCGCTGGTCTCCACCGAGGCGGTCTGGGACCTCGCCAACCGCGACCTGCCGAGCCCCGGCTCCGGCTCCGCGTGGGCCACGCTCGACCGGCTCTGGTATCTGTCGCGCTCGACGGCCACCGCGGCGTTCACCTGCAACGTCTCCGGCGGCACCCGGACCAGCGGCTCGTACGTCTCGAGCGGCTGCAACACCGGCAGCATGTTCCGCGTCTTCCGCGCCGTCGACGACGACAACGGCAACCTCGCCGACGGCACCCCGCACGGCGGCGCGATCGCGGCAGCGATGGACCGCCACGCCATCGCCTGCACCACCGACGCCGGCTGGAACACGACCTTCCGCGCCGTGACGCCGCCCGCGGCGCCGTCGCTGTCGATCACCCCCGGCAGCAACTCGGCCGCGCTCTCCTGGAGCGGCTCCACGGGCGTGTACGACGTCTACCGCAACGAGACCGGCTGCAGCGCCGGCTTCACCAAGGTCGCCAACGACCTCGCGGCGACCTCGTTCAACGACACCAACGTCGCCAACGGCCTCACCTACTTCTACCAGGTGACGGCGCAGCCCTCGGGCAACGAGGCGGCGGCGTCTTCGCCCTCGACCTGCACCTCGGTGACCCCGGCCGGCACCGGCTGCACGCCGCCCGCGGCTCCGACCGGCCTCAGCGCCTCGGCGGTCAGCCAGACGCAGATCAACCTGTCGTGGACCGCCTCGGCCGGTGCCACCTCGTACACCATCCTCCGCTCGACGACGAGCGGCGGCCCCTACACCACCGTCGGCACCTCGCCCACGGCCTCGTTCTCCGACACGAGCCTGACCTGCGGCACGACCTACTTCTACGTCGTGCAGGCGTCCAACGGCACCTGCAGCTCGGGCAACTCGGCGCAGGCCTCGGCGACGACCACCGCGTGCGCCTGCACGCCACCGCCGGTGCCGACCGGCGTCTCCGCGAGCGCCGCTTCGGCCTCGCAGATCAACGTGTCGTGGAGCGCCTCCGCGGGCGCCACCTCGTACAACATCCTGCGCTCGACGACGAGCGGCGGCCCCTACAGCTCGGTCGGTACCTCACCCACGACCTCGTTCTCGAACACCGGGCTGGCCTGCAACACCACCTACTTCTACGTGGTGCAGGCCTCGAACGGCAGCTGCGCCTCGGCCAACTCGGCGCAGGGCTCGGCGACCACCAGCGCCTGCACCGGAAACGTGCTCAGCAACGGCGTGCCGGTCAGCGGTATCTCGGGCGCCACCGGCAACGATCAGTTCTGGACGATGAGCGTGCCAGCCGGCGCCACCAACCTCAGGTTCACGACCGGCAGCGGCTCCGGTGACGTCGACCTCTACGTCCGCTTCGGCTCGCCGCCCACGACGACCGTCAACGACTGCAAGTCCGAAGGCTCGGCCACGACCGAGAGCTGCACCATCGCCGCGCCCTCGGCCGGCACGTACCACGTCCTGCTCCACGCCTTCGCCACGTATTCGGGCGTGACCCTCACCGGCAGCTTCACCCCGCCAGGCACCGGCGGCAGCGAGCTCATCACCAACGGCGGCTTCGAGGGCAGCGCCGCCTCGTGGACCCTGTCCGGCACGGCCGTCTGGTCCAACGGCTCGTTCCCGCACAGCGGTACGGGCTACACGCTGATGGGCTCTGCCACGACCAGCAGCGGCGCCGAATTCCAGCAGATCACCATCCCGTCGACCGCCACCGGGACGATGACCTTCTGGCTCAACGTGACTTCCTCCGAGACCACGACAACGACCGCCTTCGACCAGGAGTTCGTCGAGGTGCGCAGCACCGCCGGCGCCCTGCTGGCGACGCTCGCCACCTACAGCAACCTCAACAAGGGAACCGCCGGCGTCTACTCGCAGAAGACGTTCGACGTCTCCGCCTTCAAGGGTCAGACGGTGCGGATCCAGTTCCGCAACACGTCCGACTCGTCGCTGCTGACCACCTTCCGCATCGACGACGTGTCGGTGAAATAGCGCCGCGGCGAGCCGGAGGTCCGGCTCGACCACCATCGGCCTGACGAGGCCCGCTCCGCTCGCGCGGGGCGGGCCTCCTGATTCCAGGGCTCGTGTGCGATCAGGGTGTCGAGCCGGCGGTCCACGGTGGGACATCCGATCTCGAAGCCGTCGCGGACGATGCCGTCCCAGGCGTCGAGATCCGTCGGGGGTTCGCTAGCCGGACACCGGCTTGCCGATGAAGCCCCAGCCCTGCGCGCCGTCGAGCTCGACCGGCAGCGGCTCCGCGAAGCGCAGGTGCCGGAGGAAGCGCGACTCTCCGGCGGCCGGCTGCGCCTCGAGCCACTCCCAGTCGACGAAGTCCGGCCGCCCGCTGGCCGCGTCGGCGCCCGGCGGCACGGTCAGGTAGCCGAGCCGCTGCGAGGTGATGTTCTGGAAGAAGTGCGCGCCCTGCGACGGCTCCACGTCGTAGCCGAGCGGCGACGCCTCCACGAGCACCTGGACCTCCGAGATCTGCACCCAGTCGACGGGGATGCCGAGCGACGGGTCAGCCGTACCCCACCGTCCCGGCCCGATCAGAGCGTAGCGGCGGCCCTCGCGTCGCAGCGCCTCGTTGAAGGTGCCGATCTCGGCGGCGATCGCCCGGTTGTGCCGCGACTCCCACACCTCGCGCCGCACGTGGATGAGGTCGCGCACGCGCTCGTAGAGGCCGTGCCCGAGGACGCGCGACGAGGCGCGGCAGAGACAGCGCTCCGGTGGCGCCGTGAGCGCCACGGTCCCGGGCTGGCGGACCTGCGCCGCCATCGGCCGCATCTGCAGCAAGTAGAGCCGCGGCGGCTCGCGCACGCCGCCCCGCGCCGAGCCGCCACTGCGTCCCCAGTCTCCCATCTCCCCCGCCAGCTCGAGCTCCACCGGCCCGCCGAGGCCGCGCTGCGCGACGTCCAGCAGCCGTTGCAACGCCTCGGCGAGCGGGATCGCCCGGTGGCGGAGGAGGTTGTTGAAGGTGACGACGCGCGGACCTCGCAAGGTCAGGTCGTCGCGCACGCGCTGCTCGCCCGCCGACAGCACGCTGCCGGCCGCGTGAAGCGTGCCGTCCTCCTCCGCCACCGCGAGGTCGAACCAGCGCACGCGATCGGCGCCCGCCTCCCCCTCCGCGCGCAGGTCGAGCGCGTAGAAGCCGCTCTGCGAGCTGTCGAGCAGCGCGCGGGGCGTGGCGAACTGCGGCAGCACCTCGGGACGGGCGGGGCTGAAGCGCAGGCAGCGACCGCCCTCGACGATCGTGCGCCCGAGACCGAGCGCCAGGTGCACGACCCCCTCCTCGGCGCGCTGCAACCCGAAGGGGTAGTAGTTGTACGACTGGGCGACGGCGGAGAAGCTCGGGTAGAAGCGGTCGCCGTGGCGGCGCCCAACCACCGCCTGGATCACGACCGCCATCTTCTCCTCCTCGAGGAGATAGCCGGTGCTCTCGAGGTAGCGGCGCGCGGCGCGCGTGAAGAGCGACGCGTAGACGCGCCGCACGGCGCCGCCGAGCTCGCGCAGGCGCCGGCGCGGGTCGGGGTCGACGTTGGGCACCATCACCGTCTCGTAGAGGCCGGCCATGCCGATCTGGCTCGAGTCCTCGAGGAGGCTCGACGAGCGCACGGCGAGCGGCCCGGCCAGCCGCTCGACGACGGCCCCGAGCTCCGCCTCCAGCTCCGCCGGCAACGGCTCGGCGAGGAAGCGACGGATCACCTCCTCGTCGCTCTCGGCGCGCGCGGCGAAGGCGGCGAGGTCGTTCTGCGCGAGGAAGGCGGCGAAGTGCTCGGTGGCGACGACGAGCGTGCGAGGCAGCAGCACCTCGAGGCCGCCGAAATCCTCCGCCTTGACGCCGGCGAGGGTGCGGTGGAGGAAAGCGATGCTGCGCCCCTTGCCGCCCATCGAGCCCTGGCCGAGACGGGTGAAGGGGTGCTTCGTGAACCCGTCGGGCGTGAAGTCGGCGACGACGCCCCGCTGCGCCCGCTCGTGCACGTCGCGCAGCAGCCCGAGCAGGTAGCTGCGCGTCGCCGCGACGCTCGGGAAATCGCCGACGCGCTGCGGCCGGAGCTGCTCGGCCATCTCGAACTCGCTCCTGGCGAGGAGCCAGATCGAGAAGTGGTTGCGCGCCGCGTGGTAGAGGACGCTCTCGTCGGGCACCACGGCGAGCTGCCCCTCGAGCTCGCGCAGGTCGTGAGCGCGCCCCACCTCGGGGCCTCCCTCGGAGGCGCGAAAGACGAAGTCGCCGAAGCCGAGCTGCAGGCGGAGGAACGCGCTCAGATCGGCGAGCAGCGTCGGCGAGCTCTTGTCGAGGAAGCCCGCCCCCATCGCCGCGGCCCGGCGCGCCCCGACCCCCGCCGACGACTGCAGCAGCACCGGCAGCTCGGGATCGCTCTCGCGCGCGTGGCGCGCGAAGTCGATTCCGGCCTCGTCGTCGAGGACCCCGCCCTTCGGCAGCCGGAGGTCGCAGATCACCGCCATCACGTGCCGTCGGTAGCGCTCGAAGAGCGCCATCCCGTCCTCCCAGGTGGTGGCGTGCAGCACCTTCGGGCGCGACTTCATGTAGAGCTGGCGCGCCATCTCGTCCACCCCCTCGGAGTAGAGCGAGTGCGACTGCACCATCAGCTCCTTGTAGAGCATGCCGAGGAACGACGAGTAGAACCGCGGCGAGTCCTCGAGGATGAGGATCGCCCGCACGTCGGCGAGCGCGATGTCGTGGTCGACGTTCTCGCGATCCTCGACCGACTTGATGACTGCCAGCAGGATCTTCGCGTCGCCTCCCCAGAGGAAGCCGCCGTCGAGAGCCTGCCGGTCGAGCGTGCGCCACGGCTCGTGCAGCGAGGCGCGGTCGAGCGAGAGGAGCACCACCGGCCGGCCCGGACGCAACGCCTTGACCTCGCGCCCGAGCTGGTCGGCGGTCATGTCGGGGAGCGTCGCCGTCGTCAACACGAGGTCGAAGCGCTGGCGTCTGAGCAGCGCCAAGGCCTCGGCGCCGCTCCGCGCATGGGTAAAGCGCGGCGCCCCCGGCTGCGAGACGTCCATGTATTCGAGGAAGACCTGCTCGCTGAGCAGCCCGTCCTCCTCGAGGATGAAGGCGTCGTAGGGCGAAGCGGCGAGCAGCACCTCGCGCACGCGGTACGGCATCAGGCCGTGGAAGCGGCGGGCGCTGACGACGGAGCCGGGCATCCTCGCTGCGAGCCTCAGTCCGCGACCGCGAGCCGGGCGACGCTCACGACTTCCAGCTCTCGTGCCGGTTCTCGAGGCCGCGCACCTCGTCGCGGCCGCCGCGCTGGCCCAGGCTCCAGATCGAGAGCGCGATCGCCGAGAGATAGAAGGTGGCCACCATCGCCAGCATCGACCAGCCGCCGAAGGGGCCGATGCCGAGGCGCTGGAAGGCCTCTCGCGGAGTCGCCGCGGGGGTCGGGTGGAGGTGCACTTTGGCCAGCCAGGCGACCAGCAACACCGTGTAGATCCAGAGGTAGTTGTAGCGCAGGCGCAAGGCCACCGCCTGCAGCACGCTGAGCTTGAACTTCGGGTTGTCGAGGTCTTCCGCCACGCGCTCGGCCCAGTCGCGGCGCGGGCTGATCAAGTTTCTGCGGATGATGGGGATGAAGAAGTTCTCCTCGAGCATGCGCACGCGGGAGCGCCAGACGTCGAAGTAGCGGAAGCGGCGCGCCTCGAAGCCCAAGAAGACGGTGACGAGCAGGTTGGCGAGCAGCAGCATGACGTGCGAGTGCTCGGGGCTCGAGAAGGCGAAGGACAGCATGCCGCCGGTGGTGACGACGGCCCAGTTGGTGGTCGGATCCAGCCGCGCTCGCCAGGCGTCGGCGCGGCCGCGCTCGCCGCGGTAGAAGTGAGTGAGCGCGGTGATGTATTCGATCCGCGTGAGCGGGTAGTCCTCGAACGCCTGGCGCGCCGGGCCCTCGACGTCGCTCATCCTGCCCCGCAGTCTCTCACCGAAGGATGGCGGCCGCGCCGCGCAGGCTCTATGTCCAAATAGCGCGGCCTACGTCAGCCCGCCGCTCGCGCCGCGGAGGTCGGCGGCGGCTACGGGAAGCCCGAGAAGCTTCCCCTGCGCCAGATCGCACCCGCGGCCGCGCAGCCAGTCGCGCTGTGCCTCGCTCTCGACGCCCTCCCCGACCACTTCCAGGCCGAGGCCGTGCCCGAGCGAGATCGCCCCCTGGATGAGCTCCTCGGCACGCGGGTCGTTGCCGATGGCGCGGATCAGCGAGCCGTCGATCTTCACGCGGTCGAAGGGCATCGAGCAGAGGCAGGTGAGCGAGGCGAAGCGGGTGCCGAAGTCGTCGAGGGCCAGCTTCACGCCGAGACCGGCGAGCTCGCCGAGGGTGTGCGAGCAGTGCTTGGGGTCGGAGAGCGCGGCGTTTTCGGTGATCTCGAGGACGACGCGCTCGGGCGGGATGCCGGTCTCCTCGAGGAGCGTCGCCAGGTGCTCGACGAGCCCATCCGAGTGGAGCGACCGCGCCGACAGGTTCGTGGCCACCTGGAGCTGCGAGCCCGCCGGCATCAGGTCGCGCGTCTCGCGCAGCGCCCGCCGCATCAGCTGCAGGTCGAGCTGCCGCACCAGGTCGGACTCCTCGGCCAGCGGCACGAAGCGCGCCGCCTCCAGGATTCCCGAGCCCCGGCGCCAGCGGGCCAGCCCCTCGAAGCCGACCAGCGCGCCGTCGGCGAGCGTCCTCAGCGGCTGGTAGTGCAGCTCGAGGCCGCCGGCCGACAGCGCGTCGCGCAGCTCCGACTCGAGGGTGAGCCGCTCCCGACTGAACCGGCTGCGCGCGGGGTCGAAGAAGCGGTAGCACCCGCCGTCCTCCTTCGCCCGGTACATGGCGATGTCGGCGCTCTTGAGCAGCTCGTCGAAGGTCTCGCCGTGTTGCGGGAAGAGGGCGATGCCGATGCTCGCCCCGACGTGGACCCGCTCGCCGCGCAGCAGGAACGGCCGGTCGAGCAGCCCGAGGATGCGCTGCGCCGCATCCGCCGCGCGCCGCTCGTCGGCGGTGTTGAGGACAAATGCGAACTCGTCGCCGCCGAGCCGCGACAGCGTGTCGCTCGCCCGCACCCACGCTCGCAGCTCGCCGGCGATCAGGGCCAGCAGCTCGTCGCCCGCGTCGTGCCCCAGCGTGTCGTTGACGTTCTTGAAGCGGTCGAGGTCGAGGTAGAGGATGGCCGTCGACCAGTGGTGCCGGCGGGCGAGCTCCAGGCTCTGCTGGGCGCGCTCCTGCAGCATGCGCCGGTTGTAGAGCCCGGTCAGACCGTCGTAGAAGGCCATGCGCTCGATCTGCTCCACGTGGCGCTTGCGCTCGATCGCCATCGCCACCTGACTGGCGACGAAACCGAGCATCGCGCGGTGGCGCTCGTCGAAGGCGACGCCCGCGTCGTAGCTCTGCAGCGCGAGGACGCCGATCGCCTCGGACGTCGTGCGCAGCGGCACGCCGAGCCACGACTCGGGCATCGTGCCCTGCACCGGCGCCCGCAGCTCCGCCGTCATCCGCTCGAGCTCCTCGCGGGTGGCCAAGAGCAGCGGGTCTCCGCGCCGCAGCACGGCCTCGGTGAGGCCGCGCCCGGCCCGCCTCGGAGGCGGGGTCGTGTCGTGGAGGTCGACGAAGTAGGGGAAGCTCACGGTGTCCGAGGCGCGGTCGTAGAGCGCGAAGTAGACGTTGTCGGCCGGCATCAGGCGCGCCAGCACGCGGTGGATCGAGCGGAAGAGCTCGCGCAGGTCGTGCGTGGAGTGGACCGCCTCGGAGATGGCGTAGGTGGCGCGCTGCATCTCCTCGGCCTGCTTGCGGTCGGTGATGTCCTCGACGATGCAGATGCCGCCCAGCACGTCGCCCGTGGGACCGCAGAAGGGCACGGTGCGGAGCGAGACCCAGATCTGCACGCCGCTCGTCGTCGTCGCGTAGGGCCCCTCGTAGACGCCCTGCCCACCGGCGAGCGCCGCCTCGAGGGCCGGCACCACGCGCTGGTCCCGGAGCAGGTGCATGTCGAGCCCGGCGAGCTGCTCGAAGCTCGAGCGGATGATGCGGCGGAAGCTCTCGTTGCAGTCCGAGATCCGCAGGTCGGGGTCGTAGTGCATGACGCCGACCGGCGAGCGCTCGAAGAGGAGCCGGTAGCGTTCGCGGCTCTCGCCGAGCGCGACCTCCGCCTGGCGGCGGATGGTGATGTCCCGGGCACCGACCTGCGCGCCGCCACCGGGCAGCGGCCGCATCGCGAGCTCGAGCCAGACCTCCCAACCGTCGACGTGGCGGAAGCGCAGCTCCTGCGGCTGCGGTACCTCGCCGCTGCGGACTCGCCCGAGCAGCGCCTCGATGTAGGGGCGGTATTCGGCGGCGACCAGGTCCGCGAGCGGGCGTCCGAGCAGCTCGGCGGCGGTCGAACCGAACAGGAGCTCGGCGGCGCCGGCCACCTTCACCAACCTGCCGGCGTCGTCAACCTGCGCCAGCAGATCGAGCAGCGAGGCCTCGATCGGTCCGGCCTCGTCGACCGAAGGGCGGTCCAACGCCTCCCATTGTAGACCCGGGAGCGCTCGAATGTGTGTAAACCCTTGTTCCGTGGTGGCCTACGGACACCTGCAGCCACCGGCCACCCTGCAGCGGCTCCTTTCCGCGGGCGCTCCAGGCGGCCGCCGCGCGCTACACCACGCCCTGGTCGAGCATGGCGTCGGCGACCTTCATGAAGCCGCCGATGTTGGCGCCGTCGACGTAGTCGACGTGGCCGTCGGCGTGGCGGCCGTGCTTGACGCAGGTGCGGTGGATCTCCTGCATCAAGATGTGGAGGCGCTCGTCGACCTCTTCGCGAGTCCAGCGCAGGCGCATGGCGTTCTGCGTCATCTCGAGGCCGGAGACCGCGACGCCGCCGGCGTTGGCGGCCTTCCCCGGGGCGAAGAGGATGCGCGCCGCCCGGAAGCGCTCGACGGCGCCGGGCTCGCTCGGCATGTTGGCCCCCTCGGCGACGCAGACACAGCCGCCGGCGAGCAGCATGTCCGCGTCGAGGGCATTGATCTCGTTCTCCGTGGCGCACGGCAGCGCCACGTCGCAGGCCACCGACCAGGGGCGCTCGCCGGCGAGGAACTCGGCGCCCGGCCAGCGGTCGACGTATTCGCGAATGCGCCCGCGGCGGTCGTTCTTGAGCTCCATCACCCAGGCGAGCTTGGCGGCGTCGATGCCGTCGCGGTCGACGATGGTGCCGTCGGAGTCGGAGAGGGTGAGCACCCGCGCCCCGAGCTGGAGCAGCTTCTCCACCGCGAACTGCGCCACGTTGCCCGAGCCCGACACCGTGACCCGCTTGCCGCCGAGCTGCTCGCCGCGCACCGCCAGCATCGCCTGGATGAAATACACGGCGCCGTAGCCGGTCGCCTCGGGACGGATCAGCGAGCCGCCCCACGTGCTCCCCTTGCCGGTGAGCACGCCCGTGAACTCGTTCGCCAGCTTCTTGTACATGCCGAAGAGGTAGCCGATCTCGCGGCCGCCGACGCCGATGTCACCCGCCGGCACGTCGGTGTTGGGGCCGATGTGGCGCCAGAGCTCGCACATGAACGACTGGCAGAAGCGCATCACCTCGCCGTCGGACTTCCCCTTGGGATCGAAGTCGCTGCCGCCCTTGCCGCCGCCCATCGGCAGCGTCGTCAGGCTGTTCTTGAACACCTGCTCGAAGGCGAGGAACTTGAGGATCGAGAGATTCACGCTGGGGTGGAAGCGGAGGCCTCCCTTGTATGGTCCCAGCGCGCTGCTCATCTCGACGCGGAAGCCGCGGTTGACGTGGATGTCGCCGCGGTCGTCGACCCACGGCACGCGGAAGATCAACACGCGCTCGGGCTCCACCACCCGCTCGAGGATGCGCCCGGACTGGTAGCGCGGCGTGCGCTCGATCACCGGCCACACCGACTCCACCACCTCGCGCACCGCCTGGTGGAACTCCGGCTCGCCGGGGTTGCGTGCCGCCACGAGCTGCAGGAACCCATCCATCGAGGTCATGCCAACGCCCTCTCGGTCCTGGAGTTACGGGAGCGGCGGGAGACTAGCACGGCCACGGCATCCCACCGCTCTACGACAGCTCGGCGAGGTACGCCTCCTCGAGGTTCGGCTCGACCGCCGTGCCGGGGAGGTCGCCGTCGCGGGGCACGACGGCCCGGACGCGGACGCCGGCCACCTCCCGCACCCGCGAGGTGACGCGGTAGCGGTGCCCGAGCTCGACGAGCTCGGCGTCGCTGACGAGCGCCTCGAAGACGCGGCCCCGGGCGCGCGCGAGCAGCTCGGCGGGGGTCCCGTCGAAGCGCAGGCGGCCGCCCGAGAGGAGGAGCAGGCGCGCCGCCACCGCCTCGACGTCGCTCGCGATGTGGGTCGAGAAGACGATGATGCGATCGGCGGCGATCGCCTTCAGGGCCTCGCGGAAGCGACGGCGCGCTTCGAGGTCGAGCCCGGTGGTGGGCTCGTCCACGACCAGCACCGCCGGCGCGCCGAGGAGGGCGCGCGCGATGCCCACGCGCTGGCGCATGCCGCCAGAGAAGTCGCGGACGCGGCGCGCCGCGTGCTCGGCGAGGCCGACCGCCTCGAGCAGGAGGGCGATCTCGCGGCGGCGCTCCGTCGGGTCGCGCATGCCGCGTTCGCGCGCCCAGTAGTCGAGAAACTGCTCGGCGGTGAAGCCCGGATAGGCATCGAACCCCTGGGGCAGGAAGCCGATCTGCCGGCGGTAGGCGGCGAGGTTGGCGACCTCGACGGGCACGCCCGTGAAGCGCACGCCGCCGCGCGTCGGCGCGAGGATGCCGGTGAGGATGCGCAGCAGCGTCGTCTTGCCCGCACCGTTGGGGCCGAGCAGGCCGACGATCCCGGGCTCGAGCGTGAATCCGACGCGGTCGAGCGCGCGCACCTCGGCCGCGCGCGCAGCGCGGCGACGTCGCACGCCGGCGACCGGGTAGCGCTTGACCAGCGAGCGTGCCTCGAGCCGCGGCACCGCCGGCGCCACCCACGCCGCGGGACGTCGCTCCGCACGCGCCGCCGGGGAGCGCTGGCGCCGCCAGGCGCCCGCGCCCACGAGCAGCGCCGGCAGCAGGAGCAACGCCGCGCCTTGCGCCGCTCCGCTCGCCACCGCCGCGATGCGCAACGGCGCCACCCACGGATGCCTCCCGCCGCGAGCGCCCAGCGTCGGCGCGAAGAGCGCGAACGCCGCCAGCAGGGCCGCCGCGGGACCCCATCCCGCGCTCCGTCGCAGCGCGCCGTGGGCTCGCCAGGCCGGTCCCGCGGGCAGCTCGGCCCCCCATGCGAGCGTCGCGCCGAGCGCCCCGGCGATGGCGCAGAGCAGCGCCAGCAGCGCCAGCGGGTCGAGACCACCGGCCGCCGCGGCGAGCGGTGCCGCCGCGAGCGCGCCGAGGGCGGGCCCAGCCATCGTCGCCAGCGCCCGTGCAACGCTGCCGGCGCGCACCGCCGCGAAGAGCAAGAGCAGCAGCGGCAGCGACGCAACGAAACACGCCAGCCGCGCCTGCTCCGGGTGCCAGCGCACGGCGATCGGCCCGAGCCCCGGGCGGACCAGCGCGACGCCGGCCGGCATCGGCATGCCCGCGAGCGCGAAGTCCCAGCGCCGGCGAACGTCCCGCCGCAGCCGTTCGGAATCGTAGGGAAGCCGGAGCTCGATCGGCACCACGAAGCGGCCGTCCTGCCGCTGCACGCGCGCCCGCACGCGCTCCTCCCTGACCTCGAAGAGGCTCGCCGGCGCCAACGCGCCGGTCGCCGCCGGCAGCGGCGCCCGCAACAGCGTCGCGACCTGCGGCAGCGCCGCCGCCGTGCGCGGCGTCTCGGGCAGGTAGAGCCGCACCGAGCGAGCCTCGAAGCCGGGCGCGCGGACCGCAAATGGCGTCGCCGTCCGCCGGGCGAGCGCACGCCGCGCCACCGCGACGCGCGCGAGATCGACGCCGGGCCGCGGCACGAGCCGCAGGCGAAGCGCCGGCGGCTCCCACCCCTCGATCCACGAATCGCGCACCTGGAGCTTCGCCAGCCCCTCGCGCAGGCGATCGTGCGCGGCCTCGAGCGCGGCGAGGTCGCGGCTGCGCAGGAGAAGGCGGTAGCGGTGCCCCTCCTCGTCCGCCTCCGGCCGCAACTCGGGCCGCAACTCGTCGGACGAGGCCGTCGCTCCGGCGCCGGCGACAGCCGCACCCTCCCCGCCGAGCGCCGGCGCGTCCACCGAACCCGCCGCGGCGAGGCGCGCGCGAGCGAGCCGCAGGATCCGCCGCAGACGATCCGGCCGCAGCGAGCGCGAGGCGAGGCGCGCATGGACGAGCGCCTCCCCCGACCGCACGAAGGCCCAGCTCGTCTCCACGCCGTCGAGCCGGCGCAGGTCGTGCTCGACCGTCGCCGCCCGCGGCAGCGTCTCCGCCACGGTCGCTTCCGCCGGCACCGCGAGCCGCACGGTCAGATCGGCGCCGCCGCCGCCGCGGCCCCCGACACGGGGGACGAACGCGGCTCCCCAGCAGAAACCGAGCACCGCCGCCGCGCTCGCGGCGAGGAGCACGGTGGTGCCGGCGTCGCGTAGCGCCATCCTCGTCAGTCGACCCGTGCCGCGGCCGCGCGGGCGCAAGTCGAACGCCGGCAGCAAGGCGACCGCGGCCGCGGCCGCGACGAGCGCGAGCGCGAAGGCGCGCGCCGGCGCCACGAGCTCCGCGGCGCTCGCCGGCGGCGCCAGCGCGACGCCGAGCGGCACTGCCGAGGCGGCGAGCAGCATGCCGGCGATCGACGCGCCGACTCGGGAACCGGCAGCACGCCCCGCACGGCGCGACGTTCCGTCGGCAGAGGACGACGAGCCCGCGCCCGCCGGGAGCGCACCGCGCAACCCGCCTCGTGAGCGCCCCGGCAGCACCGCCCGCACGGCGAGCGGAAGGGCCGCCGCCAGCGCCAGCCAGCCGGCGACGAGGGTCGTCGGCCCGACCGGAGCTCCCCCGCGCGACCACCCGGAGAGCGACCAGAGGACGGCGATCGCCGACGCCACCGCCGGGGCCGCAACGCCGAGCGCGAGGGCGGCGCGCCAGCCCGAGCGTTGGGCACCGACCGCAGCCGCGAGGAGCGACGTGGCGACGAGCACAACGGCGAGCCGCAGCAGGAGCCCGCGGAGCGCCGAAGCGGCCGGCCATTCGACGTGCGCCCCCGGCACGCCGGCGATCGCCGCCCGCAGGGCGCGCTCGACCGCGAGCGCGGGCGCGTCGGGGTCGGCGTGGACGAGCAGCGCGATCGACGGCCTGCCATCGCGCAGCGCCGCGCCCGCGAGCGGTGCCGGGCCCGCACTCACCCGGGCGAGCGAGCGGAGCGGAAGGTCGCGATCCCCGAACGGCACGGGGAGCGCGGCCACCGCGGCAGTGAGCGCCGCGAGGCTGGCCTCTTCCGAGCCGATCGCGTCCCCTGCGCCGCCCGAGGTCAGCACCGGCGGGCGCGTCACCGGCAGCCGTCGCCCGTCGCGCACGAGCCACCCGAACGTCTCGGTGCCTGCCGCGCCGGCGAGCGCTGCCTCGATCCCCGCCACCGCCGGCTCGTCGAGCCGAGCAGCGGGAGAGACCTCGACCGCGACGTCGATCGGCCCGAGGCCGAGCGCCTCCACGGTAGCGACGCCGCGCGTCGCCTCGAGCCGCCGCAGCACCGCGCGCGCCGCGGGGGGCGGCAGGTCGGGGAGCCACACCACCGCCCGCTCGTCGTCGGCGGCGGAGTCGGCGGCGCGGACGCGCACCTCCGCGCCCGTGGAGGCGAACCCCGCGCCGGTCCACCCCGCGCCGGACGCAGTGGCGGCCCCTCCCTCGGCTTGCCCGAGAAGGTCGGTCTCCAATCGCGCCACCACCCGCGCCCGATCGGCGCCACCGCGCAGCCGGAGGCGCAGCTCGGCGCCGCCCGCGGTCACCTCGCCGCGCACGGACTCCACCGCCCCCACGGCACGGAGTCGTTCTTCGAGCGGCTCCACCCAACGCCGCGCCACCTCTCCGGGGTCACTCCCCGGCGCCCGCAGCGTGACGGCGATCCCCGCGGCGCCCTCGCCCGCGCTCGCGCCGACGGGGAGCCGCAAAGCCGCCAGCGACCCGGCGCCCACGAGCGCGGCGAGCGCGACCCCCCGCGCCAGGAGCGCGCGGCTCGCCGTCACTCCGTCTCCAACGCCACCGGCGCGCTCGCTGCCGCGCTCCCCTCGCGACGGGGCGAGCCGGAACCGGTGCGTCGCCGCATCGCCGCGTAGACGATCGGCACCGGACCGAGCGCGGCACCGACGGCGCCGGCGAGCCCGGCGGCGACGATCCATGCGAGCGGCCGCGCCAGCGACGCGTCGCCGCCGACGCCGACGGTCGCGGCCACGGCCAGCGCGGGGAGCAGCGTCGCGACGAGCGGGCCCGCCAGCTCGGACCGCGCCTCCCGCGCGGCCTCGTCGGCGATCGAGCCACCGCGCCATCGCGCGTCCGCATGAAGACAGACGGCGAGCGACGGCAGCGGCGCGAACGCGGACGCGAGAAGCGCACCGAGCGCGACGGTGAGACCGGTGCCCTCGATCCCCATCTCGGGCAACCCGGTGAGGGAGCCGGTGAGGAGCGCGACGAGTGCGCAGCTCGCCCACACGCAAGGCAGCGCGAGGACGACGGCGAGGGAGCACGACAGCGAGCCGCCAGCCGCGAGC
>Ga0075421_100000185_pt1 | contig 58152 bp, 43 predicted proteins | sample SoiMetdeltSBSDD5_FD_75292 | JGI IMG/M metagenome (GOLD analysis project Ga0075421, IMG submission 75292) | Bulk soil microbial communities from a Populus tree surrounding site in Tennessee, USA - Soil MetaG P. deltoides SBSDD5 | ecosystem: Environmental > Terrestrial > Soil > Tree plantation... | reverse complement strand
TGCTCAAGGAGCGCTCCGAGCTCAAGCAGACGCTGGAGGGGCTGCAGCGGCAGGGCGACCGGCTCGAGATCTCGACCGAGGGCGTGAAGGCCGAAATCGAGCGCGCCGAGTCCGAGTTGCACGACCAGGAGGTCCCCGTCGCGTCGCCCGACGAGGAACTGGCGACGCTGCACACACGTCTGCGCGAGGACCTCACCCGGATCCTGTCCGGCGTGCCCGGTCTCGACCAGGACAAGCTGCAGCAGGCGCTGGCCGCCGTCGACGAAGCGATCGGCAATTACCGTATCCTGCTGTCGTCGCGCCTGCGCCGCGAGCAGGAGGCGCGCGTCGAGCAGCTGCACCGGCGCTTGCAGCGGCTGCACCGCAAGCTGGAGGAGTCGCAGGCCCTGCTCGCCAGGGCAAGGGCCGCCGGTGCCCAGGGGATGCCCCAGCTCTTCGAGCTGGGCCCGGCCCTGCAGCCGGGCGACCTCGATTACGCTCAGAAACGTGGCCTCCTCGACGAAGTCTTCAAGCTGAACGTCGAGCTGCGGAAATTAATCGCAGGCAAGGATTGAGGCCCTTCTGCCGATAAGGAGTCGGCGCCCCTTTCCCGGAGGAACCATGACCACAGGGACCACGACCATGAAGAAGGACGACAACAAGAAGCACGACGCCGCGGTCGAGGCCGGCGACGAGGGCATCCTCTGGATCGGGATGGACCTGGGCACGTCGCGTACGGCGGTGGCGTCCAGCAACGGCGTGCGCGAGAGCACCTACTCGCTCGTCGGCTGGCCGCGCGACGTGGTGTCGCACAAGCTGCTCGGCGACGGTCCGCTGTTCGGCGCGGACGTCATCAAGCACCGTCTCTCCCTGAACGTCTTCCGCCCCCTCGAGGCGGGCGTCATCAAGGGCAGCATGGACGGCAAGGACGCCGACAAGGACTCGGCCAAGGTGGCCGAGGACAACATGAAGGCCGCGCACGAGCTGGTGCGCCACGCCATCGACCTGGCGCGTGCGAAGAAGGATCAGCTCGTCTACGCCGTCATCGGCGCGCCGGCGCAGGCCAGCGTGAAGAACCGCAAGGCCATCATCGACGCGGTGCGAGACGAGGTGGACTCGATCATGATCGCGTCCGAGCCCTTCACCGTGGCCTACGGCATGGAGAAGCTGACGGACACGCTGGTCATCGACATCGGCGCGGGCACCACGGACCTGTGCCGGATGCACGGCACGATGCCGGGCGAGGACGACCAGGTCACCAACACCTTCGCCGGCGACCACATCGACCGGCTGCTGGCCAAGCTCATCAAGAAGAACCACCCCGAGGTGGGCTTCTCCGACAACATGGCCACGCAGGCCAAGGAGAAGTTCGCGGACGTCTCGCCCAACGCGGCCAAGTGCATCGTGACCTGGCCCGTGAACGGCAAGCCCACGGACGTGGACATCAGCAAGGAGATGAAGGAGGCCTGCCTCTCCATCGTGCCGCCCATCGTGGAGTGCCTGCACAAGCTCATCGCCGGCTTCGACCCGGAGTTCCAGGCCGTGCTGCGCGGCAACGTGCTGCTCGGCGGCGGCGGCAGCCAGATCAAGGGCCTGGGCGACGCCATCGCCGACTACATGTCGAAGCACCTCGGCGGCGGTCACGTAACCACGGTCGAGGAGCCCGTCTACGCCGGCGCCAACGGCGCGCTCAAGATCGCGCGCGACATGCCCAAGGAGTACTGGGAGCAGCTCTCCTGAGCCGCGCGGCCTGACGCGCGCGACGGCCCTCCGTTCCCTCCGCGGCGCGGGACCGCTACGATCCCGCGCCGCGGCACGCCTTGACGTGCCCGGCCAGTGCATCGCGGAGGGCGCACGACGGACAGCGGCGACAGGGATCCGGATCCGGCGCTCCCGCCTGGCGAACGCCTGCCGCCCGGCCGCCGTGCGCTCTACGCGCTGCTGACGCTGCTGCTCTTCGTCGCGCTGCTCGAGGGCGCGCTGGCGCTGGCCGGCCTCGGCGGCGGCAGCGACCGCCTGTCGCTCTCGCGCGGCTTCTCGCCCGCGGCCAGCTACCTCGTGCCCGACGCCGACCGGCCCGGCTGGTGGCACACGCAGATGAACGGCGGCGAGGCGGCGGAGATCGTGGTGCCGCCCAAGGGCAAGGCCCTGCGCGTGCTCCTGTTCGGCGGCAGCAACACCGCCGGCTTCCAGACCGAGCAGCTCGACGCCGCGCTGGACCGGGAGCTGCCCGACCCGGGCTTCGAGGTCATCAACCTGGGACGCGCCGGCTACGGCAGCGAGCGCGTGCTCATCCTGCTGCGGCAGGCGCTCGTGCTGCAGCCGGACATCATGCTCATCTACTGCGGCCACAACGAGTTCGTGGAAGGCGGCTTCGCGCTCGAGCTGTCGCAGAGCGGCCTCTCTCCGCTGGCCACGCGCGTGGCCGATGCCCTGCTCGGCCTGCGCAGCGTGGGCTTCGCGGTGGACCTCCTGGAGCAGCGCGAGCAGGCCACGCGCGGCCCGATCCTGCCCGAGGCGCGCCGGCCGCGCAGCAAGGTCTTCCGCGACATGACCCCCGAGCGGGCGGAGGTCTTCTACGACGTCTACCGCAGGAACCTGTCGGCCATGATCGCCACCTGCCGCGAGGCGGGGGTGCCGGTGCTCTTCTCGACCGTGCTCGGCAACCTGTTCGACCCGCCCTACGTGACCAATCCGCCGGCCGACTGGGATGCCGCACGCCGCCGCGCGCTGCAGCAGGCCCGCGACAAGCTCGAGGCGCTCATGCCGGCGCGCATCGGCAAGGTCCTGTTCCCCGTCTCCGGGGACCAGCCCAGCCCGCGGCTGCGGCCGGACGACTGGGGCAGCAACCTCAAGCCCGCCGACCTCGCGGCGCGTCGGGCGCGCCCGGGGCCGCGCCCCGTGCCGCCGCGCCTGCGCCCCCACACGGGCCGGCTCGCCGCGGCGCCCTTCTGGTCCGACCCGGACGCGTGGACCGATCACGTCTTCGACCTGCTGGCCGTGTTCCAGCAGCTCCACGAGCGGCGGCTCGGCGCGGACGAGCGCTCGGACCTGACGCTCGCGCTCGCGGCCGGAGACGAGGCCCTCGCGCTGTGCCCGGACGACCCCGAGACGCTCTACGCCCTGGGGCTGTGCGTGTACCTGCTGGGCGACGATGACGCGCGCGCCCACCAGCTCCTGCACGCGGCCGCGGCCGCCGATCGCGCCCCCACCAAGGGCAATGACCGCACCAACGGCATCGTGCGCGAGCTCGCCGCAGCGCACGTCGGCGAGCCGGACGTGCGCTTCATCGACATGGAGGAGCTGTTCGAGTCGCGCTGCCCGCAGCGCCTGCCTGGCTTCGAGGTGCTGCTGGACAACTGCCACCTGCACCCGGCCGCGCGCCTGATCCTGATCGAGGACTTCGTGCCGGATCTGGTCGAGCTGGGACGAGCCGTCCTCGCGCGCCGCTGAGCTGTAGCATGTCCGGCGCATGAAGGCCTACCTGCAGTTCCTGCGGCGGCACCCCGGCTGGTGGCTCACGCCCATCGCGCTCTACGTCGTCGCGATCGTGTGGCTGGCGGCGCAGGTCGCGCGGACGCCCGAGAACCCGTTCGCCTACACGCTCTACTGAGTCGCGGTCGCGCGCCCCGGGTACACTCACCGGCCGTGAACGCCCTGCGCTACCTGCCCTTCGTGCGCCGCGGCCTGCTGCGCCGCGGGCCGCCGCTGCACCTCACGCTGTTCGTCACGGGCGCCTGCAACGCGCGCTGCCGCCACTGCTTCCACTGGGAGGAGGTGGCCGCGGGCGTGCCGGGTCCGTCGGTGCAGAACGTGGTGAAGCTGGCCGACAGCGCCGCGCGCATGGGCCCGCTCCTGTGGGTCTCGTTCGGCGGCGGCGAGCCGCTGCTCCGCCGCGACCTGCCCGAGCTGGCGGCTGCCTTCGGCCGCCACGGACTGCGGCACCTGGCCATCCCCACCAACGGCCTCGTCGAGGCCTGGCAGCACGACACGGTGGAGACCATCCTCGCGCAGAACCCGGACACCTTCCTCTCGGTGTCGGTCAGCTTCGACGGCCCGCCCGACATCCACGACAGCATCCGGCAGGTGCCCGGCGGCCACGCGCGCAGCCTGGCCAGCGTGCGCCGCTACAAGGAGCAGGCCGCCGGCCGGCCGCAGCGCCTGGGCGTGGGGATCATCCTCACCGTCACCAGCGAGAACCAGCACGTGCTGGCCGACCACCTCGACGAGCTCGTCGGAGAGCTGCAGCCCGACAACGTGACCATCAACCTGGCGCGCGGCAAGCCCATGGAGCCGCACCTGCTGGCCGTGGATCCCGCGCGCTACGCCGAGGTCGTGGCGCGCAAGCGCGCCCTCATGGAGCAGGGCCGCCTGCCCTACTTCGACTTCCCCGCCGCGCGCCTGGCCGTGGCGCGCGACCGGCTCATGTACGCGCACGTGGAGCGCCTCGCGCGCGGCGACCGCAGCGTGCACCTGCCCTGCACCGCCGGCACGCTCTCGGCCGTGATCTTCGAGGACGGCGCCGTGCACCCGTGCGAGATCCTCGGCCGTCCGCTCGGGCAGCTGCGCGACACCGACTGGGACCTGGCGGCCCTGTGGCGCACCGGCGCGGCCGACGAGCTGCGGCGCTGGATCCGCGACACCCGCTGCGCCTGCACCTGGGAGTGCGCGCAGGCCGACAACGTGCTGTTCCGTCCGGCGAGCTGGCCGGCCCTCGCTGCCGGCACGCTGCGCGGACGTGCCGGCCGCGCCCCCGCGGCGCCGGCGACGCTCGCGCCGGCCTCGGGCCGGACGATCCAGCATTGAGCGCGGCGACCATGGGCGCCGCGGCGCCCGATCCGGGATCGACGGCGCTGGTGCTCGGCGTCATCGTTCCCTGCCGGGACGAGGCCGCCGTCATCGCACGCCGGCTCCGCAACCTCGCGGCCACGCGCTGGCCCACCGCGCCGCGGCCGCATCACCTCGTGGTCGTCGATGACGGCAGCGTCGACGGGACCGCCGCGCTCGCCGATGGCCTGTGCGCCGAGCTGTTCCCGGCGTCCGCCGGCGCCGTGCAGGCCCGCGTGACACGCAACCGCGACGGCCCCGGCAAGTCCGGCGCCATCCGCACCGCGCTCGGAGAAGTCGGCCGGGCCGTGGACCTGATCGTGCTCACGGACGCGGATGTGGTGATGCGCCCCGATTCGCTGGTGGCCCTGCAGATTGCCTTCACGCGGCGACCGGACCTCGGCCTCGCCTGCGGCCGGCAGGAATTCGTGCGCGACCTGCTCGACGACGGCAGCTGCCGCGGCGCCGACGCGCGCGAGCCCGCGCCCGCCGCCGAGCCCTACGACCGCTGGACGGCACGTGTGCGCGCGTGGGAGAGCCGGCGCGGCCGCGTCTTCTCGGTGCACGGCCAGCTCCTCGCGTGGCGCGCGAGCCTCAGCCTGTCGCCCACCGCCGGCGTGGCCGCCGACGATCTGGACCTCATGTTCCAGGTGCGCGACCTGGGCCTGCGCCGCGAGCTCGTGCCGGGCGCGGCCTTCCTCGAGGTGAAGCCGGCGGCGGGCGCTGCGCGCGAGGCCTGGCAGCGGCGGCGGGCCCGGGCGTGGTTCCAGGTCATGCAAGGCCGGCGCCTGCCGCCCGGCGCGCGGGCCTTCGACCGCTGGCAACTGCGGTTCTACCAGGCGGTGCACCGCCTCGCGTCGCCGGCGACGCACGCGGCGGTGGGCGTGGCCCTGCTGACTGTCGGAGCGGGCGCAGGCTGGCTTCTCGGCGGCGATGCGGCCGGCGCGCTCGTCGGTCTCCTGTCCGGCGCGCTGCTGCTCGCGGTGCTGATCGTCTCGCCCATTGGTCGCGGCACGCGCGCCCTGGTGAGCCAATGGCCAGCCGTGCGCGCGGCGCGGGCGGCGGGAGCGGCCAGCGGCGATCGCTGGGAGACACGACGTGGAGGAGGCCGGCCGCGCGCCTCGCAGGGCGCGGCCGACTGAAGAGCGACCCGCGACGGCGGGCCGGCCTCCTAGTCTGCCCCGCCGCCCGCCTCGCCCAGCAGCTCCAGCGCCCGGTCCCCCGCCAACGTGCCGGTGAGGTCCTTCTCGCCCGGCGCCACGGCCGCGGAGAAGCCTTCCTCGACGGCGGTCACGCAGTCGAGGACGGCCAGCTCGCCTTCCGCCAACTCCACCTCCCACTCAACGCGCCGCGCCGGCGCGCCCAGCAGGCTGTCCTGCAGCGTGACGGCCACGTGGTGGCTGCCCGCGGGCAGCGGCAGGCGCAGCACGCGGACTTCGGCGGGCAGCAGGGTCCAGCAGCGCGTGTCGGCGGGAAAGGCCTCGGCCAGCAGCTCGCCGCCGAGGAAGGCCAGCAGCTCGGCCAGGATGTTGCGCGTCGAGTCGTCCGGCTCGTCCTCGTCGAGCATCCGGTCGCGCGCCTCGTCGGTGAGCAGCGCGCGCGGAAAGGCAGCCAGCACGGCGGCGGCCAGGAGCCGCGGCAGCTCGTCGTCGTAGCGGCGGGAGGCCTGGCTGGCCACGTCGAGCAGGCTCGCGGGCACGCCGGCCGGCGCGCCGTCGAGCTCGACCTCGATGCGCGCGTAGCCGCCGGGCCGCGCCACGAGCACGGGCAGCTGCACGCGGCGCAGGGCGTGATCGACCCACAGCCGCACGATGGCCTGCACCCGCACCGGCGCGCGGCCGTTCTCCACCACGACGAGCAGGGAGCCCTCGCCGGCACCGGGGCGGCGCGCCAGGGCGTCCACGGCCGCCAGCGCGACATCGTCGCCCTCGGCCAGCGCGCGGGCGGAGCGGAAGGCGTCGGCGGCCTCGCCCGCGGCGCCGCTGCGCTCGAGCGCGACGCCCGCGAGGGCCCACACGAGGACGCTGGCGGCGCGCTCGTCCGCGGGCACGTCCGACTGCAGCAGCAGCACGCGCGCGCGGCGGGCCTCCACGGCGGCGTCCTCCGTGGCGCCGGCGGCGAGGAAGGCCAGCAGGGCCCCGGTGTTGGCCAGCAGGCGCTCGAAACGGCTCGCGCGGTAGCGCACGGGCTCGCGCGAGAAGACGAAGGCCGCCAGCGTCTCGAGCGGCGCGCTGCTGTAGTCCAGCGTCTCGAGGCGCTCGTCGGCCTCGACCAGCAGTGCGGCGGCCTGCGCGTGGCGGCCGTCGGCGGCGAGGGCCGAGGCGAGGTCGAGACGCAGCACGTCCTCGTCGGGCCCGCCGCGCGCCCGCTGCAGGCGGTGCTCGAGGAGGGACACGGCGCGCGATACCTGGCCGCGGTAGAAGGCGCGCTGGTACGGCTCGGCGCGCACGTCGGCCGGCACCTGGCAGGCCGCCGCGAGGAGCAGTCCGAGCAGGGCGGCACGCACGGGGGCAGGCCGCGGGCTCAGTCGTTCTCCTGCTTGGTGATGTCCACGCGGGTCTGGTGCATCACGCGCAGGGTGGACACCTCGGTCACGCGCAGGAACAGGTAGTACTGCACGCGGCGCACGTCGTTGCTCTTCTCGGACGTGTCGCCCACGCGGCCGTTCACGAAGTACTCGATGCCGAACTCGCGGCCCAGCGCGGCCACGGTCTGCTGGTCGACCGCGTCGCCGGAGTCGCGCAGGCGCTCGGCCAGCACCGCGTCGCTCGTGAGCGTGGTGTTGTCGACCACGTCCCACTTGCCCGACTGCACCAGGTCCGTCTCGGCCGCGGAGAGGAGGTTGTCCAGCGCGCCGGAGATGTGCTCCGAAGTGTCGTTCTGGATGTGCAGGATGGCGATCGTCGGCTTGCGCGGCGCGAGCGTGCCCGCGAAGGCGCTGCCGTTCAGCTCGTCCACCCACTGCTGCAGCGCGAGCTCCAGGTCCCTGCGGTCGAGGCGCGTGGACAGCGCCGGGTCCTCGATCTCCGGCTCCTCCGACGCGCGCGAGTACTCCGGGCCGAAGCAGGCGCCGACGACGGGACCGAGCGCGACGGTGGCAACGAGCAGGAGACGCTTCATGGTCGACCAACCTCCGCCCGGCGTCACGCCAGGCAGGCAACCAGCAGAACCCAGCGGCTGGCGCCAGGCAAGCCGGTTGCGCGCCGCAATCCAGCGGGCACCGGCAGGCCCCGGCGACGTCGTCAGGGCCCCAGCGCCCCGGCCACGGGTCGGCTCCAGCGGCCGTCGACCAGACCTGCACGCCGAATTCCACGCCGGTCAGCGCCGCGTCCGCGGGCACGCCGGCCGCCAGGCCGCTGGACGCGCCCACGAGCACCCCCAGGAAGAGCAGCGCGGCCGGCCCCGGAAGGCTCCCGTTGAGCGACCACTTCTGGCCCAGGTGAGGCTGGCCGCTCGAGACGACAGGGTGCGCGAACGCGTGGCGCTACGGCCGGTCGCGCGCCGTGACCACGTGCTCCACGCGCTGCAAGGCCTCCGCGTCGAGCGCCACGCCGCCGCGCTCGGCACAGGGACTCAGCAGGTCGTTGAGCGGCAGGCCGTGCTGCGCTGGCGCGAGCACGACGTCGCGCCCCGAGGTGAGCGCCACCCGGTCGGTGGTGAGCCGGCCGAAGGACTCGTCGGCGCGCCCGGGCGAGCGCGCACGGCTCGTCCCCACCCTTCACCTGCGCCGCGATCTGCGCGATCGCCGTCCAGCGGCACGAGGCGGTCCGGCCCCAGGCGCGCAGCCGGATCCTCGACGCCGCTGCCGTCGGGTCGCGCATCGCGCCGCAGCGCGTGGCGCTCCACTCGGTAGCGCGCCAGGACGGCCAGCGCGGGGCTGTCGCCGTGCGGCACGCGCAGGTGCAGCAGCGTGTCGCCGGTCACGGGCTCGGCGGCCAGCTCCACGGCCGCGCCGCAGTCCAGCGGCTCGCCGGCCGGATCGGCCAGCCGCCAGCCGAGGACGGCCACCTCCTGGTAGCCGTTGCTGACCGGAACCGGGATCCACACTTCCACGTCGCCCGCCGCGGCGAAGCCGGCGGGCAGATACGTCGTCGTGTCGAACTCGAAGACGCGCGTCGCATCCTGCGCGGCGGTCCGGGAGAGGGCCGCGCCCGCGAGGAGCAGCCCCAGGACCAGCCGCCGCAGCTCAGCGCACATCCACCACTTCCTCGTTGGGCCGGCCCGCGACGCGGGCCAGGCACGCCTCGGCCGCGCGCGCGGCCTCCTTGATCTCGTCGTCGCCGCCGCCGAGATAGAGGCGGCCGTAGGCGCCGAAGCTCACCACCTCGAGCAGCCGGATGGGCGCGGCCTTCTCCGCCTCGTTGGCGCACAAGAGGGCGTAGCCGGCCGGGTGCGTCTCCATGATGTAGAGCGACTGGCCCTTGAGGATGCAGTCGCCGTGCCGCATGCGGTTGATGAGCATGGTCTGGTAGGCGTCGGTGCCGGTGATGATCTCGGACGTGACCACGCGCGGCGTGAGGCGGTCCTCCTCCTTCAGCCCGTGGTGGCGCAGGATGGCCTCGCCGGCCGCGCGCACCTCGGCCTGGTTGAAGCTGTGCAGCTCGAGCACGCCGAAGGCGCGCTCCACGATCTGCATGCCCGGCGTCACCGAGGCGTTCTTGAGGGCCACGTCCGTGATGCGGTTGATGGCGATGCCCGGCTGCACCTCGACGAGCAGCGCGGCCTGCTCCTCGATGGGCAGGTAGCCCTGCGCGACGGTGGCGAGGAAGCTGGCCAGCTGGGGCTGCAGGACGTCGAGGAACACGTAGGTGCGCAGCTGGATCGGCGGGCTGGCCACGCAACAGACTCCACAGGGGCTTCCGGCCGGGCATCGTAGCAGCCGAGAGAGCGCGGCCGGCATGGGGTCGCGGGCCACCGTTTCGCCGGCGCGCGGCGCGCGGCCCGGCATCGCTCGGCGCAGGGGCCCGCGATAACATGGCCGCCCCATGCGCAGGCCAGCCACCGCCCGCACGCCGGCCGCGACCGCGGCGCTGCTGCTCGTCGCGCTCGCCGCGTGCGGCGAGGAAAGCCACTACGCGGTCAACCTCGCCGGCGAGGCCCGGCGCGTGGACGCCGACGGCAACCCGCTGCCGGGCGAGGAGCTGCCCGATGCCGGCGCCGTGCAGGGGCCGCTGCGCGGCACGCTGCAGCTCGATCCGGCCCTCGGGGTCGACCCCGAGCGCTTCGCGTGCGTGTTCCTGATCGCGGGCCGCATCGGCTCGCCCACCTCCGACGCCGTGGACAAGGTCGAGCATCCGCACTTCCCGCTCGAGTTCGCGCTGGGCGGGGACACGACGCACGGGTCGGGACTGAAGGCGGGCGAGTACCGCATCCAGGCCTGGCTCGACTCCGACGGCGACGCGCAACGACGCGCGGGCGACGTGATCGGGCAGTCCAGCGGCTCCGCGCGGCCCGGTGGCCAGCCGATCGTCTTCGTGCTCGACCGCGTGCTCACCGAGGCGGACCTGCCCGTCGCGCCGGAAACCGCGCCGGCGACCGCGCCCGCGGCGCCCTTCGCAGCGGCCGCGGGTGGCGGCGCGACCGCCCCCACGCCCGAGGACCTGGCCGGCCCGCGGTTCCGCGGCACGGTGGAGCTGCCGCCCGAGTTCGCGGAGCTGAACGGCAAGCACCGGCTCAGCATCATCGTGCGCAGCGTCGCGACCGCCGGCGCCCCGCTGCTGGTCAAGCCCGTCGACAACGCGCGCTTCCCGCTCGAGTTCGACTTCGGCACCGAGAACGCCCCGGTGAAGACCGACGACATCGCCCAGGTGGTGTCCGGCCAGGTGAAGCTCTACGCGCGCCTCTCGCTGAGCGGCGGTGCCACGGGCGCGGCGGGCGACATCGAGTCCGAGCCGCTCATCACGAGCGCGGACCAGGGGCCCTTCGTGCTGCGGCTGTCGCAGAAGAGGACGCAGTGACGCCCTCCCTGGCCGCCACGCACCGCGTGGCCTTCATGTCGGCCATGCAGGGCGGCGTGGCCATCGTGGCCACCGGCCACGAGCTCATCCGCAACCGCGACACGCACTTCCGCTTCCGGCCCGACAGCGACTTCTGGTACCTGACGGGCTTCCGCGAGCCCGACGCCGTGGCCGTGCTGCGGCCCGAGGCCGCCAAGGAGCGCTACGTGCTCTTCGTCCGGCCGCGCGACCCCGAGCTGGAGACATGGACCGGGCGCCGCGCCGGCGTCGAGGGCGCGGTGCAGCAGCACGGCGCGGACGCCGCCTTCCCGCTTGACGCGCTGGACAAGGAGCTGCCGCGCCTGCTCCGTGGCCACGACCGGCTCTACCACGCGTCCGGCCGCGACCCCGAGTTCGACCGGAAGCTGCTGGCCCTGCTGCGCGACATGCACCAGCGCACGCGCGATGGCCTGCACCTGCCCACGCAGCTCATCGAGCTGGGCGCCGTGCTCCACGAGCTGCGCCTGCACAAGTCGCCGGAGGAGCTGGCGATCATGCGCCGCGCCGCCAGGCTCACCGACGAGGCCCACCGCGCGGCGGGCCGCGCCGTGCGCCCCGGCAGCGGCGAGTGGGAGATCGAGGCCGTCGTCGACGGCGCCTTCCGCAGCGGCGGCGGCTGGGGCCCCGGCTACCCCTCCATCTGCGCCTCGGGCCGCAACGCCACGATCCTGCACTACAACACCAACGAGATGCGCGTGGGCGAGGGCGACCTCCTGCTCATCGACGCCGGCTGCGAGGTGGACGGCTACACCGCCGACGTCACGCGCTGCTATCCATCCGGCGCGCGCTTCAGCGCGCCGCAGCAGGCGCTGTACGACGTGGTGCTGCGCGCGCAGCTCGCCAGCATCGCGCAGGTGCGCCCGGGCGTGCCCTTCCAGTCCGTGCACGAGGCGGCCGTGCGCGTGCTGGTCGAGGGCCTCATCGAGCTCGAGCTGCTGCCGGCCGGCGTGGACGCGGCCATCGAGAGCGGCGCCTTCCGCCGCTGGTACATGCACCGCACCAGCCACTGGCTGGGCCTCGACGTGCACGACGTGGGCAGCTACTTCCTGCCGGACGGCAGGAGCCGCCCGCTGGAGCCGGGCATGGTGCTCACCGTCGAGCCGGGCCTCTACGTGCCGGCCGGCGACGACCACGCGCCCGAGCGCTTCCGCGGCCTCGGGATCCGCATCGAGGACGACGTGCTCGTCACGCCCTCGGGCCACGAGGTGCTGACCGCCGCCATCCCCAAGCTGCCCGCCGAGCTGGCGGCGCTGCGATGAGCGGGCAGCCCACCTCGCGAGCGCCGGGCGCCGCGACGTCGACGGGCGACGACTTCGCCGCGCTGCTCGCCCTGCGCCGCGAGTTCCCGATCCTCGAGAAGACCACCTACCTCGTGAACCACTCGCTGGGCGCCATGCCGCGCGGCGTGCACGACAAGCTGGCCGCCTACGCCGAGCAGTGGCAGACGCGCGGCATCCGCGCCTGGGCCGAGGGCTGGTGGGCCGCGCCGGTGGAGACCGGCAACCTCGTGGCGCAGATCCTGGACGCGCCGGCCGGCACGGTGGTCATGCACCAGAACGTGTCGGTGATCATGGGCCTCGTCGCGAGCTGCCTCGAGTTCAAGGCGCCGCGCAACCGCGTGGTCTATTCCGAGCTGAACTTCCCCTCGGTCATGTACGTGTGGGAGGCGCAGCGCCGGCGCGGGGCCGAGATCGTGCAGGTGAAGAGCCGCGACGGCGTCACGGTGGCCACCGAGGACTTCCTCGCCGCCCTCGACGAGCGCACGCTGATCGTGCCGCTGTCGCACGTGCTGTTCCAGAGCAGCTACCAGCAGGACCTGGCTGCGATCACGCGCCGCGCGCACGAGGTGGGCGCGCTCGTGCTGGCCGATTGCTACCAGTCCGCCGGCTGCGTGCCCTTCTCCGTGCGCGAGCTGGACCTCGACATGGCGGCCGGCGGCTCGGTGAAGTGGCTGTGCGGCGGGCCCGGCGCCGGGTACCTCTATTGCAAGCCCGAGCTGCGCGAGCGGCTGGAGCCCATGCTCACGGGCTGGATGGCGCACGAGCGGCCCTTCGCCTTCGAGAAGGGCCCGCAGAAGTACGCGCACGACGCGACGCGCCTGCTACACGGCAGCCCTGCGGTGCCGGCGCTCTACGCGGCCCAGGCCGGCTACGAGCTCATCCTGAAGGCGGGCGTCGCGAACATCCGCAGGAAGTCCGTCGCGCAGACGCAGCGCTTCCTGCAGCGCGCGGCCGAGCGCGGGCTGTCCAGCCGCTCGCCCCAGGACCCGGCGCGGCGCGGCGGCTCGGTGACGCTGCAGGTGCCGCACGCGCCGGCCGTGGTGGCCGCCCTCGCCGAACGCGACGTCCTCGTCGACTGCCGCCCCGACGTGGGCCTGCGGCTCTCGCCGCACTTCTACAACACGGACGAGGAGCTGGACGCGGCCCTGGATGCGGTGCTCGAGATCCTGCGCACCGGCGCGTGGCAGAAGCACGCGGCGCGCGGCACGGCGTACTGAGCCCGGGCGGCATGCGACGGCTCGCCGCGCTCCTGCTGGCCGCCCTCCCCGCCGCGGCCCAGCAGGCGCACGACGCGCCGTCACGCAGCCTGTTCCCCGCGCCGGGCCTGAGCTGCGAGGAGGCCGCCTCCGGCTTCGGTTCGCTCATCGCGCTGGCGCTCGACCCGCATGGCGCGCCGGTCGTGTCGGTGGAGAGCGGCGGCCTGCTGCGCCTGTACGACGACGACGCCGACGGCCGCTTCGAGCGCGCCGAGAACTTCTGCGACGAGCTGTCCGCCTGCCAGGGCCTGTGCTTCACGGGCGAGACCGCCTGGGCCACCGGCGTCGGGCCGAAGGGACCGGGCCTCTACCATCTGCCCGGCGCAGACGGGCCGCGCGCGCCGCACTTCGTGGCCGCCATCTCGGGCTCGATCGGCGAGCACGGCCCGCACGCCGTGCGCCTCGCGCCCGACGGCCGGCTGCTGGTCATGCTGGGCAACCACGTCTCGCTGAACGCGCTGCTCGAGAACGACTCGCCGCTGCAGTTCTGGTACGAGGGTCACATCGTGCCGCGGATGGTGGACCCGGGCGGCCATGCCACGGACATCCACGCGCCCGGCGGCACGCTGCTTTCCTACGACGCGCGTGACGGGAGCTGGCGCCTGATCGCGGCGGGCTTCCGCAACGCCTACGACTTCGAGTTCGCCCCCAATGGCGACATCTTCACCTACGACTCCGACATGGAGTGGGACATCGGGCTGCCCTGGTACCGCCCGGTACGCGTGGTGCACGTGCTGCCCGGCGGCGACTATGGCTGGCGCACCGGCAGCGCCAAGTGGCCCGCCTGGTATCCCGACTCGCTGCCGCCGGCGCTGGAGACGGGCCGCGGCTCGCCGACCGGCATCGCTTGGTGTGCCTCGCCCGCCTTTCCGCCCGCCTTTCGCGACACGCTGCTGCTGGGCGACTGGGCACAGGGCCGCGTGCTCGCGGTGCGGCTCGAGCCTGACGGCGTCAGCTACCGCGGCCGCGCGCAGACGCTGCTGTCCGGCAGGCCGCTGCCGGTGACGGACCTCGACTTCGCGCGGGACGGCACGCTGCTGCTGACGGTCGGCGGCCGCGGGGCGGCCGGCGCACTGCTGCGCGTGACCGGCGACGGCACGGCGACCGGCGCGTCGCCGGGCTTCACTCCCGCCGCACGACCGCCGCCGCTGGACGCGACGACGCCGCTGCAGGACGTCGTGCGGATGCTGGACGACACGGACCGCGCCGTGCGCTACCTCGCGGCGCGCGAGCTCGAACGGCGGCCGCCCCTCGACGTCGACGCCCTGCTGTCGACCGATCCGCCCTTGTCCACGGGCGCGCAAGCGGAGGTGCTGGTCGTGCGCGCGCGGCAGGCGCTGGCGAAGGCCGACGTGCCGGCCGCCGAGAGCCTGCGACGGACGGCCTCGGGGCTGATGGCCGTGGAGCACCCCGGCGCCACGCGCCGCATCGCGGCGCGGGCCCTGGAGCTGCTGCTGCTGGTCGGCCCGCCGGAAAGACTCGTCCTCCGCGAGCCGCCGCCCGACCCGGCCCTGGGCAGCACGCTGCTGCCGTTCTTCCCGTCGGGCGACCCTGCACTGGACCGCGAGCTGGCGCTGTTGCTCGCACGCTGCGAGCCGGCCGGCGCGCGCGAGGCGCTGCTGGCGGCCCTGGAGGTAGAGGACGCCGACGAGGAGGCGCTGCACCTGCTCTACGCGCTGTCCGCGCTGCGTGAGCCGGCGCCGCCGCGCGAGCTGCGTCCCGCGCTGGAGCGGCTGGCCGTGCTGCGCGCCCGGCCCGGCGGGTCCAGCTACCAGGGCTACCTCGATGGGCTGCAGCGGCGACTGCTCGAGCAGGCGCCGCAAGGCGAGCGCGACGCGCTGCGTGCGCTGTCAGGGCACGCGACCGTCCCCGGCCTTGCCCTGGTGGCGGGCGCGCCGCCGCGCGGCCTGGAGCGGACCCTGGCCATCGTGCGCGAGGCGATCGAGGCGCCGGAACGCTCGGCCAGCGAGGGCGCCGCCGTCTTCGGGCAGCTGTGCGCCGCCTGCCATCGCCGCGGGGATTTCGGCGGCGCCGGCGGCCCGGACCTGGGCACGCTCGGCGCGCGCTTTGCGCTGCCCGAGCTGCTGGCGGCGGTGATGCAGCCATCGCGCGACGTGTCGGACCAGTACCGCTCCACGCGCCTGCTGCTGCGCGACGGCGGCGAGCACGAGGGCCTGCTGCTGCGCGACGACGGCGAAAGCCTCACGCTTCTTTCCCGCAGCGGCGAGACGCTGGAACTGGCCGCGGCCGACGTGTCCGAGCGCCGGCTCTCCGCGCTGTCCGCGATGCCGGAGGGCCTGCTCGACGGCCTCTCGCTGCGCGCCGTCGCCGACCTGTGCGCCTTCCTGCTGGATCCCGCGCCGCCCGCGGCGGTCCCGGCCTCGGCCTGGTCGCCGCTCTTCGCGGACGACCTCGGCGGCTGGGCGGGCGATGCCTGCTGGTCCGCGCGTCGGGGCCTCCTGACGGCCACGGCGGCGTCGGAGCCTGCCGTGCTGCGCTCGCCCTTCGAGACCACGGACCTGGCCTTCGAGTGCGAGCTGCGCCTGCCGCGCGGGAACGCCGAGATCGCGCTGCGTGTGGCGGACGCCGGCCGCGGCGTCGTGGTCGAGCTGGGCGGGGACGACTGGGGCTCGCTCCGCCAGGAGTCAGCGGAGGGCTGGCGCGTGGACGCGGACGAGCTGCTCGTCGAGCCCCTGCTCGAGCGCGAGGGCTGGAACCACCTGCTCGTCGAGGCGCGCGGCCCGCTCGTGCGCGTGGCCCTCAACGGCATCGAGTGCGCGGCCCGGCCGGATGGCAGCACGGCCTCCGGCCGGCTGGAGCTGCGGCTCCTGCCGGGCGCGGAGCTGGCCGTGCGCCGCGCGGCCATGCGCCGGCCCTGAGTCGTCCCCGCCGCGCCTTGACAGCCGCCGCGCCGCGGGGCGACAACGGCTCCGCCCGCCGCCAGGAGCCCCCGCGTGACCGAGTACGGCCAGGACGCCCGCCTCACCTATTCCGAATACCTGCACGTCCCGCAGCTGCTGCGCGAGCAGCACTGCCTGGCCGAGCCTCCGGCGCACGACGAGCTGCAGTTCATCGTGGTGCACCAGGTCTACGAGTTGTGGTTCAAGCTCCTGCTGCACGAGCTGGATGCCGTGCACGACCTGGTCGACGACGGCCGCGACGCGTCGCTGCGCGAGGCAGCGCGGCTGTGCCGGCGCGTCGAGACCATCTTCAAGGTGCTGGTGCAGCAGATCCACGTGCTGGAGTCGATGCGGCCGGTGGACTTCCTGGCTTTCCGCAACCGGCTCAAGCCGGCCAGCGGCTTCCAGTCCGTGCAGTTCCGCGAGGTCGAGTGCCTCATGGGCCTGAAGGACGCCGACCTGCTGCGGCGGGTGGACGAGGACCCGCGGCTTCCGGCCCTGCGCGCGCGCCTCCAGGCCGACTCGATTCCCGAGGCCCTCTACCGCACGCTGGCCGTGCGCGGTCACGCCGTCACGGCGCCCGTCCCCGTGCGCAGCGGCGCGCAGGCCGCCGCCACGCTGGCCGCGCTGCGCGCGATCTACGAGCGCCCCGACGAGCACGCCGTGCTGCACGACCTGTGCGAGGCCCTGCTCGACATCGACGAGCAGATCATCCTTTGGCGAAGGCACCACGTGATGATGGTCGAGCGCCAGATCGGCGCCAAGCCGGGCACGGGGAAGGGCCACACCGGCGATCTCGACGGCATCCGCTACCTCCAGACCACGCTGGGCAAGCGCGCGCTGCCCGACCTGTGGGACGTGCGCACCGTTCTGACCGACTAGTGGCTTGACGGCCGGGCGCGGTGGCCCGAAACTGCCCGCCGCTCGGCGCGCTCCCGGGGAACGACGCCCGAGCCTGTCCACGTCCAAGGGGATTCGCGCATGTCCATGGCCAAGGTGCTCGCATCGATCCTTTTCGTCGCCGCGACGGCCAGGTCCGCGACCGACGATCCGTTCGAGGTCTTCGGCCAGGTGAAGATTGCGGAGGGCGAAGGGGGCTTCGCCGGCCCGCTCGGTCCGGTCGATGCCTTCGGCAGCGCCCTGGCGGTGCTCGGTGACCTCGATGGCAACGGCATCGCGGACGTGGCGGTGGGCGCACCCAACTCGGGCACGCCTCCCGGCGGCGCCGTGTGGATCCTTTTCATGACGGGCGATGACACGGTGCTGTCGGCGACGCGCCTCGATGCGACGACCACCGGATTGGCGCTCGACCTGAACGACCAGTTCGGCTCCGCCCTGGCCGCGCTCGGCGACCTCGACGGCGACGGCCATCCCGAGCTGGCCGTCGGCGCGCACAACTTCGGGCCCGGGCTGTTCCTCGGGCCGGGCGCCGTCTTCGTCCTGTCGCTCGACGCCACCGGCAATGTGCTGGCGTCCCGAGTCCTCGAGGAGGGCGAGAGCGGAGTGCCCGGCGTGCCCTCGGCGACCGGCTTCGGCGTCTCGCTGGCGGCCCTGGGCGATCTCGACGGCAACGGGGTCACCGACCTCGCCGTCGGCGACTCGGTCGGCACCCGGAACTCGGAGACAGTCTGGCTGTTCGGGCTGCAGTCCGACGGGACGGCCCTCTCCAACATCCAGATGCAGGCCGATCTCGCGGTCTTCGGAGGGCTGGCGATGGCCGGCACCGGCTTCGGGCGATCGCTGGGCGGCCTCGGCGACCTCGACGGCAACGGCGTTCCCGATCTCGCTCTCGGCGAGTCGGGCGCTGGCGTGGCCCAGAGCGGAGCCGCCTGGGTGCTGCTGCTCGGGCCGGGACCAGAGGTCGCCTCGGCCGTCCTGATCACCGAGGGCATGAACGGCTTCGCCGAGGACGTCGAGGACCAGGCCGGCTTCGGCGGCGCGCTCGTGGCCGGCGACATCGACGACGACGGCCTGACCGAGCTGGTCGTCGGCGCCTCGCAGGCCAGCAGCTCGGCGGGCTGCGCCTGGATCCTCGGCCTCGACACCGACGGCCTGGTCACGGGGGCCATGCAGGTGGCCGACGGGCTGCATGGGTTCTCGGGCCCGCTGGAGGACTTCGACCAGTTCGCCAGCTCCGTGGCGCTGCTGCCGGACGCCGGCGGCGCCGCTCAGCTCGTGGCCGGCGCGCGCGGCGACATGAGCACGTTCCTGATCGGCTCGGGAGCCGCCTGGATCCTCGACCTGGAGTCGGCCGACCCGTGGACCGATCTCGGCTCGGCGCTGGCCGGCAGCGACGGCGAGCCCGAGCTCACGGGCGTCGGGCCGCTCACCGAGGGCTCGCTCGGGTCGCTCGACCTCACGCACGCCCTGGCGCTGAGCACGACGCACCTCATCCTGGGCTTCTCGGCCATCAACTTCGGCTTCAAGGGCGGCTTGCTCGTGCCCGCGCCGGACCTGCTGCTGCTGGGCCTGCCCACGGACGGCAACGGCGAGCTCACCCTGGGCTTCGAGTGGCCCGTGGGCGTGCCGTCCGGGCTGAACCTGTACTTCCAGCACTGGATCGCGGATCCGGCCGGGCCGGCGGGCTTCGCGGCCAGCAACGGGCTCCGGGCCGTCACGCCGTGAGCGGGCTCCCCGAGCGCTTCAACCTCGGGGACGACCTGCTCGACCGCAACCTGCGCGCCGGCCGCGGCGACAAGGTGGCTCTGCGCTGGCGCGACGAGGTGCACACCTACGCGCGCCTCGTGGACGACTCGGCGCGCCTGGCGCGCGCCTTCACCGACCTCGGGCTGCGCATGGAGGAGCGCGTGCTGCTGGCCGTGTCCGACCGGCCGGAGTTCGCGACCGCGTGGTTCGCGACGCTGCGCGCGGGCGGCGTCTTCGCCATGGTGAACCCGCTGCTGCCCGAGGAGGACTATGCCGGGTACCTCGAGTACACGCGGGCGCGCATCGCGGTCATCGACGAGGCGCTGGCCCCGGCCTTCGCGCGACTCCTGCCGCGCGCACGGCACCTGCTGGCCACGGTGGTGGTCGACGGGGACACGTTCCGCGAGGATCCGCCGCCGGCGGCAGCCGCGGCGCTGGCCGGCAAGGCGCCGGGCCCGGCCGCGGGCGAGGTGACGCCGCGACGCGCGGGCCGGCTGGCGCCGCGGCTGCTCGCCGGGCAGCACGCCCTGTCCGACCTGCTGGCCGCCGCGCCCAGCCCGTTGCCCATGGCCGAGACGCACCGGCACGACGCGGCCGGCTGGCTCTTCACCTCGGGCAGCACCGGCAAGCCCAAGGCCGCGGTGCACTTCCACGAGGACTTCGCCTTCAACATCGAGCACTACGCCCGGCAGGTGCTCGGCATCCGCGAGTCCGACGTGACGGCCGGCGTGCCCAAGCTCTTCTTCGGCTACGCCACCGGCACGGACCTCATGTTCCCCTTCGCGGTGGGCGGCAGCACCGCGCTGTTCAGCGAGCGCTCGACGCCCGAGACGGTGCTGGACGTGGTGCAGCGCTTCCGGCCCACCATCCTCACGTCCGTGCCCACCATGATCGGCAAGATGCTGGCGCACGAGGCCGCGCACGGGCATGCCGACCTCTCCTCGCTGCGGCTGGTGCTCTCGGCCGGCGAGAAGCTGCCCGAGGCGCTGCAGCGACAGTGGCTGCAGCGCTGCGGCGTCGAGATCCTGGACGGCATCGGGAGCGCCGAGCTGTTCCACATCTACATCAGCAACCGGCCGGGCGCCGTGCGCGTGGGCTCGCTCGGCCAGGCCGTGCCGGGCTACGACTGCCGCGTGGTGGACGAGGCGGGCCAGCGGCTGCCGGCGGGCCAGGTGGGCCGCCTGCACGTGCGCGGCGAGTCGGCCGCGCTCTGCTACTGGCAGGCGCACGAGCAGAGCAAGGAGACCTTCGCCGGCGACCTCGTCGTCACCGGCGACATGTTCCGGCAGGACGCGGACGGCTACTTCTGGTACGAGGGCCGCGCCGACGAGCTCATCAAGGTGGGCGGCGTCTTCGCCGCGCCGCACGAGATCGAGGGCTGCCTGCTGGAGCACGCGGCCGTGGCCGAGTGCGGCGTGGTGGGCTGGAAGGACGAGGAGGGCCTCGAGAAGCCCAAGGCCTTCGTCGTGCCGCGCGCCGGACACGCGCCGCAGGCGGCCGAGGCCGAGGCCGCGCTCACGCGCGAGCTGCAGGAATGGGTCAAGGCGCGGCTCTCCCCGCACAAGTATCCGCGCTGGGTCGAGTACCTCGGCGACCTGCCCCGCAACGACCGCGGCAAGGTGGACCGCAAGAGCCTCAAGGCCCGGCAGGGCTAGTCACTAGGGCTCCTGCCGCACGAACACGTCCCAGCCCTGGTTGCTGTCCGCCTGCACCACCAGGTTGGTGGACTCGCTCTGGAAGGCCAGCACGCGGCCGCCGCGCGCGACGCTCGGCATGCCGGCGACGCCGTCTCCCGGGCTGCCATCCGACGCGACGCCCGCGTCGATCAGCTCGCCCGTGCGCAGGTTCTTGAGGAACACGCGCCGGGTCACCAGCTGTCCGCCCGGAACGGGCGCCAGGTTCAGGGCCTCCGAATCGAAGGCCACATGGCGGCCATCGGCCGACAGGCTGGCATTGGCGCTGCTGTCGTCCCCCTGCACGCCCGCCGCATCGACGCTCGCGAGGATGGTGAGGCCGGTGAGGCGGTCGTGCACGAAAACGTCGTCGTCGCTGTTCGTGTCGAACAGGACGAGGTTCGTGGCGGCGCTGAAGAAGCACACGAAGCGGCCATCGGCCGAGATGGACGGCTGCATGCTCGAGCTGTTGGTCTGGTCGCCGTAGTGCGAGATGCTCGCCTTGGTCGTGTGGCCCGTCGTCGTGTCGTGCACGAAGATGTCGTAGGCGCCGTTCGTGTCGGGCGTCACGAAGTTGGTGGCCCGGCTCTCGAAGGCCACGTAGCGCCCGTCCTGCGAGATCGCCGGCGCGCGGCTCTCGGAATCGCCCTCGGTGCCGTCCGTCGCCACGGAGACGCGCTGCGTCAGTCCCGTGAGCAGATCGTGCACGAAGACGTCCGGCAGGCCGTTGGTGTCGGGGCCGGTGCTGCCGGCGCCCTCGGCGATCAGGTTGCCGGCCACGCTCATGAAGGCCACGCGGTGGCCGTCGCCGGACAGCGACACCTCCAGCGACGGCAGGTCGGCCTGCACGCCGCCCGGGCCCACGGACACGCGCGTCGTCGTCCCGAGCTTCCGGTCGCGCACGAAGACGTCCGTGAAGCCATTGGTGTCGTCCGGAACCAGGTCCGTGGCATCCGAGAGGAAGGCGACGTAGCGCGCCGTGCGCGACACCCGTGGCGTCGAGGACGTGGAATCGGGATCGCCTCCGTGCATGTCCACCGAGACGCGCTCGAGCACTCCGCTGCTCCGGTCGACCAGGTAGATGTCCGCGGCGAGGTTGCCGTCCACCCGCCCTGGCAGCAGGTTCTCGCTTTCGCTCGCGAAGGCGACCCAGCGGCCGTTGGGCGTGACGGAGGGTGCCAGGGACAGGGCCGAGCCGGTGCTGTCGCCGCCGACCGCCGGCGAGATGAGCTCGATCTGGGCCAGGGACGCGGGCGCCGCGAGCGCGAGGGCCAGGACCCGGGCGGCCGGACGCCAGTTCGAGCCGTGCGCCATGCGACATCCTCCCGGAGGGGGCTGCGCGGAGTATCCGGCAGCCTGCGACGGGCGTCCACCTCCAACTGGCGCCGGGCGCGGAAAGCTCGCATCCTTGCGGCATGCCCGACCGCGCGCACGATCTCGCCCGCCTCGCGTGGCCCGACGTGGCTGCGCTGCTTGCGCAGCAGGGCGGCTGCGCGGCCATCTTGCCCGTGGGAGCGACCGAGGCGCACGGACCGCACCTGCCGCTCGACACGGACGTGACCATCGCGCTGGGCATGGCCCGCCGCGCGGCCGCGCTGCTCGCGGCACGCGGCCGCGCCTGCGTCGTGCTGCCTCCGCTGGCCTACTCCGTGGCCGAGTACGCCGCGCCCTTCGCCGGCACGCTCTCGCTGCCGCCGGCGACGGCGCGGGCCATGCTCACCGACGTGCTCGCCGCCGCAGCCGCCTCGGGCTTCCGCCCGCTGGCCGTCGCCAATGCGCACCTCGAGCCGGCCCATGTGGAGACCGTGCGCGCGGCGCTCGCCGACCTGCAGGTACGCTGCGGCGCGCAGGCCGTGTTCCCCGACGTCACGCGCCGGGCCCTCGCGCAGCGTCTGACGGACGAGTTCCGCAGTGGCGCCTGCCACGCGGGTCGCTACGAGGGCTCGCTGGTGCTGGCCGACGACCCCGAGGCCGTGAAGGACCAGGTACGCCGCACCCTGCCCGAAGTGCCCATCAGCTTGGTCGAGGCCATGCGGGCCGGGCACAAGGACTTCCTGCAGGCCGGCGGCCGGCAGGCCTACTTCGGCCGGCCGGCGGAGGCGACGGCCGAGGAGGGTCGGGCCACCTTCGCCACGCTGGCGGCCCTGCTGGTGGAGGCCATCGAGGGCGCCTGACAGCCCGGATTTTGACCGGGAGGGGCGATCGAGACCAGAATGTGCCGCCCCGGGCGCCAGCCGTTCGTCCATGGCGACTCGCGCGTTGCAGCCGCCCCGCCGACCGGAGCCCGGAAGCTTCATGCGCCACACGACGCTCGCCCGCCTCGGACTCGCCCTGGTCCTGGCGGGCCTCCCGGCGGGCTGCGAGAGCGGATCGGTGGCCGCCGCCCTCGACCCGACCGCGCCGGCGCCCCCGGTCAAGAACCTGCCGGGCGTCGAGCACTTCCGGCGCTGGAGCGAGCGCGTCGCGCAGGGCGGGCAACCCGCGGGCCCGCAGGCCTTCCGGGCCCTGGCGGCCGAGGGCATCACGACCGTCCTCAGCGTGGACGGCGCCATGCCGGACGTGGAGGAAGCCGCCCGCGCCGGCCTCTCCTACGTGCACGTGCCCATCGGCTACGACGGCATCGACGCGGACGAGCAGCTGCGCATCCTCAAGGCGGTGCAATCCAGCAAGGGACCGGTGTACGTGCACTGCCATCACGGCCTGCATCGCGGGCCGGCCGCCGCGGCCGTCGCGCGCATGGGCGTGGACGGCGTGGCGCCCGTGGAGGCCGTGCGCGGACTGAAGGAATCGGGCTGCAGCCCGGCCTACGCCGGCCTCTTCCGTGACGTGCTGCAGTGGAAGGCGCCGTCGCCCGCGGCGCTGGCGGCCCTCGGCGCGCTGCCCTCGGCGGTCATGCCGGCCGGCGTCCGCGATGCCATGGTGCACGTCGACGAGCGCTGGGACTTCCTGGCGGCCAGCCAGTCCGCCGCCTGGGCGCGGCTGCCGCAGTTCCCGGACATCACCCCCGCGCACGAGGCGGGCATGCTGCGCGAGCAGTTCCGCGAGCTGCAGCGCCTGACCGAGGCCGTGGCCAAGGGCCAGGACTTCCTGGAGCTCGCGCGGCAGGCCGAGGCCGCCGCCAGCAGCCTCGAGGAGGCGCTGCGGATCGAGGCCGTGCCGAGCGCCGACGCCGCCTGGGCGCCCCTCAAGCAGTCCTGCACCAACTGCCACGGGATCTGGCGCGACTGAGGCGCTCCGGGCCGGCCGGCCCGTAGAATGCGGCGCGCATGCGTCGCGTCCGCCGTCTCGCCCTCGCGCTGCTGCTCGGCGCCGCGGGCTGCGCGAAGAGCGAGGCGGAATGGATCGCGGACCTCGCCGCGCCCGAGCCCTTCGCGCGGGTCCTGGCGGTGACCGCCCTGGCGAAGGCAGGGCGATCCGAGACGCTGCCGCTCCTCCTGGCCGCGCTCGACGACCCCAGCGAGGAGGTGCGCGCGGCCACGGGCGCTGCGCTGGCGCGCTGGGGCGACCCCGCCGCGCCACCCCTGATCGAGGCCCTGCGACCCGAGGCTTCGCAGGTGGACCGCCACCGGGCGCTGGCCACGCTGCCGCTGCTCGGCGCGCACGCCGCGGCGCCGCTGGTCGAGGCGCTGCTGGACGGGGAGCACGTGTCCCGGGACATCCTCGAGCTCCTGCAGCGTCTCGATGCTGAGGCGGCCGGGCCGGTGATCCCGACGCTGGTCGCCGCGCTGGAGGCCCCGCTGCCGGAGCAGCGTCGCCTGGCGGCCGAGGCGTTGCACTTCCTCGCGGGCAACGACCGTGAGGCGCTGCTGGGCCTGCTGCGCACGGCGCACGACCCGGACCCGGTCGTGCGCGCCACCGCGATGAAGGCGATCGTGGGCACGTTGCTGAAGCGCATGCGCACGACGGACGGTCTGGCCCGGCACGTCGCGGAGGTGCAGATCCAGACCCTGGGCACCGAAGCGCTGCCGGCGCTGGCGCGCGCCCTGCGCGAGGCCGCGCCCGAGGAAGCCGCCGAGCCGATCGCCGCGCTCGCCACGCACGGCGCGGCGGCGCTCATGCCGGCCTTCGGCGTGCTGAATCACCGCGACCCGCAGCACCTGCAGCGTGCCTGCGCCCTCGCCGCGGCCATCGGCCCGGACGCGCTCGAGCCGCTGGCTGAGCTGATGGATTCGGACGACCCGGCGCAGCGCCTCCTGGCCACGGTGGCGCTGGGCGCGCTCGGACCGGCGGCGCGGCCGGCGGTGCCGCGCCTGCTGCAGGACCTGAAGGACAAGGACACGCTGCGCCGCTGGGCCGCTGCCCACGCGCTGGGACTCATCGGCCCGTCCGACGACGACCAGCTGCTGCAGCTCCTCGGCGCGGCCAGGGATGCCGACCACGTCCTGCGCGACCAGCTCGCCCCCGCCCTCGTGGAGGCCCTGCTCGACCGCATCGGCACGCGCCCCGCTCAGGCCGCCGCGTGGCGCGAGCGCCTCCTCGCCCTGCGGCCGGAAGCGACCCCGCAGCTGGAAAGGATCGCGGGCGGCAGCGGCCCGCGCGCCGCGCTGGCGCGGAGCCTGCTCGAAAACTAGCGCGATCCCGCGGCCAGCAGGGGCGCGACGAACTCGGCCAGCGCCGCGCCGGCCTCGGCGTTGCCGCGACGATTCCAGTGCGTGTCATTCCGCGCGTAGAGGTGGCGCTGCCCGTCGGACAGCGGCTCGACCGCCCGCAGGCGCGGCAGCAGGTCGAGGCACGGCAGGCCCTGTTCCTGGCAGAAGGTGGTGAGCACGCGCTGCGGCAGGTCGCGGTCGAGTCGCTCGTTCGGCAGCGCAGCGACCACCTGCCGCCACAGCTCGTCCTCCACCTGGAACTCGTCGGGAATGAGCAGGACGGCGAAGCCCGCGCCCTGCTCCGCACAGCTGGCCGCCATGCGCCGCAGCGTCGCGAAGATGGCCGGCCAGGCCGGCGGCACCGGGCCGCAGGCGCCGAGCGCGCGATGCGCCTCCAGCCGCAGGTACTGCGGAGTCTTCATGCTCTCGATCTCGACCAGGGGATCGCCGAGCCAGGGATAGAGCCGGACGAGCACCGCCTCGTCGAGCTCGCCGGCGAAGGCGACGCCCGACGCCGCCGGGCGCGGCGCCGGATCCGCGCCGGCCAGGAGGCGGGGCACGCGCAGCAGCAGGACTTCCTCCCGGTCGAGCCACGAGCGCAGCGGTGGCTCGGCCTCCGTCGCATCTCCCAGGGGCGCGGTCAGGTCGTTGCCGATGAACAGGTCCACGACCACCAGCTGCGGCGTCAGCGACAGCACCTCGTTGTGCAGCAGGTACTCGTACTCGCGCGGGCCGATGGCCGACATGCCCACGTTGTGCACGCTCACGCCAGGCAGCGCCCGCTCGGCCACGGTGGTGAAGTGGAAGTGGTGCGGAACGATGCTGGCCGAGAAGCTGTCGCCGATGGTGACCACGACCGGCGCTTCGGGCGTGCCGGACACGAACTCCTCGTCCATGCAGCCCCGGGAGTTCACCGGGAATCCCGGACCGCCTCCGTCGGGCTGGAGGCGCCAGCGCGCCACCATCGCGGCCGCATCCGCCGACGCCGGCGCGAAGAGCGGCGACGTGCTGTGCCGGGCCCAGGCGCGCAGCCCGACCTCGCCGCACAGCGCGACGACGCACATGTTGAGCAGCGCGAGGTCGAGCACGCTGCGCGGGCGGCGCGGCACGCGGCGAGCCAGCGTGCCGCCCGCCAGCAGCAGCACGGCGAACGTCCCGGCCAGCACGCCGCCCAGGATCCGGGTCTGCAGCAGATGGAAGGGCTGCAGCCAGGCAAGCTGCACCACCGCAGAGAGCACGACGAGGTAGAGCGCCGCACGCACCGCCCACCACCGCGCCAGGGTCGAGCCGCGCCGCGCGAACCGGAACTGCCGGAGCAGCGCGACGACCGCCAGCGCGGAGCTCACCGCGAGCGCGGCCACGAGCACGCCCGTCCCGCCGCCCCACAGCACGGACAGCGGCACGCGATGGCGCAGCAGGAGGACGAGGGCGTCGACGGACTGCCAGGCGCCCGCCGCGAGCAGCAGGAGCAGCAGCATGACCGGCAGCCGGGACCCGGGCGCCTCCGTCCTCTTGAGCGGGCTCACGCCCGCGAGCTTACAGGCGCCGCGACCCCGGCGACACGCTCAACGGTCAGTCCGCCAGGCCCACGGTGACGCCGCCGCGGAGGTAGATCTCACCCGTGCCGAGCTCGTGGTGCAGCTCCTCCACCCGGCCGCCGTGCATGACCACGTCGCCGGTGCCGGAGGTGGCCTGCAGGCGCTGCACGATGCAGTCCCGCAGGGTCACGTCGCCCGTGCCGGTCTCGGCCTGCACCTGGCCGAAATGGCCGGCCGTGAGCTCCAGCTCGCCGGTGCCGCTCCGCAGGTCCACGGTCCCGGCTTCGCCGCCCTTCAGCAGGACGGCGGCCGTGCCTCCTTCGACGCCGATGCTCGTCGCCATGCAGTCGACCAGCTGCACCTCGCCGATGCCCGACTCGACCTCGATGCGCCCAGCGCCGCGCAGCGATTGCAGGGCGATCGCTCCGGTGGAGCTGGTCACCTGCAGCGACAGGCAGTGGGGCACGCTGCCGGTGATCTCGTTCACGAAGGCCTCGCCGTGGCGACCGTGCGCGACGAGCCGGCCGTCCTCCAGTGCGACTTCGCCGTCCCCCTCCACTTCGGTCCACAACCGCACGCGCAGCGTGCCGTCACCCAGCTGCCCGTCCACGTCGATCGGGCCGGTGGCCGTGACCAGCTCCAGCCGCTCGCAGCTGTCGGCGGGAAGCGGGACATCGACCCAGCGAGCGTGATGCAGCTCGTGGCCGTCCACCGAGATCGTCCCGTCCTCGACGGAGATGTCGCGACCCTGGACGACGGTGTTGGTGCTGTCCGAGCCCCAGCTGTGGAACGAGATCCCGGAGTCGGGCCCGCCGAGGCGGATCACGCAGGCGGACAGCGTCAGCGCGAGGACGGCCAGCGAGGCGACGGCGGCGGACGAGCGGCGCGGCATGGGAATCCCTCCGGTCGGCGGCACGGGCGTGGAGGCGCGCGGCGGGCCGACGTGCTCTGGAGTGTAGCGAGGCCCGCGAGGGGCCCGGTGACGCAGCCGTGGCACGCGGCAAGGGTCAGACCAGCAGGGCCATGATCACGGCCACGACCATGGCCGCGCCGAAGACCCGCGCCACCTGCACGCCGAAGCTGCTCCCGCCGGAGAGGCGCGCGATGACGGCCTTGACCACGGTGTTCGAGAGCACCGCCAGCGTGATGGCCAGCTGCGCCGTGCCCTGGCCCAGCGTGCCGTCGGCGACCTGGCGCGAGCTGGCGAGCGTGATCGCGTCCACGTCGCTCAGGCCCGCCAGGCCGGCCGTGAGCAGCAGGCCCGCCGAGCCGGCCTTCTCCTGGGCGAAATGCGAGATCAGCAGCACCGCGCACAGGAAGGCGCCCCACTTGAGGGCGGGCAGCAGCGCGAAGGGATTGCGCACGGCGAGCTCCTCGCCCTTACCGCCCACGGCCTTGCCGCGTGTCGCGCGCGCGGCCAGCACCGCGGCGGCGAGCAGCACCACGGCCATGGCGCCCAGCGGCGCGAGCAGCGACAGCGCCATCGGGCGGCTGATCACCGCCGTGACCACCAGCACGCGCAGGCACATGACGGCATTGGCCGTGAAGACGGTGACCTCGGCCACCTTCTGCAGCGCCGGCTCGCGCCCGACCTGCTGGCTGGAGCTGGCCGTCACGGCCGTGCTGCTGGCCAGCCCCCCGACGAGCCCCGTGAGCCCCGCCGCGCGCGAGCGGCCGAGCAGCCGCGTGAGCACGTAGCCCACGAAGCTGATGCTGGCGATGAACAGGACGAACATCCCGATGCGCCGCGGCGGCAGCACGCCCCACGGGTCCAGCGGCTCGGTCGGCAGCAGCGGCAGCACGATGGCCACCACGATCAGGAACTGCAGCACGGCCGTCAGCTCGACGCGCAGGAGCTGCGGCAGCACCACGCGCACCCACGGCTTGCTGATGAGGATGAGCGTCGTCATCAGCCCCAGCGCCACGGCCAGATGCATCTGGAAATGCACCAGCGCGCCGTAGCCCACCGTGAGCAGCGCCGCGATCTCGGTCGTGAGCCCGAAGCCGTGCTGGGGCGCCGAAAGCAGGTACTGCCCGAGCACCAGCAGCCCCAGCAGGGACAAGATCACCGGCGGCACCCACGGCCAGAACGGCTGCAGCAGCGCCGCCAGCCAGCCCGACAGCGCGAGCAGCGCGAACGTGCGGACGCCCAGGATGGTGGCCTTCGGCTCGCCCTCCTCCACGTGCCGGTGCTCGCGCTCGAGCCCGATGAACAGACCGATGCCGACGGCTACGGCGCCCTCGCTGAGCACGCGCAGTTCCTCGGCTGCCACGCGCACAGCGTAGCACCCGAGGCCGATCCCCCTGCCGCCGCGCGAGCGACGGCCAGCGAGCGGCCGGCGGGCCTCAGATCACCGTGCCGTCCGGCACCACCGCCGCCTTGGGCACGATGACGATGCCCTCGCGGATGTAGTGGTTGCCGGCGTCGCGCTCCTGCACGGCGCCCTCGTTGAGGATGCGCACGTTGCGCCCGATGCGCGCATCCTTGTCGAGGATGGCCTTGCGCACCACGGAGCCCTCGCCGAGTCCCATGGGCGGGACGCCGCGCGCGAGGTCGGCCTCGCGCTCGGTCTCGGTCTGGTAGCGGTCGTTGCCCATGACGAGCGTGCCGTGCAGCTCCACGCGGTCGGCAATGCGCGAGCGGATGCCCACCACGCTGTCCTCGATGAGCGCCCGGCCGATGATGCTGCCCTCGGCGATCATGGACTCGCGCACCGTGGCCTCGACCATGCGCGTGGGCGACAGGTAGCGCGGCCGCGTGTACAGCGGAAAGTCCGGGTCGTAGAGCGCGAACTGCGCCTCGCGAGCCAGCGCGAGGTTGGCGCGGTAGAACGAGCCGATGGTCCCGATGTCCTCCCAGTAGCCCTGGAAGAAGTGCACGGCGACCTTGTGGCTCGTCAGCGCGGCCGGGATGATCTCCTTGCCGAAGTCGTGTGACTCCGCGTGGCGTTCGAGCAGCTCGGTCAGCACGCGCGGTGAGAAGACGTAGATGCCCATGCTGGCCAGGTAGGGCGTGCTCGGGCGCTGGCCGCCGACGGCCACCCGGCTGGTGTCCACGCGCATGGCTCTGAGCGCGTCGCCGCGCGGCTTCTCGGCGAAGCGCGTCACGAAGCCGGCCTCGTCCACGTGCAGCAGGCCGAAGCTGCTGGCATGCTCCTCGGCCACAGGGCAGACGGCGATGGTCAGGTCGGCGTGGGCCTCCTCGTGCCGCCGCAGGAAGGCCTGGTAGTTCATGCGGTAGAGGTGGTCGCCCGCCAGGATGAGCACCAGTCGCGTGCGGCGGTCGAGCACGTGCCGCAGGCTGCGGCGCACCGCGTCAGCCGTGCCCTGGAACCAGCCGCGGTTCTCCAGCGTCTGCTCGGCCGCGATGACCTGCACGCCCTCGTTGTCCAGCAGGCCGAACGTGTAGGTGCGCGCGATGTGCCGGTTGAGCGAGGCGCTGTTGAACTGCGTGAGCACGAACACCTTGGTGATGCCCGAGTTGATGCAGTTGGACAGCGGGATGTCGATCAGCCGCACACGCCCGGCCACTGGCACCGCGGGCTTGGCCCGGTCGCGCGTGAGCGGGAAGAGGCGCGTCCCCTGGCCGCCCCCCATGATGATGGCCACCACGTCCTTCATGCGGCCCGCCAGTCTACCGTGCCACGCTCGGACGCCGTGACGGCCGCGCTACGGCACCCACTCCGCCACGAACACGTTGGTCTCGTGCGGCACGGAGCCGTTGCGGTTGCTGCTGAAGACCAGGCGCGTGCCGTCGCGGCTGAACATCGGGAAGCAGTTGAAGCCCGAGGGGTCGTGCGTGATCTGCTCGAGGCCCGTCCCGTCCACGCCGATGCGCCAGATCTGGAAGCTGCGGCCGCCGACCGCGCCCATGTTGCTCGCGAACAGCACCGAGCGGCCGTCGGGCGAGAAGTAGGGCGCGAAATTGGCCTGGCCGTTGTCGGTGAGCTGCCGCGCGTGGCTGCCGTCGGCGTCGGCCACGAACAGCTCGAGGCGCGTGGGCCGCACCAGGCCGCGCGCCAGCAGCGCGTCGTAGTCGCGGCGCTCGTCGCCCTCGGCCGGGCGGCTGGCGCGCCACACGAGGCGGCAGCCATCGGCGCTGAAGAAGGCGCCGCCGTCGTAGCCCGGCTCGTGCGTGAGCTGCCGCGGCGTGCCGAAGGGGCCGTCCATGAGCCACAGCTCGATGTCCCCGCTGCGCACCGACGTGAACACGATCCGCCCGTCGGCCGCGACCGTGGCCTCGGCGTCGTAGCCCGGCGAGTTGGTCAGGTTGCGCAGGCTGCCGTCCACGAGGTCGCGCAGGAAGATGTCGTAGTCGAAGAGCGGCCACACGTAGCCCTGGCTGCGGTCGGGCTCGGGCGGGCACTCGCTGCCGTGCTCGTGCGTGCTGGCGTAGATCAGCTGCCGGTCGCCGGGCAGGAAATACGCGCACGTCGTGCGGCCGCCCTGGCTCACCGGTGACAGCCCGCCGGAAAGGACGTCGAGCAGGAAGATCTGGTCGCAGCGCCGCTCGCCCGCGGGCACGTGGGCATCGTCGGTGATCTGCAGGACGAGCCGGCGGTCGTCCCAGCTCCAGTAGGCCTCGGCGTTCTGCCCGCCGAAGGTGAGCTGCCGCACAGCTCGCAGGTGCGTCTCGCCGGGCAGCGTAAGGTCGCTGCCGGGCGGCCGGGGCGTGGGCTGCGCGGACGCGGGCTGCGCCGGCGGCGCGGCCGCCGGGGGCGTCGGCGTCGGCTCGCCGGCGCACGCGGCGAGCAGCAGCACCAGCGAGGCCGCGCGGCTCACGAGGACGATCCGGGCGTCGCGCCGGTGCCCGCGCGCCGGACCTCTTCCCACGGCCGCTCGACGTGCCCGCTGTAGTAGGTGTGCGCGCGCCAGCCGGGCTTGAGCACGGGGCCCGTCGTGACGATGACATCGCCCTTCACCTGCGACTGGCACGAGAGCCGCACCGACGCGTCCGGCGGCACGTGGCGCGCAAGCCAGCGCGCCTCGCGCGGCGTGGGCGGCGAGAGCCTGCCGACGTCGTCCACGCCCACGAGGCACGTGCCGCAGAAGCCCTTGCCGTGGCACGACAGGAGTCCACCGAAGGCGGGGTACGGGTCGACGCCGTGATCGAGGCAGACGCGGCGCAGGTTGGCGCCGTCCGCGACGTGCACGCTGACATTCTCGTTGCGGAAGTGGACGTGATGGATCATGGCGGTTTCCGGGACGCGGCGAAGTTACCGGCCGCCCTGCTCGGGATCAACGCCGCCGCGAGCCAGCCGCAGCCGCCCGCGCTCCGCCTCGTCGACGCGCGCGCAGAAGGCCGCGAGGTCCGCGTACTCCGCGGGCTGCAGCGTGAAGGGCGGCAGCGCCACCTGCCGGCGCACGATGACGGCGTGCTCGCCGTCGCGCCTCACCGAGAGCTCGTAGCGTCCCCGCTTCCAGGGCAGCTCGAGTCCAGCCGGCAGCTCGGCCACGGTCAGGCCGTCGCCCAGCGTGAGGCGCGCCTCGGTGAGCTGCGTCAGCGGCTCGGTGAACTGGTAGGGCAGGCGCCTCTCGCCCTCGCCGCCCGCGAGGCCCGCGGAGAGCTGGAGCGGCGGGAAGGGCAGCCGACAGGAGAGCGAGCGGCCGTCGTCATCCAGGAAGGCCGCGACGCGGCCGTCGCCCACGATGGTGAGCGGCACATCCATCTCGGAGAGGCCGGGCAGCTCGTGGTGCTGCAGGTCCAGCCGCGGCACCACGCCCGCCAGGACCTGCTGCACCCAGTTCTTGAGCACCGGCGCTGGCGCCTCGCGCAGCGACTCCTTGAACACCCACTGCAGGCCGCCGCGCGGCGCGGCGGTGGCGTGCACCTGCGCCGACCCGTCCGCCGCCAGCGTGAAGTCGAGCGCGAAGTCGAAGGTGGGCCGGTCGTCGAGCGGCGCGTCGGGCAGCGTGAGCAGCCGGCGCGAAGGCAGCGCGACCGCCGGAGCGCCCGGCGCGTCCTGCACCGTCCGGCCGTAGGGCAGGGCCTCGCTGTCCATGTCGCAGAAGGCCGCCGGGCCGTCGGACGGCTGCACCAGCAGCAGCAGCTTGTGCGCCCAGTAGCCGTCCTCCACGAAGGGCGGATCGGGCTCGGGGTCCGCGTCGGGCGAGATGCCGCGCGACCAGACCAGCTCGTGCGGCACGCCGGCCGCCTCGAGCAGAGCTGCGTACAGGTAGGAGGCATTGCCCTCGCGCCCGAGCAGGCCGGCGGCCGCGCCCTGCCAGCCGCGCCGGTCGAGCGCCTGGTTCACGAAGGCGTGCAGCGCGCGGGCGCGGGCCTCGTCGCCGCTCAGACCCGCGATCGCGTCCGCGGCCGCCGCGCGCACCTCGGGCGTCACGCGCGTCGGCTCGCGTGCGCCCAGCGCGAGCTGCGCCAGGTGCCGCGGCACGTCGGCGTCCATGCCGAACTCGATCCACGGCAGCCACAGCGCCCGCGGCGGCACGTGCGGCTCGGCCAGCACGCGCGGCCGGTCGCACGCCTCGAACACGTGCAGCCGCGCGTCGCCGTCCGGCTGCTCGGCGTGCGTGACGACGCCCTCCAGCTGGCCCTGCTCGAGGCGCAGCGGCAGCGCGTCGGGCACGCGCACGACGTAGCGGCTGAGGCGGAAGGCCTGTTCGTCGCTGGCGAAGTACCACGAGCCCACGCGCACCACGCCGCTCGGCGGCGCCGCGTCGATCGAGCGCGTCTCGCTCAGCACGTAGTCTCCCGGCTGCAGGTCCGGCATGACGTACGAGCCGGAGACGCGCACCGGCTCGAACTCCGTGCCGTCGGGCTTGATGGTGGCCACGCGCAGCACGTCGCCCGAGAGCCGCAGCTCGCCCAGCTGCTCGCAGCCCTGCAGGTCGCGCACGTGATAGAGGTCCTGGGTGAGCGTCTCGCGGCTGCCGTCCTCGAAGATCCAGACCACCGCGGCGTCCACCACCTTGACCACCGAGTCGGCCGCGTCGCCTTCGACGTAGGCGAGCCGCGCGGCCTGCAGGTCGAGCGACTGCGCACGGAACAGCGCGTCCACCGGGTCGGGCTCGCCCAGCTCGGCCAGCCGCTCGCGCGCACCCTGGAGCGACGGCTGGCGCAGGAGCGCCTCGTGCAGGCGCGCGCGCTCACCGTCCGCGTCGCTGCGCCGCGCCGCGAGGTGGGCGCGCACCAGCACGGGCTCGACCCAGCGGGCGTGGTCCTGCTGCAGCCGCGCCAGCAGCGCGTCGGCCTCGTCCAGGCGCTGCAGGTCGGCCAGCTGGCCCGCGAGCGCCAGCTTGCTGGCCGGGGCGTCGTCGCGCGCGACGGCCTCGCGCAGGAGGTCGAGCGCCGCCTCGCCCCGGCCCAGCACGGACAGCTTCTGCGCGACCGATTGCAGGTTGCGCGCGCTGGCGCCGCCGGCGCGCACCGCGGACAGCTCGACGGCCACGCCCTCGCTGCGGCGCCCGCGCCGCGCGAGCTGCTCGGCCAGCCGCCGCAGCGTCTCGGGACGCTCGGGGGTGCGGTCGACCGCGCGACGCAGCGCGTCCTCGGCCTGCGCCTCCATGTCCAGCTTGCGGTACACGGTCGCGAGCTGCAGCAGCGCGTCGCTGCGCCCCGGAAGCTGGTCGACCAGCGCGGTCAGGCGCGCCACGGCCTCGGCCTCGCGGTCCTCGTCGGCCAGCAGGCCGGCCACTTGCAGGGCCATGGCCATGTACTGGCTGTCGTGCTCCACCACCACCTCGGCCAGCTCGCGCGCGCCGTTGCGGCGCTGCGTGTCGGGCAGGTAGGTGGCGGCGAGCATGCGTCGCGCGAGCAGCGCGCGCAGGCCGTCGCGCTCGGGCGCGAGCTCGAGCGCCGCGCGCAGGTGCGCGAGGCCCTCGGCCGGCAGGCCGTCGAGGCCGAGCAGCAGCCCGTACAGGGCCTCGCTGTCCGCGCCGCGCGCGGGCCGCGACGCGAGGACGTCCACGCTGCGCGCCGGCGCGGCCCCGGGCGGCCTCGCCCCGACGGGCACGCCCAGCGGCGCGTCGATCGGCGTCTCGAGCAGGGGCAGCGGCCAGCCGTCGGCGCCGAGGACGCGCAGCGCGAAGCCGCTGCGCTCGCCCAGCGGCACGGCGAGCATCAGCCGGTTGCACCCCTTCCGCAGCACCACGGCATGGTGGCGCAGCGGCGCGGCCTCGAGCCCGCGCGGATCCACGACCACGGCCGGCTCGCCATTGAGCGACAGCGCGTAGGCTCGCGCGTCCACGTCGGCGCCCGCGCCGGAGCCCGCCATGCCGCCGAACGACGAGGAGCTGCGCCCGCGCCCGCCGCCGGGCGTGCCGATGGGAAAGGCCGCGCCGCCGCCGGCCGAGGTCTCGACTTCGATGAAGGCCGGGCCGCCGGGCGCATCGAAGGCGGCCGCCAGGAGCGCCCAGCCCGGCGCGGGATCGATCACCGACTCGGCCATGACGCACGGCCGCAGCGGGCTGCGCAGCAGCGGCTGCCAGCGCACCTCGTCGCCCGCCGCGCCGGACAGGCCGGCCGCGGCGTGCGGCTGCTGCCAGCCCGGCTCGCTGAACTCCGGCGAATTGGCGCGCAGCAGCAGCGGGTCGCCCGCGTCGGGCAACGGGCCCAGCACCATGAAGCGCGACAGCCAGCCGCCGAAGAGGTCCGGGCCGAGGTCCTCGACGGGCGCCCAGGCCACCGCGAGCAGGCCCTGCAGCCGCTGGAGCTGGCGCGCGGCCATGGGCGACAGGCCCGCGCCGCGCAGCGCCGCGCCGTCCAGCGCGGACACCTCCTCGGCCAGGGCTCGGGGATCGTCGAGCTCGACGAGCTGCAGCTCGAGCAGGCGGAGCGCGGCCTCCGCGAGCGGGCTTCCGGGCTGCTCGCGCAGCAGGGCCAGCACCTCGCGCGCCTGGCCATCGCGGTCGCCGTGGGCGGCCAGCGGATGGTCCACGAGCGCCTGCGCGAAGGCCTCGAGGTCGGGCGCCTGGGCTCGCGCGCCGCCGGCGAGCGCCAGCAGCAGCGCCGGGAGCACGCGCATCAGCGGCCCTCCCCCGTCGGGGGCGGCGCGATGCGCAGGCTGCGCTCCTCCGCCTGGCGCACCTGCTGCACGGCCTCGCGGAAGCCGGCGTAGTCGGCCACGGGGATGCGGCGCACGAGCAGCTCGAAGTGGCGCTGCACCTCGATGCCCTCGGGCACCGCCCGGGCGCGCTGCCGGTAGCTCAGCAGGCCGGGCGCCGAAAGGTCCACGTCGGGCGGCAGCTCGAGCACGCGCGCGCCTTCCGGCAGCCGCCACAGCACGCTCGTGTCGTGCGCGAAGGGACGGTCGAGCACGACGTCGAAGGTGCGGTCCTCGGCCGGCTCGGTGGCCATCGACTCCAGCCCGAGGTCGTCGAAACCGAGGCGCAGCGCGCGCGAGGCGCCCTCGGCGGTCCACAGCCCGCGTGCCTCGAACCGCGTGGCCAGCCGCGCCGGCTGGCGGATGTCGTTCAGGTCGGAGGTGCTGGCCTCCTGCACGGCCACGGCGCCGAAGTCGCGCGAGAGGTCGTCGGCCAGCTCGTGCTTCAGGTCGCCCTGCTCGCCGCCGTAGCGGTAGCGCAGGCGCACGCCGAAATACCCGTTGCTGTCGTCCGTGAGCGTCACGGTGCCGCCGCCGTCGGCATCGAGGGCCACGTCCCAGCGCCGGCGCAGCGTGTTCTCCGCCGGCGGCGCGTACGGGATCTGGTGGATCTCGCCGCCCTGCTGGGTGACGTGCAGCACGCGCGCGCCCTGGTCGTCGGCGCGGATGTAGTCGATCGGGTTCCGGTCAGCCGTGCCGTCCAGGTAGTAGCCGGGCCGCTCGGCGGTGGGCGTCACGTACGCGATGCAGTGGTTGAACAGGCCCACCATCGCGGCGTCCAGCGGCTCCTCGGCGCGCGCGTACTCGGCGTTGATCAGCACCGGCACCGCGTCCACGCCGATCTCCTTCAGCATCTGCTTCATGAGGATCGACTTGTCCTTGCAGTCGCCGAAGCGGCGCTCGAAGATCGTGGCCGCGGAGAAGGGCTCGTACCCGTGCGTGCCGAAGGGCCAGCTGTTGTAGCGGATCTCCTGGCCCACGAAGCGCGCGATGGCCTCCACCTTCTCGGCCTCGGTCGAGAGGCCGGCGGTCAGCTCGGCCACCTTGTCCTTCATGGCCGGCGTGGTCACGAACTCCTTCTCGATGAAGGCCCACCACCAGCGCGCGAAGGCGTCCCAGTCGGCGAAGGTGGTCACGTCCACCACCGGCGCCAGCTCGGCGCGGCCCGGCATCGAGCTCTCCATCGACGGCCGCCCGATGTCGCGCGCCACCCAGCGCAGCTCGCGCAGGCCGCGCGCGTCGGTGGACTCCGCGCGCTCCAGCTTCTCGGCGCGGCGCTCCTTGAAGTACACCGGCAGCTCCGGCGGTGCCAGCACCACCAGCTCGGCCTGCCGCACCGGCAGCAGGCCGTCCAGCACGTCCGGCTGGAACTCGTGGCGGATGCCGAAGTAGCGGCCGAAGACGTCGGGCGCGTCGTCGTCCACGCGGTATTCCACGTCGATCAGGTCGCCGACCGCCAGCGGCGGCAGGTCGTAGTAGCGCCAGCCGCCGCGCGCGGGCGGCGCGCGCTCGATGCCGCCGTCGGGGTGGATGACGCGCACGTTGTAGACCTGCACCGCGCCGCCCAGCGTGGGGATGGGGAAGCCCGAGAGCTGCTTCACGCCACCCTCGGACAGCACGCGCAGCACGAGGTGCTCGTAGGTGTGTTCGCTGCCGTCGGAGTGCACGCGCCAGACCGTCGTGCGCTGCAGGCACTCGGCCGGCTCGCTGGCGCCCTCCGGCAATGGCTGGCCGAGCAGCGCCAGCGCGTCGCTGCGATACGGCTCCTCGAAGCGCTCCGCCGGCGCGCCCGTCTGCAGGATCTGCAGGTGCCGGCGCGCCTTGTCGTCGCCCGGCTCGAGGGCCAGCACCTGGCGCAGGTCGTCCTGCGCCGAGGTCACGTCGCCCTCGCGCTCGAAGAGTCGCGCGCGCAGGCGCAGCGCCGGCGCGGAATCCGGGCACACCAGGAGGGCGCCGTCGACCAGCTGGCGCGCGGGCAAGAGCTCGCCGGCGCCCTCGAGGCGCTCGGCCGTGGCCAGCATGCGGCCCGTGGCGAAGGGCGAGCCCTCCAGCACGCGCTGCGTCACGCCGAGGGCCTCGTCGTACCGGCCCGCGTCGACGAGCGCGTCCACCAGCGCGGTCACGACGGGTCCGTCCATCACGCGCCGGTCGAAGGCGGCGCGCAGCTCGGCCAGCGCGGTCGCCTGGTCGCCGCGCCGCAGCGCGTCCTGGCCGCGCTGGGCGGCGCTGTCGGGCTGCAGGCGCGCCTCGGCGCCGGCCGCGGCCGCGGCCAGCAGCAGGTCGGCCTCGCCCATGCGGCGCCGGTCGCGCAGGAACTGCGCGCGCAGCGAAGCGGCGCGCCAGCTGCCGGGCGCGACGGCGAGCGCATGCCGCGTCAGGTCGTCGGCACGCGCGGGCAGCGGGTTGTCCTCCAGCGAGAAGGCCGCCAGATCCATGAGCGCGCCCGCGTGGTCCGGCGCGCGCTGCAGCACCTCCTTCAGCGCGGCGAGGCGCGGGTTCACCTGCATCTCGGTGCGGTCGTCGCCTTCGGGCTCCTGCGCGCGGGCCAGCAGGTACAGCGCGGACGCGTCCCCGGGCGCCGCTGCCACGGCCCGCTCGGCGTACACGCGCGCGGTGCGCTCGGACAGGTCGTCCGGGTGCACGATCAGGTGGTAGAGCGCGAGCAGCCGGCTGGCCTGCAGGTCGTCCGCCGCCTCGAGCGTCTCGCGCGCCTCGGGCGCGGGCTGGCTGCGCGCAGGATCCGCCAGCGCCGCGGCCGTGGCGGCCCGCAGCTCGGGCGAGGGCGTGGCCACGCGCGCGCCGCTCGCGGGCAGGTCGAGCGGGCGCCCCTGCAGATCGGTGAAGCGCAGCTCGAGCGTCCAGTCCTGGTCCTCGACGCCGCTCTTGACGAGGAGCTGGTTCCAGCCGGCGGCCAGCGGCAGCGCGAAGCGGTCCTGGTCGGCTGCGTGCGGGCGCTGCACGTTGCGCGCGGCCACCTCGGCGCCGTTGAGGAACAGCTTGAAGGCGCCGCTGCTCCCGAGGCGCAGCACCACGGTGCGCGGCGCGTCGGCCAGCACGGCCGTGGCCACGTAGGCCAGCGCCTGCTTGTTCGGGCGCAGCGCCTCGTGCAGGAGCAGGCGCCGGAGCGGGTGCTGCAGGCACGGGTTCTCGCGCCAGCGCACGTCGCGCTCCTTGCCGCGCATGGCGGAGGCGAGATCGATGGAGGTCTCCGTCGGCTGCGGCACGTGCAGGCCGCCGCCGCGCTCGTTGTCGAAGGGGCCGAGCACGAGCACGTCGTTGACGTAGCCGAGCCCGCCGAACACGCCGCGCGCCTCGTCGCAGCGGCCGACGTTGCGGAGCGCGACGCCGTGCAGCCAGGCCAGCAGGAAGGAGACGCGCGGCGGAGCCTCCTGGCCGGCCGCCGCGCGCAGCGCCGGCACGGCCGACGCCGCCTCGGGCCAGGCCGACAGTGCCTCGGTCAGGTCGCACAGCTGCAGCACGGCGATCTCCGCCTCGGCGGCCGCGCGCGGTCCGGCGACGGCGAGCCCGGGCAGCGTGGACGACAGGCCCTCGACCAGCGCCTGCCAGGCGGACAGCGGCTGGCCGGCATCGGCCAGCTCCTGGGCCCGGTCGGCCAGGGACGTCGCCACCGGCACGTCACCGGCCCGCGCCGGACCGCACGCGAGCAGCAGCGCCGCCAGCAGCCCCGCCACGTTGCGACCTGCAGCCATCACGTTCCTCCTCGGATCAGCACGAAGCGGTCCACGATACGTGGCTGGCCGACGGCCAGGCTGGTGGGCGATGAAGGATTCGAACCTTCGACCCCCTGCTTGTAAGGCAGGTGCTCTCAACCACTGAGCCAATCGCCCTCCCGTCGCGGGTGGGACAGTGTCCGTGCGGCGCGGCCGGCGCGCGAGGGGCCGGCCGGCCGACGCGCGCGGGGCCGCCTTGGGGCGCCGCAAGTGGCTGGCCCGCCGCTGCTTGCGACGTCGGCCGAGCGTTGACCATGTGCCGGTGTGCGGGTATCGTGCGCCGCCCCCCGCATCGCATCCCGCCCGCGCGAAACGGTGCTCTCAAGACCGCTCGCGCGGGCACTCGAAAAGGCCGGGCGCCCTCACGCCCCGCCCCCCAACCCACCTCGAGGATCTGCACCCATGCGCATCGCCGTCATCGGCTCGGGCTACGTCGGCCTGGTCGCCGGAGCCTGCTTCGCGGAAAGCGGCAACAACGTGATCTGCGTCGACATCGACGAGCGCAAGGTCAACGACCTCAAGGGCGGCAAGATCCCGATCTACGAACCGGGCCTCGAGGAGATGGTGAAGCACAACGTGAAGGAGGAGCGCCTCTCCTTCACCACGAACACGGCCGAGGCCGTGGCTGCCAGCGAAGTCATCTTCATCGCCGTGGGCACGCCGCCCGGCGAGGACGGCAGCGCCGACCTCAAGTACGTGCTGGCGGTCGCGCGCGACGTGGGCAAGGCCGCCAACGGCCCCAAGATCATCGTCGACAAGTCCACCGTGCCCGTGGGCACCGCGGCCAAGGTGAAGGCCGCCGCGCAGGCCCTCACGAAGCACCCCGTCACGGTCGTCAGCAACCCCGAGTTCCTGAAGGAAGGCGCGGCCATCGACGACTTCATGAAGCCCGACCGCGTGGTCATCGGCTCCGACGACGAGCGCGCGGCCGAGGTCATGACCCGGCTCTACGAGCCCTTCGTGCACGACAACGTGAACCGGATCATCCACATGGACGTGGCCTCGGCCGAGCTGACCAAGTACGCGGCCAACGCCATGCTCGCCACGCGCATCTCGTTCATGAACGAGATCGCCAACCTGTGCGAGCGCGTGGGCGCGGACGTGAGCAAGGTGCGCGCGGGCATCGGCTCCGACAGCCGCATCGGCTACCCCTTCCTCTACGCCGGCTGCGGCTACGGCGGCTCCTGCTTCCCCAAGGACGTGCAGGCCATCATCAAGACCGCCGGCGAGCACGGCTACGACTTCAAGATCGTGAAGGCCGTCGAGGACGTGAACGCCAGCCAGAAGTTCGTGCTCTTCGAGAAGGTCCGCAAGCACTTCCACAACGACCTGGCGGGCAGGACCTTCGCCATCTGGGGGCTGGCCTTCAAGCCGCGCACCGACGACATGCGCGAGGCGCCCTCGATCTACATCATCAACGCCCTGCTGAAGGCCGGCGCCAAGGTGCGCGCCGCCGACCCCGAGGCCCTCAAGGAGGCGCGCAAGACCTTCGGCGACAGGATCACCTACTGCGCCCACCCGCTGGAGGCCCTCGACGGCGCCGACGCGCTGCTGCTGGTCACCGAGTGGAGCGAGTTTCGCAACCCGGACTTCGAGCAGATGAAGGAGCGCCTGAAGAGCCCGGTCATCTTCGACGGCCGCAACATCTTTCCGAAGGCCGAGCTGGCGCGGCAGGGCTTCACCTACTACCCGATCGGGTCGGCGCCGGCGGGGGGCTGAGCGGGCGGCCAGGCCCAGCCTCGCCGGGGTCGGCTACGATCCCGGCCGTGCGCATCCTCTACCTCAGCGACTTCCACGGACATCTGCCCGACATCTCGGAGTGGGCGGCCGACCTCGTGCTCGCCGGCGGCGACTACTGCGAGGTGGACGAGATCCGCAAGCTGAAGTTCGAGGCCCTGTCCCGCGGCTGGCCCGTGCCGGACTGGCCGAAGCTCGTGGGCCGGGCGCGGGCGGACGCGCTCGTGGAGCAGGCCCTGGCCGAGGGCTCGGCCGTGGTCGCGGCCCTGGGGCGCCTGCCCGTGCCCGTGCTCGCCATTCCCGGGAACAGCGACCGCATCACGCTGTACCGCGACGACCTGGCCGAGCGCTACCGGCCACGTCCGGACCACCCGGAGGTCGCCGGCCACGTGACCGATCTGGAGACGCGCATCGTGCTGCGCGACGGCCTGGCCTTCGCGGGCCTGGGCGGCTGGTCGGGCCCCAACAATCCGCAGCGCCTGGAGAACGACATCGCCGCGCTGCGGGAGCAGTGGCGGCGGCTGTGCGCCGACCGCGCGCGCGAGGGACTCTCCCCGCCGCCGATGATCCTGCTCTCCCACAACGTGCCGCACGGCAGCAGCCTCGACGGCGTGAACAACCCCGACGTGCCGGCCTTCGCGCAGGGGAAGCTGGTCGGCAGCCATCGCGCGCGCGCCGCGATCGAGGCCTTCGCGCCGGTGCTGTGCCTCGCCGGCCACCTGCACGAGAACTACGGCCGCACCGAGCGCCTCGGCGTGACGCTGTGCCTGTGCGGCGCCGGCGCCTACCGCGGCGACGCCGTGCTGCTCGAGGTGTTCCCCGACGGCTCGCACGGCGAACCGCAGTTCGTCACGACTCGCCGCGGCGCGCCGCGCGTGCTGACGGGCGCCTGAAAGGAGACGCCTCCGGCGTGCTCTCCACGCGCCGGAGGCGCCTCGACCGTTTGCCAACACCGGGACTCTCCCATCGCCGGCGTCGGCCAGCTGACACCGTCGGGCCCGCTTAGTAACCGCCGAGAATCTCGGTAACCCGCAGGCCGTCGAGCGCGGCCTGGATCTCCTCGGCCGCCTTGCCGCCCTGCGCCATCAAGGGCTCGAGCTCGCGCCGCAGCCGCTCGATCGTGTCGCGCGCGGCCGTCTCGTCGCCGGACTGCGCCTGCGCCACGGCCAGCAGGTCGGCGTTGCGCACGGCTTCCGGGGCGAACTCGGGATAGGCCTCGGCGAAGCCGAGCAGATGGCGCGCCGCCTCGTCCAGGCGGCCCGCCTTGAGCAGCAACTTGCCCGTCCACGTGCGCGCGTGCGCCGCCGAGCGCCGCTGGTCGGCGAAGCGGCGGCCCACCTCGGCGTAGAGCGCCAGCGCACCCTCGACATCGGTCCCGCGCCGCTTGAGGTGGGCGCGCTCGAGCAGGCCGCGCGCCGCGAACTCGCGGCCGTCCTGGCTGCTCTCGCCCAGCTCCACGGCGCGCGCGAACTGGTCGTCGGCCTCGTCACCGCGCTCGAGCGTGCGCAGGAGCTCGCCGCCGCGGAAGGCGGCCTCGGCCCGCTCGCCGGCCGCGAAGGCCTCCGTGCCGGCGATGCCGGCGTAGCGCTCGGCCACCGAGGCCAGGGCGCCGCTGCGCGCATCGCCCTCCATCTTCTGCGCGGCGCGCTTGGCGATCGAGGCCTCGGCCAGCGCGGCGCGGCCCTCGGCCGTGCCCTCGTCGGCGCGCGCCGGCCAAACGACGGCCACCGGTGGCGGCAGCAGGAGCCGCGGCGCGACGGGCGGCGCCGGCGGCTGCCGCCCGGCCTCCGCACGCAGCGGCGCCGACAGGCCCGCCGCCGCGACCAGCAGCAGCAGGCAGGACAGACTCTCTCCCCGACGCGGCCGGCCGGCCGCGCCTCCGCAGGACGTGATGTTCATCGGTCTGCACTCTCCTCGATGGTGACTGGCCGGGCTCCGCCACGACGCCCGTGCGGGCACGCGGTGCCCCGCCACGCGGCGGGCCGCGCGCGGCGGCTCCGGCACGGGCGGGTCGGCGGGAAGCGCGGGCCGTTACGCAGCTCTTCCGGTCCGAGGGGGTCGCGCCGGGGAGTGGTACAACCCTGCGCCGGCGCGCCGGGGCCGTCCCGGCCGGCTGTCGCGCGCGGGCCCGGCCCGCGGGAAAGGAACTGCGCATGGGCCGTCGCCCAGCCGCGCGCCTCGCTCTTCTCCTGGGCAGCGCCGCGCTGGCGCTGCTGCTGGTGGAGGGCGCCGCCGCGCTGCTCGCGGGGCGTTCGCTGCTGGGCCGCCTCGCCGGGCCGCCCGCCGCGCGCGACGCGGCGCCGCCCACCGACGCCGAGCGCCGCCGCGCCGCGGCCAACAACCCCGGCCCCTACGCGGTGCACCCCGACCCGTTCGTGGGCTACGTGCTGCGCGGCGAGTCTGAGCTCACGCTGTTCGGCGGCCGTCTGCGCAGCGACGGCCTCGGCCTGCGCGCGCGCCCCGGCCCCGACCACGACACGCCGCCGCTGCGCATCGCGGTCGTGGGCGACTCGGTGGCCTTCGGCTACGGCCTCGACGACGACCAGACGCTGGCGCACCAGCTCGAGCGACTGCTCGACGAGCTGCGACCCGAGGGCGGCCGCCCGGTCGAGTGCCGCACCGTGGCCCTGCCCGGCTGGAACTGCCGCAATGCGCTCTCCTTCCTGCTCGACAACTGGCTGGTCCTGAACCCCGACATCGTGCTGTACCTGCCCATCCACAACGACCTGCTGGACACCGACGGCGTGCTCGAGACGGGCCACCGGCGCCAGGCGCCGGACATCGCGAACGCCGACCCGTTCCTCACCACGTCGGGCACGGCCAGCTACGCCTTCGTGCGGGCGCTGGTGGGCGACGACCCGGAGGCCGTGCGCCGCCTGCAGGACATCGCCGGCCCGATCGCCCTGACGGCCGACCTCACTCCCGAGTCGTGGCGCCGCTATGAGGACAACACGCGGCTCATGACGCTGCTGTCGCGCTTCCTCGCGGTGCGCGACAGGAAGCTGCTGTTCGTGGCCTACGAGACCTCGCCCTTCCTCCTTCACCTGCAGCGGCGGCTGGTGCAGGAAGGCGCGCAGGCGCCCGTGCTGCCGCTGTTCACCGAGGTGACGCCGGACATGATGCTGCCCGACGATCCGCACCCCAACGCCCGGACCACGGCCGCGATGGCCGCCTTCATCGCCACGGACCTGGTCGCGCGCGGCTGGGTGGAGGCGCGCCCGGGCGTCGCACCGCCGCCGGTGGACGAGCGCTTCACGCGCGCGCGCGCGCCGGCGCTGTCGGACGAGGAGCTGCTCGCGCTGTCCGCCGAGGAGCTGCAGCACGCGCGCGCGACGCTGCGGCCGGTGGCCGACTTCCGCACCGGGGAGGGCCTCGCGCAGGTGTACGGCAACCTGAACCGCGACGGCTCGACGGGCTGCCGGCTCATGCTGGCCCTCGCGCCCACCGGCCGCATGCTCGACGTGGAGCTGGCCCCCATCACCGAGCGCCAGGACCTCTACCCGCTGCCCGTGATCGTGGAGGTGGACGGCGTGCGCGTGGGCGTGCTGCACCTGCGCTGGGAGGAGCCGGCCCGCGAGCGCTTCGCGCTGCCCGAGCGGAAGGACCCGGACGCACCCCTCGAGGTGCGCATCGTGCCCTGGCGCTGGGTCACGCTCGACATCCGCGGCCTCGCGCAGCTGGTCTCGTTCCGGGCCGTGCGCATCGCGGTCACCGACTGACGTGGGCGCGGCGCGGCCGGCCCGCCGCCTCCTGCCGCTCCGCCAGCGCTGGCACGACCTGCTCTTCGCGCACTGGCCGGTGGCTTCCGACGCCCTCCGGCCCCGCCTGCCCGCGGGCCTGCTCCTGGACACCTTCGACGGCAGCGCGTGGCTGGGCGTCGTGCCCTTCCGCATGAGCGGCGTGCGGGCCGCCGGCCTGCCGCCGCTGCCCGGCGCGGGCGCCTTCCCGGAGCTGAACGTGCGCACCTACGTGCGGCGGGGCGACGTGCGCGGCGTGTGGTTCTTCAGCCTCGACGCCGCCAGCCGCCTGGCGGTGGCCGCGGCGCGGGCCTGGTTCGGGCTGCCGTACTTCCAGGCGCGCATGCGCTGCGAGTCCGACGGCCCGGCGGTGCGCTACGAGAGCCTGCGGCTCGATGCGCGCGGCGCGCCGGCCGAGCTCCGCGCGCACTACGAGCCCACGGGAGCGCCAACCCCGGCTCCGGCCGGCACGCTGGAGGACTTCCTCACGAATCGCCTGACGCTCTTCGCCACCGATCGCCGCGGCCGCCTGCGATGCGCCGACGTGGAGCACGCGCCCTGGCCGCTGCAGCCCGCGCGCGCCGAGCTGTTCTGCAACACCATGGCCACGGGCCTGGGCCTGCCGCTGCGCGAGCCGCCCGCCAGCCTGCTCTTCGCGCGCTTCCTCGACGTGCACATCGGCCTGCCGCGGCGCGTGGAGTAGCGTGGTGACCATGCCCCTGCTGCTGCGCGCGCTGCTCTTCACGCTGATCGTCCCCACGACGGTCGGCGTGCTCGTGCCGTGGTGGGTCGCCTCGCACGGCATGCCGGAGGACTGGGGCCTCTTGCGGTACCTGGGCTGGCCGGCCATCGTCGCCGGCGCGGCCAGCTACCTCGTGTGCGTGCGCGACTTCGTCGTGCGCGGCCGGGGCACGCCCAATCCGCTCGATCCGCCGCGCCATTTCGTGGCCAGCGGCCTCTATCGCCACGTGCGCAACCCGATGTACGTCTCGATCGGCCTGGTCATCCTGGGCGAGGCCGCGCTGTGGCAGTCGCGCGCGGTGCTGCTCGTGCTGCTCTTTCTGTGGCCGCTCTTCCACCTGTTCGTGACGCGCTACGAGGAGCCGCACCTGCGCACCGTCTTCGGCGCCGAGTACGAGGACTACCTGCGCCGCGTGCCGCGCTGGGTGCCGCGGCTGCGCCCCGCCTGGCGCGCGCCCGATGGTCCATCGGCATGACGCGCGCCGGGCGCGCGGGACTCGCCGCCCTGCTGCTGGCCCTGCTCTCTGTGGGGACGCTGGGCTTGGCGGCGCAGCAGCGCCGCGCGTTGCGCGAGCTGGCGTGGCAGCAGCCGGCCGACGCGTTCTGGCAGCTGCGCCCGGCCGACGGCTCGACGCCCGGCCGGCTCGTGCCGCAGGAGCGCCCCGGCCTGCCGTTGCAGGCCGGGGACGAGCTGCGCTTCCTCGAGGAGGACGGCCGCTTCCTGCGCTTCGAGTCGCTCAGCGCCACCGTGGAGCTGCAGGACGGTGCCGGCCTCGAGCTCTCGCTGCGTGACGGCGCTGCGCGCCTCGTCGTCCCGCCGGGGGCGGCCTCGGTGCGCCTCTCGTGGGCCGGCGACGCCGAGTCCCCGCGCGAGGCGGCGCTGCCGCGGCGGGCCGGCGAGCCGCTGCTGCTGCGCGTGCAGCTCAGCGAGCAGGGCCTCGTCGTGGACGGGGCTGGCGCGCGCCTGGCAGCGCCGCCGCTCGCGGGCCCGCCCGGCATCATGGCGCTGCGCGCCGTCGGCGGTGGCCTGCGCGTGCAGCGCCTGGCCGGCGCCGTGCGCCGCACGGAGCAGGACGGAGAGTGGAAGCCGTTCCGGCTGCAGGTCACCTGGCTGGTGCCGGACGACGCGCAGCTGGCCGCCTCGGACCGCAGCGTGATGCTCGGGGTGCTCGCGGGCCTGCTGGTCGTGCTCGCCTTCCTGCGCGCGCTGTGCCTGCGACGCCCGCCGCTCGGGCGGTGGCTGGCCGCCGGTCTCCTGCTCTCGGCGGCCGGGCTCGCGGGCGCGTGGCCGGCGGCGTTCGCGAGCCAGGCGCCCGCCTTCTTCCCGCCCGAGGGGCTGGATCCGCGCTGGTGGGACCCGCTTGCGCTGGTCGGGCCGGGCATGCTGCTGCTGCTGCTCGCGCTGCCGGTGGCGCTGCGCGGGCTGCGCGCCGACGTGCGCACGCTGGCGCCTCGAGGTCGCCTCGCGGCCTGGCGGGCCGTGGGGATGGCGGCGCTTCTGGCGGGCGCCACGGGCTGGATTGTCGCGCGCGACAGCCTGGAGCGCGTCCTGCCGCTGCGCATGCGCGAGCAGCTGGCCGCCGGCCGGCCTGCGCCCGTCCCCTTCGCGCGCGAGGGGCCGATCGCGCTCGACCTCGCGAATGCGCTGGTCGTGCCCGGCATGTGGCGCGACGGCGAGGTCTCGGCGTGCGTGACGCTCACGTCCGGCTCGGTGCTGGGCCTGCGCGTGCGCGCGCCCGATCCCGAGCTGGCGCGCGGCCTGCTGCTCCTGCTCTCGGCCGACGCGCGGCTCTCGAGCGGTTGGCGACGCGAGGACAGCCTGGACTTCGAGCCTCAGGGCAACTCAGGCGGCGTGCTGCCCGCGGACCAGCCCTTCGAGCTGCGCGTGGTCATGCGCGGGCGGACCCTGGAGGCGCTGGTGGACGGTGTGCCGCTGACGCGCGCGGACGACGAGCGGCTGGCGGCCGGCGCCCTGGTGCTGCTGGCGCAGCGGGGAGAGGCCAGCGTCACGGACCTGTCCGTGGTGCCTGCTGGCAGCGAGCCACTCCCGCCGCCGTCGGCGCGCCTCGAGCTCGTCGCGTTGCTGCCGCAGGCGCTCGTGCCCGTCCTGGCCCTGGTCGCCTTCGCGGCCGTCGGGGCGTGGCTCCTGCACCGGCCATGGCCGTCGCTGCTCGAGCCGGCGGCCTTCGCCTGCGTGCCGTTCCTGCTGGGTCAAGCCTTCTGGCGCGACGGCGACCTGCTGCCCGCGGGGCTCCTGCGCTGGACCGGCCTGCTGGCCGCGCTCCTGCTGTTCCTCGTGGTGATCCTGCGCACATCGGCGGGCCACGCGGGCCGCGGCTGCCTGCTGCTTCTGCTGGTGCTGGCCGGCGTCCCCCTGGCCCTTCGGGTGGGCGTGCCGGACGAGGCCGTCCTCCCGGACGTGCGGCAGTACAACGCGCGCTACGCCGACTGGAGCGGCGAGCGCCTCGAGGAGGACCTGCTCTACTTCACTCACCCGCGGTTCAGGCAGTCCAACCTCTGGCTGGCGCAGCATCGCCTGCGCAGCGGGCGGCACACGCTGGCCAAGCCCGCAGGCACGCGGCGCGTGCTGGCACTGGGAGGCTCGGCCACATGGGGCTTCCGCATGCCGCCCGAGCTGCATCTCGAGTGGCCGGCCGTGCTCGCGCAACAGCTCGGCCCGCGCGTGGAGTTGCTCAACGGCAGCTTCGTGGGCGCGCCCGGCTTCGTGCTGCTGCGCTCCTTCCGCGACGTGCTGCTGCACTACGAGCCGGATGTCCTCGTGCTCTCGCTGTATCACGCGGATGCCGCCATGCTGTCGCAGGCCGACGAGCAGGCCTACTACGCCGAGATCACGGCGGCGGGCTTCCGCCGCGGCTGGCTCTCCGACGCGCGCGTCCTCGCCGACCTGCAGCCCAGCCGCGAGCGCTACGAACGGTTGGTCACGTACCTGCCCACGCACCCCCACGCGCTGGCCGAGGCCTGGACCGGCCCCGTGGGCGAAGCCTTTCCGCCCGCTCGCTACGAAGCCGAGCTGCGGCAGTTCGCGGCGTTGTGCGCCGAGCACGCGGTCCGCCTGGTGCTGGTCCTCGAGCCCCTGGCCGGGGACGCGCCCGGCGTGTGGAAGGAGGAGTTCTACGCCGCCATGCGCTCCGTAGCCGCCGACAACGGCGCCCCCTGCGTGGATCCGCGCCCCGCGCTGCAGGCCGCCGGCGGCGACCGGCTGTGGCTCGACCGCGTCCACCTGAACGACGAGGGCCACGCGGTCGTGGCGCGGGAAGTGCTACCCGCCGTGCAGGCCGCGCTGCAGCCATCAGGAATCAGGTAGCGAAGCGGCCATGTCGCCCAGCGAACACAGGTAAGTCCTGGGGCTGCAGCAAGTCGTGTCGGGCGAGGCGTTGCGACGCGCTCGAGCGGAGGCCTGGGCCCAAACCAGGGACGACCCCGAATGGGTCGTCCGACGTGGGGCCTCATGGGGTCGCTGAGCATCGAGCGCGGCGCAACAACGAAGCCCGGCGCGATGTGCCGCAGCCCCAAAATGCGCGACGGCCGGACGGGCAGCCCGTCCGGCCGTCGACTGCAAGGCTAACTGGCAGCTTTTCGGTGCTACCAGCGGTCGCCGCGGAAACCTCCGCCGCCACCGCCGCCACCGGGGCCGCGGCCGAAGCCGCCGCCACCACCGCCGCGACCACCGCCGCCTCCGCGGAAGCCGCCACCACCACCGCCGCCGCCTCCACCCGCGCGCTCGTTGGCCTGAGCCTCGTCGCAACGGATCTTGCGGCCATCCAGTGTGGCACCGTTCATGGCCTGCAGCGCAGAGCGGCCATCTTCATCCTTCTCGAACGTAACGAACCCGAAACCGCGGCTGCGCCCCGTTTCGCGATCCTGAACCACCACGGCGTCAGTCACCTTGCCGTACTGCTCGAAGGCTGCGCGGAGACCATTGGAATCGGTCGCCCACGCCAGCCCGCCCACAAAAAGCTTCACTCGAAATCTCCAAGAGAGCCGGCAGCAACGGCCGGCCTCGACATTGAACAGCTTGGCATCGTCCGGGCTGGGGGCCGTTTGCACAAGGGCTAAAGCCGGCGGCGGCACCAATCCGGACGGTCGAGAGGGCTGAAAGGGCGTTCTCGAACCACTTCCTGCATACATGGACACACGCGCGTGACTCGCCTAGCGGGCCGCAGGAGCCGCCGGTCGCCGCGCCAGCGTGTACCAGGCGAACAGGTCCCGCTGCAGATCCATGGCACCCTCGCCCGCATCCCAGCCCAGCGCGTGGCCCAGCGCCCGTGCCGGGTCGTCGTCCACCTGGTCGAAGGCCAGCACCTCCAGGCCGTAGCGCTCCAGCAAGTCGCGCGCAAACGGGCAGCGGCCGTCGGCCCAGGGGATGTACGGCTCGCCCTCCTTCGCCGGCGCCGGGCAGAGGTTGTAGATCAGGAACAGGCCGCCGGGGCGCAGCACCGCCGCGACCGCCTTCACGAAGACCTCGTCCTCCACGCCCAGGCGCACCAGCCGTTGCGGATCCACGCCCTGTGCGGGATGGATGTAGCCGTTCTTCAGCGTGTTCTTGGAGAGGAACAGATCCAGCCCGCGGTCGTGCGGCACGATGGCCTTCACCACGCCCGCAAGCGCCGCCGGCTCACCCGGCCACTGGCCCGTGACGAGCGCGAGCCGGCCCTTGCTCCCGCCCGCCGTCGCCGGCGGCACCTCGCCGGTGTCCCCCGCCTCGGCGTACAGCGCCGGCAGCAGCGGGTCGACGTCGATGCCGACCACCTGGCAGCCGAGGCTCGCCAGCAGCCGCGCCGCGCCGAGGCCGCCGCAGCCGAAGTCGGCCACCGCCCCGCCGGCCGTGAAGCCGTGCTGCGCCGCTATGTCGACCGCCCGCGCGTAGGCCACGGGCGAGCCGTAGCGCGTGTTCCAGTAGAAGCTCGCATCGAGCACGCGCTCGGTGAGCGCCGCGCGCTCGGCCTCCGGGAGCGCGCGAGCCTGCTCGGCGGTGAACCAGCGGGCGCGGTCGGCATTCGAATGCAGCGTCCGCGGCGCGATCACCGGCAGCGCCGACGTGGCGTCGAGAAAGCTCCTGGCCAGGTCCGTCTGCACCAGCGGGCATACCACGGCGGCTTCGGCCCTCAACGTGGCCAGCACCGAAGTGCCGGCGTCCTCGGCCTCCTGCGCGACGGCCACGGTCACGAGACCCAGGGTGGCGAGCGTGAGCTTCATGGCCGCGCATTGTTCGCCTCCCCGGCGCGCCCGCCAACCCCGAGCGCCGTGACCCGCTCGTGGCGAGTCAGGTCGTGAGGACCACGCTCGCGATCTCGGCCGGCGCCCCCACGCGCATCGGCGGCCCCCAGCAGCCCGTGCCGCGCGAGACGTAGATCTGCGTCATCTCGCCGTGCCGGTGCAAGCCGTGGATGTACGGCTGGAACAGCCCGACGAGCGAGCCGAAGGGCCACAGCTGTCCACCGTGCGTGTGCCCCGAGAGCTGCAGGCCGACGCCCGCCGCGGCCGCTTCGTCCACCTGCCGCGGCTGGTGCGCCAGCAGCACGAGCTCGCGGTCCGGATCGCGCCCCTCCAGCGCGCGCGCCAGGTCCGGCGCATGGCCGTCGTGATTGTGGCCGGCGCGGAAGTCGGTGACGCCTGCGATGTCGAGGCCCGGCCCGCGCCCCGGCTCCTCGCACAGCCCGTCGTCGCCCAGCGCCACGCGCTCGTTCATGAGCACGCGGATGCCGCGCGCGCGCAGCCACTCGACCCAGTCGTCCGCGCCGCTGTAGTACTCGTGGTTGCCGGTCACGAACAGCGTGCCCCACCGGCTGCGCAGGCCGGAGAGCGGCTCGACGTCCGGGCCCAGCGTCTCCACGCTGCCGTCCACCAGGTCGCCGGTGATGACCACCAGGTCCGGCCGCAGCGCATTCGACTTCTCGACCACGTGTCGGAGGAAGCGGCTGTCGGCCAGCATCCCCAGGTGCAGGTCCGAGAGCTGCACGAGGCGCAAGCCGTCGAGCGCGCGCGGCAGGCGCGGCAAGTGCACGGGGATCTCGGGCAGCGTGATCTCGCCGGCGCTGCGCCAGCCCAGCGCGACCGTTCCGCCCGCGGCGACCAGGACGGCCCCGGCACTCGTGCGCGCCAGGAGCTCGCGGCGCGACATGGTCGGCGCCGGCCCCGGCTCCGGCTGCGACGGCCCGGGTTCCACGGGCATGCCGGGCGTGCTCGGCCGATCCGGCTTCGGCGGCGACGGCGGCCGCGGCGGCGTCTCGGGCTTGGGCTCGGGCGGCGGCTGTCGCCGTGGCGGGTCGGGCTGGCTCGGCACCTCGGGCGGCGCCGACGGCGGCTTGTCAGGTGTCGGCGCGCCGGGGCCCGCACTGCCGGGCAGCTGCAGCCGGCCCGCCTCCGGGTTCCGACGCGAGCGCAGCCGGCGCGCGAACCACAGCGGCAGCCGCAGCACATCGAGCGCCGCGAGAATGAGCACCAGGTAGAAGAGCAGGCCCAGCCACACGTAGGCCGTGGTCATGAGGCCGAAGCGGCCGTCGGGCGGCAGGCGGCGCGTGAGCGCGAAGGCGGCCGGCAGCGCCACGAACAGGGCCGCGAAAGCCCCCGTGAGCAGCGGGCGCCAGGGGCGCCGCAGGTTGGTGTCGCGCACGAGCCGCACCCACGCGTAGCGGTGGATGAGGAAGAGCACCGCGAGCGAGACGACCGCCAGGACCCAGCCGGAGCGCAGGAGCATGGGCGCCAAGTTAGCGCGGACCGGCGCGGCGCGCGCGGCAGGAGCATGGCAGGCCGGCGTGTCGCGCTGCGGAGGGCGCCGGTGTGCCGGCTCAGTCCGCGTCACCCCCCGACGAGCTGCCGGCGAAGTGCAGCAGCTCGAGGATCCGGCCGCGCAGGTGCAGGAACTCCTCGCTGCTGCGCTGGCGCGGGCGCGGCAGCTCGACGTCGATGATGCGCTCGATGCGGCCCGGCCGCGGGGTCATGATGATGATGCGGTCGCTCATGTAGATGGCCTCGTCCACGTCGTGCGTGACGAGCACCATCGTCGTGCCGCGCGACTTCCAGAGCCGCAGGACCTCGTCCTGCATGCGCATGCGGGTGAAGGCGTCCAGGGCGCCCAGCGGCTCGTCCAGCAGCAGCAGCCGCGGGCGGTTGATGAGCGCTCGCGCCAGGCCGACGCGCTGCGCCATGCCGCCCGAGAGGTGATGCGGAAAGGCATCGGCGAAGCCCTCGAGGCCGACGAGGCGCATGAAGTCGTCCACCTCCTGCCGCCGGCCGTGGTGCACGCCGCTGGCCACCAGCCCGGACTGGATGTTGCGCCGCACCGTGAGCCATGGGAAGAGGTTCGGGTCCTGGAAGACGAGCCCGCGCTCGGCGCAGGGGCCGGTGATCGGCTCGTCGCCGATCCACAGCTCGCCGGAGTTGGGCAGGTCCAGCCCGGCCACGAGACGCAGCAGCGTGGACTTGCCGCAGCCGCTGGGGCCGATCAGCGAGACGAACCCGCCCGGAGCCACCTGCAGCGACACCGATTCGAGGGCCTCCACCTCGTCGTCCACGGTGTCGGGGCGGATGAAGCGCTTGCTCACGCGCTCGCAGCGCAGCGCCGCGCCGCCGGTGGCCGTCCCGGTCACCATCGGATCATCCCCTTCTGCCACACCAGCACCTTGTCACGCGCCCTGAAGAGCAGCGACATGATGGTCGAGAAGAACACGGCCATGACGACCAGCGCGGCGTAGACCTTGCCGTACTCGGCCCAGCCCTGCGCCCAGGCCAGGTACCAGCCGAGGCCCGACTTGACGCCCACCGTCTCCGCCACAACCAGCGTGAGGAACGACGCGCCCAGGCCCATGAACAGGCCGACGAAGATGTTGGGCATCGCGGCCGGGATGGCCACGCGGAAGATGAGGTAGCCGCGCCCGGCGCCGAGCGTGCGCGCGACGTCCAGGAAGGACGCGCGGGTGTTCGCGACGCCCGAGGCCGTCAGCATCAAGACCGGGAACCACACCGCGACCGCGATGAGGCCGACCGCCGAGTACGACGTGTCGGGCGAGAGGACCATCGCGAGGGGGATCCAGGCCGTGGCCGGGATGGGCCCCAGTACCTTGACGAGCGGCATGCCCCAGTAGCGCACGCGCACCGACCAGCCGATGCAGACGCCCGTCACCAGCCCCACCGCGACGCCGAGGGCGTAGCCGGACAGGAGCAGGATGAGCGAGTGCCAGGTGCTGTCGAGGATGACGCTGAAGTCGTTGATGAAGCTCTCGAGCACGCCCGCCGGCGGCGGGAAGTAGGGCATCGGCAGCAGGCCGAGCCCGGCCGTGACGACCTCCCACGCGCCCAGCAAGAGCAGGCCCACGGCGAAGATCGGGCCCATGCGGCGGAGCCAGCGGCGCGCGCCGCCCACGACGGCGGCCAGCAGCGCGGCGAGCACGCTGAGCCCGGACGCGATGCCGAGGAACGTTGTGTAGTGGCCCGTCTCGACGGCCGGCTGCGACTTCGAGACGAGGAGGTGCAGGACCAGCATCGCGATGGCCACGACGGGCAGCGTCACGAAGACGGGCAGAGGCGGCAACCACTCGCCGAGGATGGCGGGTGCCGCGGCCCCGGCCGCCGTCGCGCCCTTCGGAGCCGCGCCCGGCGCAGCGCCAGCTGTTTCCTCGTCGCCGGTCACCGCGCGCGCCATGGCCGCGGCGGCGCCCGGCCGACTCGCGGTTTCCGACTCCTGGGTCCGACTCACCTCGCCGCGATGACCTTCGACGCCTTCGAGCAGCACGTCGCCACGACGAGATCGTCGTGCAGGAGGGTGAGCTCGGCCAGCAGGCGCTGCTCCTGGTCGGGCGGGATCTGGCCCTGGGCGACCTTCTCGACCTTCAGGTCGCCGAGCCACTTGTCGGTGACGCCGGACAGCGGCATCCAGCCCTTCTTCACGAGCTCACCCACGTCGGTGGTCTCGTTGAGCATGCCGGCCTTCTTCATCGCGGTCGCTGCGGTGACCATCGCGGTCTCGGCCCCGGAGATGCTGGGCATGTAGTTGAGGTTGCCGATGGCCGACGTGTTCAGCTCGGGGTTGGACGCGAGGTACTTCTTCTCCACCGCCATGCGCGCGGCCGCCGCGGGGTTCGTCTGCACCCACTTGGCGGCCTTCAGGATGGCGCGCGTGGCCCGCGCGCAGACGTCCGGGTTGGCCCCGGCCCACTTGCCGTTGGCGATGACCGCGCAGCAGTACTCCTCGCTGTACGGCGGGTCCTTGGCCTGGTCGGCCAGGGTCTTCACGTGGCCCTCCGCCGTGAGCAGGGTGCCGATAGGCTCGGCGTTCGCGATCGCGTCGACCTCGCCCTTGCTGAGCGCGAGCCCCAGCTCGCCGGCCGGAAACACGCGCCACTCGATCTCCTTGCCCGGGTCGACGCCGTTGTCGGCCAGCCAGCGGGTGGCGAAGATCATCGGCGGTGTCCCCTGGCCGGGCACGCCGATGCGCTTGCCCTTGAGGTCCTGCGCCTTCGCGATCGCGCTGTCCTTGCCCGTCTGCACGCGCAGGCAGCCCGTATGCACGCCACCGGTGATGCGCACGTCGAGGCCCTGCTCGAGAGGCTTGAGGAACATCATGATGAGGTGGTGCGTGATGTCGAAGCTGCCGAGCGCGAGCGCGTCCTTGTACTTGGACCAATCGAACTTGAGCATCTCGACCTCGAGGCCCTCTTCCCTGTAGAACCCGTTCTCGTAGGCGACGAAGAGCGGCGCCTCGCACGTGAGGCCGATGTAGCCGACCTTGATCTTGGTCAGGCCGCCCTCGGTCGTGGGTGCGGTGGCGTCCCTTCCGCAGCCGGCCAGGGCGAGGACGATCGACGCGGCCACGAGCGGCGCGATGCGGTGGATCTTCACGGGACAAGTCTCCTTGGAGAGCGTCGAGGCCAGGACACGCGGATGGTGCGCGGCGCTTGGCGCGGATTCTACTCCAGCCTTTGCGCCGGCACCGGGTTCTGGCGCGGGAATCCGCGCTCCGGGTCGCGGAATCCGTGTTCCCGATCGCCGCGGCGGCCTCAGGCCGTGCCGGCCAGCAGCTCTGCCGCGCGGCGCACGCGGGCCATGGCCTCGGGCGTGCCCGGCGCGTGCACCGACGGCACAGCGGTGGCTCGCGATGGCGCCGGTGATGGCCGCGCGGGGGAGCCGCGTGTCGGCTCAGAATACGGTCACCGGCTCCGCGTTCGAGGCCAGCGTCCACGGTCACGCCGCCTCCGAGCCGTCCTTCGCGATGTACGCGAACCAGATCGTGACGCCGACGGTGGATGCCGGCAGCGGCACTCCCGCGAGGTCGAAGGCGGCCTCCGCTTTGCCGCTCACCGCGTCGAGGTGGCCAGCCGTGTCCACGAACGGCGGAATGTTCACCAGCAGGATCGAGAAGGCCGTCAGCAGGTCGTAGCAGAGCGGGAGGGATGCCGTGCCGATCGGCATGCCACCGCAGCCCGGTCCGCCAGCGGGAGTCAGGCTCGCGAGCAGGAAGTACGGCGCGCCCGCGTGCGGGATGCCGGCATTGAGGTCGAACGTCGCGGCGCCGCCGGTCGTGTGCGGAATGACCGGCGTCGTGGCGACGAGCGGGCGCACGGTGTCGATGGTCACCGAGTTCGAGTAGCCCGACGTGGGGATCTCGTCGAGGCCGTCGCCGTCGCGGTCACCGGCGTTCGCGAGCGCGCCGGGGAATGAGCCGGGCTGGGCCGTCTCCTGAAGGTAGTAGAGCAGCTTGCCGCTCCCGGCGTCGGCGACGAGGGCGTGTCCCGCGATGATCTCCTGAAAGTAGTACGGGACGAGGACCTCGCGGATGCCGTTCCCGTCGAGATCCCCCGTCGTGTCGAGGAACTGGCCGGGTCCGGAGTCCAAGGCGGAAGCCAGTGCCAGCGGAGATTGGATGTGCGTCAGCAGACCGCCGGTGCTGCCGGACAGCACGGCGACCCGATTGGTGAACGTGCCGATGTCCCACGCGATCGTCACGAAGTCCGGCGTGCCGTCGAGGTTCGCGTCGCCGGTCGCGGCCAACCGATAGCCGTAAGAAGCCAGGTCGTTCGGCCCCTCGACCGCGAAGAGGGTCTGCCCGCTCGCCCCGCTCACGATCCACACCTTTCCATTCAGGAAGAATCCTTGCGTGTCGACGGAAGGCTCTCCGATGCAGAGATCGGATACAGGCCACGGGCCGGCCGAGGGTCTGCCCTGCCGTTCCGTCGTGCTGTCGGATGAGCCCCCAGTTCGCGCCGGAATGGACGAAGACGCTGCCTGCCTCCGCGCCGCCGATGTCGTTGTTGAAGGCTCCGATCAGGATGTCGGGCACCGCGTCGCCGTCGATGTCGTGGCCACCGGCGATCGACCAGCCGAAGCCGTTGAAGGCCAGTGGCGTCGTGAAGGGGTGCAGCACGCTTCCGTCGCTGCCCGAGAAGACGACCACGACGACGCCGGGGGTCCGAGGCGTCGGCGACGACGTAGTCCGGGACGTCGTCCCCATCGAGGTCGCCGCGGTCGCGAAGGGCACACCCATGAGGGAGTTGGGTGGCCCGGTCAAGGTCAACACCTTCGACTGGGCCGCCGCGATGGCTGCCAGCACGACGGCGGAGAACACGGCCGAGACGGCGCGTCGCATGGGATGACCCGATCAGAATGCTACAGCAGCCTGCCTGACCGTCCAGACGCCTGCGGGCCGAGCCCTACGGGGTGCCGGACATCAGCTCGGCGGTGCGGCGCACCCGGGCCACGGCTTCCTTCGTGCCCAGTGCATTCACCGAGGGCAGCAGCGGCGGGCTCGCCGTGGCACCCGTGATACCGACGCGCAGTCCCATGAAGAGGTCTCCGGGCTTGAGCCCGCGTCTCTCCGCAATGGCTCGCAGCGCGGCCTCGCGCTCGTCGTCCGGCTTGTCGTGCGTGGAGACCAGCACGTCCGCCGCCTCGGTGAGCGCGTCGCGCAGCACGGCCGGGTCGGCCTTCTTCGCCTTGGCCAGCAAGCCCGCCAGATCCGGCTCCACCGCCTCGAGCAGGTAGCGCGCCGCGCCGGCGAAATCCGACAGCTTCACCAGGCGCTCCTGGAACAACGGCAACACTTTGACGAGCGCCTCGCGCGTCCAGCGCGCCGCGCTCCCGGGCACGGAAGGTATCGCCGGGCCCGTGATCTCGGCCAACCGCGCCGCCCGCTCGTCCGCCCGCGGCCCCACGAAGCCCTCGTCCAGCAGCCGGTCCGCGAGCTGCTCCGCCGTCAGCTTGCGGATCTTCGCGCCGTTCACCCAGTCGAGCTTGGCCAGGTCGAAGACCGGCCCGCCGACGGAGATCTCGCGCGGGTCGAACTTGGCCGTGAACTCCTGCAGCGTGAACTCCTCGGAGGCCTCGCGCGGGCTCCAGCCCTGCAGGGCCAGAAAGTTCAGGAGCGCCTCGGGCAGGTAGCCCATGGCGCGGTACCAGTGGAGGCTGGTCGGGTTCTTGCGCTTGGAGATCTTGGTCTTGTCGGCGTTGC